>Ga0207752_1000187_pt1 | contig 28670 bp, 28 predicted proteins | sample Pon2CUnioCityCA_6_FD_187272 | JGI IMG/M metagenome (GOLD analysis project Ga0207752, IMG submission 187272) | Marine sediment microbial community from Union City, CA, USA - Pond 2C Sediment 2 (SPAdes) | ecosystem: Environmental > Aquatic > Marine > Intertidal zone > Salt pond sediment ... | reverse complement strand
CGGGCCAGCTGTCGGCCCAGTTGTCGATCGGGCGCGCGCGGCTCGGGCTGGCTCATCGGGTTCTCCTGAAATTGCTCGCAGACACAAAAATACCGCTGCGGCAACGGCGCCGCAGCGGTTTGCATGAAAATCGCCACCCGTGGCCCGGGAGGCGCGCAATCCGGCGCAATCCGGCGCAATCCGGCGCAATCCGGGGCGGGGCGGGGCGGGGCGGGGCGGCGGTAACGATCACACCCGGCGGGGGCGATCAGGCCGCGCCGAGCACCTCGGCAACGCGCGTGCCGAACTCGCTGGGGCGCTCGATGACGCTGATTCCGCAGTCGCGCAGAATGGCGATTTTCTCCGCGGCGCTCTCGCCCTCGGCGGAGAGAATCGCTCCGGCGCAGCCCATGCTGCGACCCACGGCGCGGCCCCTGGGCGCGGTCCGCCCGGCGATGTAACCGAGCACCGGTTTGCTCATCTGCGCTTGCGCCCAGTGCGCGGCCTCGGCCTCCTGCGGGCCGCCGGGCTCGCCGATCATCACCACGGCCTCGGTTTCGGGGTCGTTTTCGAAGGCCTCCAGCGCGTCGCGCAGGGAGCTGCCACTGAGCGGGTCGCCACCTATGCCCCAGCTGGTGGAGACGCCGATGTCCAGCGCTTTCATCTGTGCCGCGGCCTCGTAGCCGAGGGTGCCGCTGCGGGCGACGATGCCCACCGGTCCGGGCATGTAGATGTGCCCGGGCATGATCCCCATCATCGCCTTGCCGGGGCTGATCACGCCGGCGCAGTTGGGCCCGGCCAGACGCATGCGCCGCTCGCGCGGGTAGCGGCGCATGTAGCGCTTGACGCGCATCATGTCCTGCGCCGGGATGCCGTCGGTAATGCACACGCAGACGCGGATGCCGGCGTCGGCCGCTTCCATGATCGCGTCGCCGGCGAACGGCGGCGGCACGAAGACGATGCTGGCCTCGGCGCCGGTCTCGCGCACGGCCGCTTTTACGGTGTCGAAGACCGGCCTGCCGAGGTGGCGCTCGCCGCCCTTGCCGGGGGTGACGCCGCCGACCACCTTGCTGCCGTAGTCGATCATTTGCCGGCTGTGGAATGTACCGATGCGGCCGGTGAAGCCCTGCACGATGATGCGCGTGTTCTCGTCGATCAAAACGCTCATTGTTCGCTCTCCTCAGGCGCCGCGCGCGGCCACGGCCTTTGCCGCGGCCTCGGCGAGGGTGTTGGCGGTAATCACCTGCAGGTCGGCCTGGTCGAGAATCCGCCGGCCCTGTTCCGCATTGGTGCCGGACAGTCGCACCACCACCGGCACCGGCACATCCAGCGTCTGCAGCGCCTGCACCACGCCCTCGGCGACCCAGTCGCAGCGGTTGATGCCGGCGAAAATGTTGACCAGCACGGTGCGCACTTTGGCGTCCGAAAGCACCAGCCGAAAGGCTTTGGCGACGCGCTCCGGGGAGGCGCCGCCACCGATGTCGAGAAGGTTGGCCGGGGCGCCGCCAGCGTGCTCGATCATGTCCATGGTGGCCATCGCCAGGCCGGCGCCGTTGATGATGCAGCCGATGTCGCCATCGAGACCGACGTAGCTCAGGCCGCGATCGGCAGCCTGCATTTCGCGCGGGTCCTCCTGCGATTTGTCGCGCAGCTCGGCCACGTCCGGGTGGCGGAACAGGGCGTTGTCGTCAAAGCTCATTTTGGCGTCGAGGGCGAGAATGCGGCCGCTGCCGGTAAGCACCAGCGGGTTGATCTCGACCATCGTCGCATCGCGGTCGCGAAAGGCGCGATAGGCGGAGTAGATCAGCTTCACCGCGCGCTGCATGGCGCTCGCCGGCACGCCGAGGGCGAAGGCCACCTCGCGCGCCTGAAACGGTTGCAGGCCCACCGCCGGCTCGACGTAGACGCGGCTGATCGCCTCGGGGCGCTCGGCGGCCAGCTGCTCGATCTCCACGCCACCCTCGGCCGAGGCCACCAGCACCACCTGCTCGCGGGCGCGATCCAGCAGGATGCCGAAGTAGTACTCGCTGTCGATATCGGTGGCTTCTTCAATGTACAGGCGGTACACGCCCTTGCCCGCCGGGCCGGTCTGCTCGGTCACCAGGCGGCGGCCGAGCAGCTTCTGCGCAACCTCGGCGACCTGCTGCTCGCTGTCGCAGACCACCACGCCGCCGGCCTTGCCGCGCGCGCCAGTGTGCGCCTGCGCCTTGACCACCCAGCGCTCGCCGCCCAGTTCGTGGGCGCGATAGCTGGCCTGCTCGGGGCTGTAGGCCAGCCCGCCGCGGGGAATGGCGACGCCGAACTCGGCCAGCAGCCCCTTGGCCTGATACTCGTGGATGTCCATTGCACCCTCCTCCCAACGTTGAATTCGCTACCCGGCCGCCGGACGGGGTGGTGGAAACACCCCTGTGCAGCGCTGTTCCGGTGGATTGATACGGACTCTATGCGGCGCCGAATCATAAGTTGAAATTATTCTTTTTTATTGAGAGATAAGAAAAAAGTGATGTGTCGACAAGCGTCGGATTGGTGCTTTTCAGCGACGGCGACTGCTCAAAAATCGACCAGGCATTGCCTTGGCCAATGCACCGCAGAAGATTCATTGGATAAGTCTCATCTGCGCCGCCACTGTGGTATCGCGACGCCTGCACCGGCGTGGCAAGATGGATCGCGATGCAGTTCACCACGCCGCCACCCCTGTCGCTCTACGTGCACCTGCCCTGGTGCCTGGTCAAATGCCCCTATTGCGACTTCAACTCGCACGCAGTGCGCGGCGCCGCGCCACCGCCGGAGGACGCCTACGTCGATGCCCTGATCGCCGACCTGGAGGCCGAACTGCCAGCGGTCTGGGGCCGCGCGGTGAGCAGCGTGTTCTTCGGCGGCGGCACCCCCAGCCTGTTCTCGGCCGCCGCGCTGGAGCGCCTGCTCAGCGCCCTGCGCGCCCGGCTGCAGATCCTGCCCGACGCGGAGATCACCCTCGAAGCCAACCCGGGCAGCTTCGAACAGGACAAGTTCGGCGCATTTCGCGCCGCCGGCATCAACCGCCTGTCGATCGGCGTACAGAGCTTCGACGACGCCCGCCTGGCCGCTCTGGGCCGCGTGCACGATGCCGCCGAAGCGCGCCGCGCGCTGGCCATCGCCCGCGCCGCTGGCTTCGAAGCGATCAATCTGGATCTGATGTACGGCCTGCCGGGGCAGGATCTGCGCGGTGCGCTGGCAGATCTCGACGCGGCCATCGAACTGGCCCCGGAACACCTCTCCTGGTACCAGCTGAACATCGAGCCCAACACCCTGTTCCACGCTCGCCCGCCGGCGCTGCCGGACGACGATCGGATCGCCGACATGCAGGACGCCGGCGGCGCGCGGCTCGCCGCGGCCGGCTTTGAGCAGTACGAGACCTCGGCCTGGGCGCAGCCCGGCCAGCGCTGCCGGCACAACCTCAACTACTGGACCTTCGGCGACTATCTGGGCATCGGCGCCGGCGCCCACCAGAAGCTCACCGACTGCGCCGCCGGCGCCATCCGCCGGCGCCACAAGCAGCGCCAGCCGGCGGCCTACCTGCGCGGCGAGTATCTCGGCGGCGAGTCGACGGTGGCCGCCGACGAGCTGGTGTTCGAATTCATGCTCAACGCCCTGCGCCTGTGCGAGGGCTTCCCCGCGGCGCTGTTCGCCGAGCGCACCGGCCTGCCGCTCGGCGCCGCACTGCCCGGCCTGCAGGCTGCCGAGGCGCGCGGGCTGATCGAGCGCGATCATCTGCACATCCGCCCCAGCGAGCTGGGCCAGCGCTTTCTCAACGACCTGCAGGCGCTGTTTCTGCCCGATGGCGAGACCGCCGCGACCGGCATCGGCACAACCGGCGGCGCGCTGCCGCTGCGCGCGCAGTGATCGAACAACACGACATCGACTGCCCCTGGTGCGGCGAGCGCCAGACGCGCCTGCTGGAGCTGCCGGATAGCGGCGATGGAACCACGCTGAGCTGGGTTGAGGACTGCGAAGTGTGCTGCCAGCCGATCGTCTTCCGCCTGCTGGGAGATGCTCGCGGCGGCCCGCCGCAGCTGTCTACGGAGCGAGAGAATGGATGATTACCGCCAGGTTTCCTGCGAGTTCTACGCCATGTGCGAGCTGGCCATCCTGCGCAGCGAAACGCTGCGCGTGGCCTGGCGCGGGGCGCGCGGACAGGCGCACATCGAAGCGCTGCGGCCGATCGATCTGCGCACCCGCCGCCACGCCGAATTCATGGTCGCCTACAACTGCCGCGGCACGCGCCGGGTGATCCGCCTCGATCGCGTGCGCAGCGCGACACCGATCAACACGCCTGCCGCTGAGGGCTGAGGGCGACTCGCTCAGCCGCCGAACAATTTGTCGTCGGCGCGCTGGCGCTGGCGCAGGGTTTCGCGCAGGGCGCGGGCGTCGTCGAACAGCAGCTCGTCCGGTGCCGGCGAGCGGGTTCGGAGCCCCCCGTCCGCGACCGGCCGCTCAGCCGACCCATCCGCCACCCCATCCGCCAACCCATCCGCCGCCGCAGTGGTATCGATGCGCAGCGCCCGCACCGCACGCGCATCGGCCGGCGGGGTCTGGCCGTAGAAAACCGCGCCGGCGGCGTCCTCCCAGCGATACACGGTGCGCGGCTGGCTGTCGCCAGTGTGCCGCTCGACGATGCCGGCGAGGCCCGACTGCAGGCTCTGCAATCCCTGCAGCGACAGCGCGGGGATTGTCTGTGCCGGATTGCGCAGCACGGTCAGCGGGTCCTGCCCCTGCAGTTGGGCGTAATAGGCAAAGCCGCCAAGGATCAGTCCCACCGGCAGCAGCGCCTTCAACAGCAAGCGAAAAAATGTCCCGACCAAGCCTGTTCTCCATTGCTCAAAGCGGTGGGCGCAGCCCGGGGCGGCGCCACTCGATACGCTGCACAACAGCGCTTATGCACAATGACAAGTAAATGACAAGCACGCTATGCCAATCGCGCCATAATCCCGTCATTCCGCCAAAATACACCCGTAAGTTATTGTTTTTTATAAACGTGCCGTAGTTGGTCAAAAAATTGCCAATCTGTTACCGAGCCTTGTTTTATGCGGCCTGTCGGGTGGCCTGCACCAGTAAGTCCACAGAGTTATCCACAGCTTCTGTGTACAAATGTAAATGCCCTTTGACAATCAGTAGCTTGTGATCGATTCCTCGATGGCCGTTCAGTTTCAAGCCGGGCGATCCGAACACCGCTGCAAACGACCGCGGCAGCGGTGTCAGTGGCGGTATCGGCGGCAGTTGTCCGCAGCCAGCGAAAGCGGTAGAATCCGCGCCCTTTTCGGATCACTGGCCAGCAGCTCGAGGAGCACGGCGATGAAAGCGGATATCCATCCTGAGTACAACAAGGTCGCGGTCACCTGTAGCTGTGGCAACAGCTTCGAAACCCGCTCGACCCTCGGCCGCGATTCGCTGAGCGTCGAAGTGTGCTCGCAGTGCCACCCGTTCTACACGGGCAAGCAGAAGATCGTCGACACCGCCGGCCAGGTGGACAAGTTCCGCCGGCGCTACGGCGGCAAGTGATTGCGGGCCGCGCCCGCGCGCGGCCGTCGCAGCACCGGGGCCAGGATCAGGCCGCAGAATCCGGGGCACCCCGCAGAGGGCGCCCCTTTTTTCGTGCCCGCACAGCGTTGAGCGCTGCGTCACGTCGCAGCTCTGGCCGCTACGCCGCGCCCACCGTATCATTGCCCACCATCGCCACCACAGCCACGGATCGCCAGCCATGACCCGCGCGACCGACCGGCGGCCGCCGCTGGGCCGAGACCGCCAAAACCCTATCCTGGCCCGCCTCGCCAGCCTGTCGCTGCTGTTCGCTGCGGCGCTGCTGCAGGCCTGTGCCACCAATCCGGTCACCGGCAGCCCGGATCTGGTGCTGATGAGCGAGAGCGAAGAGATCGCCCGCGGCGCCCAGTACCACCAGCAGATCCTGAAGCAGTACTCGGTCTACGATGACCCGGAGTTACAGCGCTACGTCAACGACATCGGCCAGGAGCTGGCGGCCAAAAGCCATCGCAGCGAGCTGGATTTCCACTTCACCGTGCTCGACAGCCCGGAGATCAACGCCTTCGCACTGCCCGGCGGCTACGTCTACATCACCCGCGGCATCATGGCCTACTTCAACTCCGAGGCTGAGCTGGCCGGCGTCATCGGCCACGAGATCGGCCACGTCACCGCGCGCCACTCGGTGCGCCAGCAGTCCACCAGCGCGGTCACCGGGCTGCTCGCCGGAGTGCTCGCCCAGGCCGCTGGCATCAATCCCAACAACCAGCTGGTCAACCTCGCCAGCACCGCCTTCGTGCGCGGCTACGGCCGCGACCACGAGCTGGAGGCCGACCGCCTCGGCGCCGAGTACCTCGCGCGTAGCGGGCGCGATCCGGAAAACATGATCGAGGTGGTGCGTCTGCTGAAAAACCAGCAGTTGTTCGCCCGGGCGCAGGCCGATGGCCAGCCGCCGCAGGGCGGCTACCACGCGCTGTTCGCCACCCATCCGGACAACGACACCCGCCTGCAGCAGGTGATCCGCGCCGCCAGCCAATACAAGCAGGGCGAGTGGGTGGACCCGGGCCGCGAACGCTATCTGCGCGCCATCGACGGCATGGTCTTCGGCCCCTCCGCCGAGCAGGGCGTGGTGCGCGACGGCAACTTCTACCACCTGGCGCTGGACGCGCAACTGCGCGCCCCGCGCGGCTGGCGCATCGACAACCGCCCGGACAGCCTGCTGTTCATCCACCCGGACGAAACCGCGCTCAGCGTGGTGCGGCTGGAGGACGCCGGCGGCGCCGACGACCCGCAAGCCTGGCTGCAGGCCAAGCTCGGCGGCACCCGGCTCAGCGATGGTCGCGCGCTGCGCGCCGGCGACTGGCGCGGCTACGCCGCCACCGGCGTCTCCGACAACACCCCCTGGGGGCAGCGCAAGGTGCGCTTCGCCTGCCTGCTGCGCGACGGCAACGCCTGGCTGTTCGTCGCCACCAGCAAGGAGCACGCCGACTTCGAGCTGCTCATCGAGCACTTCGACGCGATCCCCGCCAGCCTGCGCGCGCTCGATGCCAGCGCCCGTGAAGCGGCGCGCCCGCTGCGCATCCGCCTGACCCGTGGCGGCGACGGTGGCTACCGCGCACTGCGCCCACAGACTGCGTTCGACAGCCGCGCCGAGGCGCGTCTGCGCCTGCTCAACGGCGACTACCCCGGCGGCGAGCCACAGCCCGGCGAGCTGCTCAAGCTGGTGAACTGAGGCGATCGACAGCCCGCTGCCAAGGCCCGCCCTGTATCTGCTCGACGCCAGCATCTACGTGTTCCGCGGCTGGTACGTCTGGCCGGACGAATTGCGCGACGCCGACGGCCAGCCGGTCAACGCGGTGCACGGCTTCGCCAGCGCGCTGCTCGAACTGCTCGAAGCGGCCCGCCCGAGCCACCTCGCCGCGGCCTTCGACGCAAGCCACGGGCGCTGCGCGCGGCGCGAGATCTACCCCGACTACAAGGCCAACCGGCCGCCGGCGCCGGAATCCCTCAAGCGCCAGTTCGGCCAGTGCCGCGAGCTGCTGCGCGCCTGCGGCATCGCCGAGTTCGCCAGCCCGCGCTACGAGGCCGACGACCTGATCGCCACCCTCGCCGGCCACGCTCGCGATGCCGGGTTGCGGCGCGTGGTGGTGAGCGCGGACAAGGATCTGGCGCAGCTGATCGACGCCGGCGACATCTGGTGGGATCTGGCCCGCGGCCGGCGGCTCGACGCGCGCGGCGTGGAAAAGCACTTCGGCGCCCCCGCCAGCTGTCTCGCCGACATGCTCGCGCTGGCCGGCGATCGCATCGACAACATCCCCGGCGTGCCCGGCATCGGCATGGCCACCGCGGCCCGACTGCTGCGCCGCTTCGGCGACATCGACAGCCTCTACGCGCGCCTCGACGAGGTGGCGGCGATGAAGTTTCGCGGCGCCGCGCGGGTGCGCGCCCTGCTCGATGAATACCGCGACAGCGTGCTGCTGGCGCGCCGCCTGACCCATGCCTTGCACGATGACTCGCTGCCGGCGGATATCCACGCGCTGCGCCCACGCCCGCCCTGCGCGCAACAGCTGGCGGCGCTGCTCGACCGGCTGCGACTGCCGCTGGCGCAGCGCGAACGGCTGACGGCGGCGCTCGATCACCGACCAGCCGGACATTTCGACGGCCGCTGAATGGGGTTTTGCGGGAAGCTGCCCCGACAAACGGCGGCTCGCCAGAGCGGGCCGGGGTCGGAGCGGGCAGGGAGGAAGCAACAAGGGGCGGGAAAAGGGTGGCGCGCCCGACAGGATTTGAACCTGTGACCCCTGCCTTCGGAGGGCAGTACTCTATCCAGCTGAGCTACGGGCGCGTGGTGCCAGCGGGCGATCATAACCCCGCCCCCCGGCGCCGTCCACGACCGCAGGCGACAAACGCATCCGACTGATGCGCCGGACCGGCCGCGGCAGAGACCGCCCGGGTGCGCTGCGCGCTGGCGCCCGCCCGCCACGCCGGCGGACTCGATTGTGACCGCCCCCCAGGATTGTTAAACTTCGACGGTTTTTTGCGCCCGGATCACGCTCGGGTTGGCACTTGAGGCCGCGTGGCGCGCAACGCATTTATCACTCTTGAGGGGAGTAACCACCGTGAGCCATACCACTGACAGGGGTTTCATGATCACCATGGCCGGCGTCATCGCCGCGATCGTGCTGTTCATGTTCGTCGCCATCTTCGCCGCCAACCTGATCGCCCCGGACAGCGACCAGACCAGCGCCGCCGCCATCGAGCGCCAGAACGCACGCACCGAGCCGGTGGGCCAGGTGCGCACCGAACTGGCCGAGGCGGACAGCGCAGCGGCGGCACCGGCTGCGACCCAGGCTGCAACCGCGGAAAAGAGCGGCGAGCAGCTGGTCAATGAAGCCTGCGCCGCCTGCCACGCCAGCGGCGTCGCCAACGCGCCAAAGATCGGCGACAGCGCCGAGTGGGCCAAGCGCGCCGAGGCCGGCATGGACGCAATGATGAGCAGCGTCATCGACGGCAAGGGCGCGATGCCACCCCGCGGTGGCTCGGCACTGAGCGACGACGAGCTGCGCCGCGCGGTGGAATTCCTGCTCCAGTAGATCGCCTCGCCGGATCTGCCAGCGCCGGCCGCGGCATTCGTCGCGCCGGCGCTTTTTTGTGCCCGCCACACCAATCGCGGCGCACCAATTGCGGCGCATCAGTCGCGACGCAGGCGCGGATCGACGGCGATCGGTGTCGGGTAGCGCAGCACGATCCAGTAGGAAGAGACGATGAAGCTGAAGATCGTCGCCGCTTGGATCAGTGCCGAGCCGTCATGCGACAGCACCGCGGCATTGCTGCCAACCACCGCAATCAGCAGCGAGAATTCGCTGACCTGACCGAGCCGCACACCGATCTCCCCGGCCAGCCGCGGCTGTTCGCCAGCGTGCACCAGCAGGCCGCGAAAGATCAGCGGCTTGAGTAGCACCGCCGCCGCCGCCAGCAGCAGCGCCGGCAGCAGCACATGCTCCAGTGCGCCCAGATCGAAGCCGGCGCCGAGGGCGAAGAAAAACATGATCAAAAAGAAGTCGCGCAGAGGCTTGAGGCTCTCGGCGATGAAGCGGGCGATGGGATTGGCGGCCAGCGAGATACCGGCGATGAAGGCGCCGATCTCATGCGACAGACCGAGCGCGTGGGCCAGCTGGGCGATGCCCAGGCACCAGCCGATGGCGAGCAGGAAGACGTACTCCTGAATCTGGTCGAAGGCCATGAACAGCTTCACCAGCAATTTCTGCGACAGCCACCAGGCGGCCCCCAGCAAGGCCGGCAGGGAGACCGCCAGCAGGGCGATCTCGGCCATTGCATTGCCGCCCTTGCCGAGCCCCTCCAACAGCAGCAGCACGGTGATCGCCAGCATGTCCTGGAGCAGCAGGATGCTGACGATAACCTCGCCCATGTGCTGGTGGTGCAGCGCGCTGGTGGGCAACAGCTTGAGCCCGATGATGGTGCTGGAGAAAGCCATCGCCGCACCGGTCAGCAGACTGTCGACCAGCCCGAAACCGAACAGCCAGGCAACGCCGAAGCCCAGCGCTGAGAAGCTCAGCGAGCTGAGCAGCGTGACCAGCGTCGCCTCGCGCAGCAGACTGAGCAGCTCGCGCAGCTCCAGATTCAAACCGAGCAGAAAAAGCAGGAAGATGATGCCCACGCTGGAGATCTCGGCCACCTCGCTGGCATCGGCGACCAGCCCGATGCCCCAGGGGCCCACCGCCAGGCCGAGGGCGATATAGGCCACCAGCAGCGCCTGGCGCGCGTAAAGAGCCAGGGTGGCGATCGCCGCCGCGCCGGAAAAGATCAGAAAGATAGAAAAGACGATGGAGTCGCCGTGCATGCTCCGCCCCTGCCGCTGGTGTTAAGCTAACACCGATTTACCCGCAGCGGCAGGGACTTGCGCAGACCTCTTGCCGCATTGTCGATGGGCCGCAGGCGGCGCAGCAACCGCGCGCCGGTCGGCGGCGCCCGCGCTCGGCGCGCGCGCCGCGACGCACCCATCGCCTGCTGCTAATATACGCGCCTGCCTCAGGTACCAGCGAGCCGGACCAACCGTGGAAAACAAGGCGCCACCGGGCGCAGCGGCAGCCGCCGTCAGCGCCACAGAACTGATGCGCCACGACGCCGACATCGAACGCGCCGCGCGCTCGCTGAAGGCCATGTCGCATCCGCTGCGGCTGAAGATTCTCTGCACCCTCGGTGATCGGGAGATCAGCGTGCAGCAGATCGTCGATGCCGTCGGCACCTCGCAGAGCAACATCTCCCAGCACCTGGCGATCCTGCGCGACAAAGGCATACTCGCCGCGCGCAAAGACGCCAACCGGGTCTACTACCGCATCGGCGACAGCCGCACGCTGCGCCTGATCGGCATGATGCAGGAGCTGTTCTGCAGCGATGATCCGGCCAGCGGCCCGAACGCCGGCCACTGACCACACCGACCACACACGCAAGCGAGCAACATGCAAGAGTATCTCGAATTCGCCGCCAACAACCCGATGCTGATGATGGGCCTGGGCGCTGTCCTGGGGATGATCATCTGGGTCGAACTGCAGCGCCTGCGCAACGCCGGGCGCAACATCAGCGCCCTCGAAGCGACGCGCCTGCAAAACAGCGAGGACGCGGTGTTCGTCGACGTGCGCGATGACAAGGAATACAAGCGCGGCCACCTGCCCAGCTCGCGGCATCTGCCGCTCAGCCAGCTGGACAAGCGCAGCCACGAGCTGGAGAAATTCCGCCAGCGCCCGCTGATCCTGGTCTGCGAAACCGGTGCGCGCAGCCAGCGCGCCAGCGTGCAGCTGCGCAAAAAGGGCTTCGAGAAGGTCTACAACCTCACCGGTGGCGTCGGCGCCTGGGAAAAGGCCCAGCTGCCGCTGACCACGCGCGACAAGTGAGCGCCAGCGAGCCGCACACCGACACCGCGATAGTGGTCTACGCGACCGCGATCTGCCCCTACTGCCTGCGCGCGCGGCTACTGCTGGACGGACTCGGCCAGAGCTACCAGCTGATCGACGTCGGCCGCGACCGGCAGGCGCGCGGCGAGATGATCCAGCGCGCCGGCGGGCGCAGCAGCGTGCCGCAGATCTTCATCGGCGCGCGCCACGTCGGCGGCTACGACGACCTGGCCCGCGCCGAGCGCGACGGCAGCCTCGACGACTGGCTCGCAGAAGCCGGTTAGCGGGCTGCGCGCAGAGCCGCCGCTAGCTACAATGCCGCCCCCACCTACATCAGCCATCGCGAGCCAGCCACATGAGCGAACAGCAAGCGGCTGCCGAACAGCAGTTCCGCATCCAGAAGATTTACGTCAAAGACATCTCCCTCGAATCCCCCGACGCGCCGCAGATATTCACCGCCGGCAGCGCCTGGAAGCCCGAGGTCAACCTGCAACTGAATTCGACCACCAATCAGCTCGAAGAGGATCGCTTCGAGATCGCCCTGACCCTCACCGTGACGGTCAAGGTTGGCGAGAAAACCGCCTATCTGATCGAGATCACCCAGGCCGGACTGTTCCAGATCGCCGGCGTGCCGGGCGAGCAGATGGGCGGTCTGCTCGGCGCCTACTGCCCGGGCATCCTCTTCCCCTACGCCCGCGAAGCGGTGTCCGATCTGGCGGTGCGCGCCGGCTTCCCGCAGCTGCTGCTGGAGCCGATCAACTTCGACGCGCTCTACAACCAGCACCGCCAGCAGCAGGCCGAGAGCGCTGCGGACGCCCCGGAAACCCTGCAGTAATCGCAACTTGAGCAGCCCGGCACACATCGCGGTACTCGGCGCCGGCTCCTGGGGCACGGCGCTGGCCGCGCACCTGGCGCGCAGCGGCCACCACGCGCGCCTCTGGGGTCGCGACGCGGCGGCCCTGGCGGCGATGGCGGCGAGCGGCGAAAACGCGCGCTACCTGCCCGGTCTGGCGCTGCCCGAGTCGCTGCGCTACTGCGCCGAACTCGACGACGCCCTCGACGGCGCCGACGCGGTGCTGCTGGCCACTCCCAGCCAGACCTTTCGCCAGCAGCTGCGCCGCCTGGCGCCACGGCTGCGCGCCGGGCTGGTGCTGATTTGGGCCTGCAAGGGGCTGGAGGTGGGCAGCGGCAAGCTGCTGCACGAGCTGATCGACGAAGAAGTCGGCGCCGGCTGCGCCAGCGCCATCATCTCCGGTCCCACCTTCGCCGCCGAGCTGTTGCGCGGCCTGCCGACCGCGACCACCGTCGCCGCCGGCGAACCGGCCATCGCCGATCGCGTCGCCAACTGGCTGCACGGCGACAACTTCCGCGCCTACTCCAGCGATGACGTGATCGGCGTCGAGGTTGCCGGTGCGCTGAAGAATGTGCTGGCGATCGCCGCCGGCGCCGCCGACGGCCTCGGCTTCGGTGCCAACGCGCGCGCCGCGCTGATCACCCGCGGGCTGGCCGAGCTGATGCGCCTCGGCGTCGCCCTCGGCGGCCGCCGCGAGACCTTCATGGGCCTGGCCGGGATGGGCGATCTGGTGCTCACCTGCACCGACGACCAATCGCGCAACCGGCGCATGGGTCTGGCGCTGGCGCGCGGCCTGTCGGTGGACGAAGCGCGCGCCGAGATCGGCCAGGCGGTCGAGGGCGTGGTCGCTGCCGGTGAAGCGATGCGTCTGGCGGCGCGCTACGCCGTGGAGATGCCCATCGCCGAGCAGGTGTACGCCGTGCTGCACGCCGACAAGCAGCCGCGCGACGCGGTGCGCGATCTACTCGACCGCGAGCCGAAGCCGGAGCTGAACTAGCCGGCGCTCTACGGCTACCCGTCGCCAGCGGCGTCCGCAGCGACTCAGGCAAGATGGATCAGGCGCCGCCGGCGAAATCCAGCTGCCGCCAGGCCTCGAAGGCCACCACCGCCACCGCATTGGACAGGTTCAGGCTGCGACAGTCCGGTCGCATGGGAATGCGCAGGCGCCGCTCGGCGGGTAATCCATCGAGCAGCGCCGCCGGCAGGCCGCGGGTCTCCGGGCCGAACAGCAGCGCATCGCCGGCGGCGTAGCGGACCGCGCTGTAGTCGCTCGCACCGCGGGTGCTGAGGGCAAACAGGCGCTGCGGGCGCAGCCCGGCGAGGCAATCATCGAGCGAGGCGTGGCAGCGCAGCGCGGCGAATTCGTGGTAGTCCAGCCCGGCGCGGCGCAGGCGGCGATCATCCAGCTCGAAACCCAGCGGCTCGATCAGATGCAGGGTGAAGCCGGTGTTCGCACACAGGCGGATGATGTTGCCGGTATTGGGTGGAATTTCGGGTTGGTAGAGCAGGATGTCGAGCATGTAGCAACTGTCTCGCAAGGCCTTTGTAGACCCGTCATCGGGCTGGCCAAGCGTAATTGCATATTGCCCCGAAATGTCGAAAAATCCACACTTGTGGCCTAGTGTGTGCCGCGAAATGCTGCCAAACTGTCATTTTTTCACCACATATGGCGGCTTTTCAATAGCTTGTGCCTGCTGCGCCGGCCGGGCCACTTTCAGGAGTACGGATGTCGAAACCTGGTTTGCTGCTCGTCGACGACGATCCGTTGATTCGCGAGAGCCTCGGCTACCTGTTGCGCCCCCATTTTGATGTCTTCGCCGCGGAATCGCGCAGCGAAGCCATGGGCCTGCTCGAAGATCGCGCGGCGCGGCCATCGCTGGCGCTGGTCGATCTCGGCCTGCCGCCCTATCCCCACGAACCCACCGAGGGCTTCGCGCTGGTTCCGGATCTGCTCGCGCTGGATCCGGACATGCGCATTCTGGTGCTCTCCGGGCAGAGCGAGAAGGCCAATGTGTTACACGCCATGTCGCTCGGCGCGGCCGATTTCATCCCCAAGCCCTGCGATCCACAACTGCTCAAATCGCGGCTCGACCACCAGATCCTGCTCTATGAGGCGACGCGCCGCGAGCCGCAGAAGGTCGCCGACAGCATCGAGGGCGAGAGTCCGGCGATGGAGTTGCTGCGCGCGCAGATCGCGCAGTTCGCCGCGGCGCAGTTTCCGGTGCTCATCGAGGGCGAATCCGGCACCGGCAAGGAGCTGGTGGCCAGCCAGCTGCACCGCCAGAGTAGCCGCAGCGGCGAACCCTACATCCCGGTCAACTGCGCGGCCTTTTCCAGCGAGCTGCTCGCCTCACAACTGTTCGGCCACGCCAAGGGCGCTTTCACCGGCGCCACCCGTGAGCACTCGGGCTTTTTTGAGGAGGCCGGCGACGGCACGCTGTTCCTCGACGAGATCGGCGAAATGAGCCTGGAGCTGCAATCCAATCTGCTGCGCGTGATCGAGAGCGGCGAGTACTACCGCGTCGGCGAATCGCGCCCGCGCCAGGCTAACGCGCGGATCCTCGCCGCCACCAACAAGGATCTGCTGGCATCCTCGCGCAACGGCGATTTCCGCGAGGATTTGTACTATCGGCTCAGCGTGCTGAGCATCAAGACGCCGCCGCTGCGCGAGCGCGGCGAGGATCGCCTGCGCCTGCTGGAGCACTTCCAGCGCCTCTACCACGGCACCGTGGCGCCGTTTCACCTCGATGAGGCGGCGCGCGACGCCTGGCTGGCCTACGATTTTCCCGGCAACGTCCGCGAGCTGCGCAATGTGATGATCCGGCTCGGCACCAAGCACCCCGGCCAGACCATCAGCCGCGACATGCTCGAAGGCGATTTCGAATGCCAGACCTACGCCGCCCGCGCGCCCGTCGGGAGCGATCAACCCTCCGCCGAGGAGCAGCTCAAAGACGGCAAGTTCTGCCTCGATGACCACGTGCAGCAGATCGAGTGGCGCTACATACAGGCCGCGCTGGACATGAGCGACGGCAACCTGAGCCGCGCCGCCAAGCTGCTCAACGTCAACCGCACCACGCTGTACAGCAAGATTCAGCGCCTGGAAGAGCGGCTCGGCTAGCGGCATGTACCTACAGCACTTCCAGCTCGACCAGCCGCCGTTCCGGATCACCCCGGACACGCGCCTGTTTTTCAGCGGTGCCAAGCGCGGCGCGGTGCTGGATGCGCTGATCTACGCGATCCTCAATGGCGAGGGCATCATCAAGGTGGTCGGCGAGGTGGGCAGCGGCAAGACCATGCTCTGCCGGATGCTGGAGGTGCGCCTGCCGCGCCAGGTGGAGATCGTCTACATCGCCAACCCCAGCCTGTCGCCGGACAACATCCTGCAAGTGGTGGCGCACGAACTGCATGTGGTCGACAGCCCGACCTGCAGCAAGCTGGCCGCCATGCAGAAACTGCAGGAGCACCTCACCCGCCGCCATGCCGAGGGCCGCCAGGTGGTGGTGTTCGTCGAAGAGGCGCAGTGCATGCCGCTGGCCACGCTGGAGGAAATCCGCCTGCTCTCAAACCTTGAAACCAGCCACGGCAAGCTGATGCAACTGGTACTGTTCGGCCAGCCGGAGCTCGACGATAACCTCGCCGAGCGCAGTATCCGCCAGCTGCGCGAGCGCATCACCCACAGCTTCATGCTGGAGCCCCTCGACGCCGAAGAGGTGCGCGAATACATCAACTTTCGCCTGTGGATTACCGGATACCGCGGCCCGGAGCTATTCGATCGCCGCGTCACCCGGCAGATCACGCGCGCCGCCGGCGGCCTGATCCGGCGCATCAATATCCTCGCCGATAAGGCGCTGCTCGCCGCCTATGCAGACAGCGCGGTGCGCGTCTACCCCAAGCACGTGCGCAACGCGACCTCGGACTGTGAATTCGGCCCCCGCCCGCTGCTCGGCGGCTGGTGGAGCGCCGCCGCACTGGCCGGGATCGGTCTGCTCGGCGCCGCGATCGCCTGGCAGCTGTCGCAACCGGCGGTGGAGACCGCACAAAAGCCGCGCCAACTGGCCGAGCGAGCAGCCCCGGCGGCGCCGCAGGCCAGTGCCTCAGAGCGCACAGAAGATATCGCCACGCAGCGTCTGGCGGTGGCCGGCAGCGGCGGCATGGGCGCGATTGCCGGCGGTGGCGGTGGCGGCACGGCGCACACCGGCGGCGATCTGCGTGGCTGGCTGCAGCGCTCGCGCGGCTGGCTGCGGTCGGATAGTGCGCAGAGCTTCAGTATTCAGTTGCTTACCGTGGACAGAGATCGCAATTCCGCCGACCGCTTGGCAGATTTTGTCGCCGATCTACCATCTAATCTGGATTTTGCGAATTTCTTCATCTATGAAACCGAGGTCGACGGAAGGCCCGTGTTCGCCGTGCTCTACAACAGCTACCCGGATCTGCGCACGGCCAACGCTGCGGTCGACGCATTGCCTGCCGCCCTGCGCCGATGGCAGCCCTTCGTACGCACCGTGAATCGCATCCGACAGGATCTCGACGGCGCGACCAGCGGCAGCCGGCCGGCCGCTACCCCATCGAGCAATGGTTAGTCCGGTGCGCACCCCAACCACAATCTCCCGGCGACGCCGCGCCAATGGCCCGCCGCTGGCACTGCTCGGCGCCGCCCTGGCTTTATTGCTCAGCGGCTGCGGCGCCAGCTACAAACCCGAGCCATCGCAGGGCCACCTGAGCGCCGCGGCGGAACCCGAGCAGGCCGCGCCCGGCGCGCAGATCCCCGAGCCGGTAACCAGCGCACCCTATCTGCCCGAGCCGCAGGTGCAGCCGAAGCTGGAGACCTACACGGTGGTGGTCAACCGCGTGCCGCTGCGCGAGCTGCTGTTCGCGCTGGCTCGCGATGCCGAGCTGAACATCGACATCGTCGGCGAAATCGACGGCCGGATCACCCTCAACGCCATCGACCAGACACTGCTGCGCATCCTCGACCGGATCGCCCTGCAGGCGCCGATCCGCTACGAGCTGCGTGACGATTACCTGGTGATCAGCGCCGATGACCCCTATCTGCACGCCTATCAGGTCGACTACCTCAACATGACCCGACGCTCCACCAGTCGCGTCGATCTGGCTACCCAGGTGGGCTCGATCAGCGTCGATATCGAAGGCGGCGGCGGCGGAGGCGGTGGCACCAACAACTCGCAGACGCAGTTGGAGAACAGCTCGGACAATCTGTTCTGGGATTCTCTGGTGGGCAATGTCGCCGCCATGCTGGGCATGACCAGCGAGGCCGCCACCCAGGGCAGAGAGGGCGGCGAGCCAGTGCTACTGGTCAATCGCGAGACCGGCTACCTGAGCGCCCGCGCCACCCAGCGCCAGCACGTCGAGATCCGCTCGTTTCTCGACAAGATCATGCACAGCGCGCGCCGCCAGGTGCTGATCGAGGCCACCGTGGTCGAGGTCGCACTGTCCGACAACTACCAGGCGGGCATCGACTGGAGCGTGATCCAGGACGACGGCAGTGGACTGGACTTCATCCAGTCGCTGACCGGCTCGACCGCCGCCGCGGCCAACACCGCAGTGCCCAATGCGCTGTTCACCTTCAACGACCCCTCCTCGGATCTGGGCCGCGTCACCGCCACGCTGAAGGCGCTGGAGATCTTCGGCGACGTGCGGATTCTCTCCAGCCCGAAGATCATCGCCATGAACAACCAGACGTCGGTGCTCAAGGTGGTCGATAACCGCGTCTACTTCACCGTTGACATCGAGCGCGACGAGCGCGAGAACGGCGATCAGGAAATCACCGTCGAATCGGAGATTCACACCGTGCCGGTGGGCTTCGTGATGAACGTCACCCCGTTCATCAGCGAAGCGCAGGAGGTCATCCTCAATGTGCGGCCGACGATTTCGCGCATCCTCGGCTTCGTCAGCGACCCCAACCCGCTGCTCGCCCAGAACGGCGTGGAGAACCTGATCCCGGAAATCCAGGTGCGCGAAATGGAATCGCTACTGCGCGTCTCCAGCGGCCAGGTGGCGATGATCGGCGGCCTGATGCAGGATCGCATCGACAACGAGAGCACCGGCATACCGCTGCTCTCTGCGCTGCCGCTGGTGGGACGCATCTTCTCCTTTGACAGCGAGCAGCTGGAGAAGACCGAGCTGCTGGTCTTCCTGCGCCCAACGGTGGTCGAAAACGCCAGCGTCGAAGGCGAGCTGCGCGCCTTCCGCCAGTACCTGCCCAACACCAGCAATGCCGATAGCGCCGACAGCGCGCCGCGCACCCCGACCGGCGGCGAGAGCGGACAATGAGCCTGCTGCTGGACGCGCTGAGAAAAGCTGCCGAATCGAAGAATCGGCAGCAAGACGGCAGCGACGGCGCACGCGACCCGCAGCGGCCTGCGGCTGAGCAGGGTTTCGAGCGCAGCGAACACGAGCCCGACACCGCCGCCAAGCCTGATGCTGCCCAGCACGACCAGGCCCACCGCGAGGCGCATCTGCCCGACTTGCCGGAGCGCGCCGACCAGACCATCCCGCCACCGATTCCGGGCTTCGACTCGCTCCCCAGCGAGGCGGGCGAGCACATCGGCCACGGCGAAAGCGTGGCCAATGATGACACCATCAGCGATGACGCACCGCGGCCACGCAGCGACGCCGAGCTGGCGCACGAGCTACGCGGGCTGCGCGCGCGCCTGCAGCCGCGCAGCGATCCGAATCCCGGCGAGCGCGAAACGGATCGCGACCCGGTCGCCAGCGCTGCAGCGACCCAGCGGCACGATGGCGATGGCAATGGCGATGGCGGGCACGACGACGGATCTGCCACGCACCGCCCCACGCCCAGCGCCGCCACTGAGCCAGCCGCCGGCAGCCCTTCGACCAGGCCCGCGCCAAACCACGCCGGTGAGGAGGCCGGCGAAGCGTACGACCAATTCGACGAGACCCAACGACTCGAAGAACCGCTGCCACTAAACGCCGAACCGCTTCCCGCCACACGCCCTGGCAGTCCCGATCAGGCGCGCAACCTGTTCACCAGCAAGTCGGTGCGCAAGCCCATCCGCCAGCGTCCCAACGCGCTGGGGCTGGTGCTGGTGCTGGTTTCGTTGGGTGTCATCGGCGCCTGGCTCTACTTTGGCTACGGCGAGCACCAGTTTTCCCTGCAGCGCGATCTGGCGCGCATCCGCAGCAGCGCACCGATCCAGCCCGACCCGCCCAGCGCCGCACAGAGTGCCGCGGTGCGCGCTGAAGCCGAGGCCAACGGCTTGCCGCAGGTCACTGCGGCCGGTGCGCAGAGCGCGGCTGGCGACGACGACGCGGCCACCGAGACATCTACTCCCACGACCACATCGGCCACCACCCCGGCAAGCCGACAGGTATCGACGGCCGCCGGCAGTGGCGACCGCGGCAGCGACAATCCAGACATCGCAGGCAGTGCGAGCGCGCCGGTGGCGGAGTCGACGAGCGCGGCCAGCGCCACCGACACAGCCGCCACAATCAGCGCTGCGGCGGCCGATCCAGACCCGGCTCAGCAGCTGGCGCAGCGGCCGCTTCAACGCGCCACCGACACCCGCAGCGATGCCGAAAGCGCTGTCGCTGATCAAATCGGCGACGGCGACGACGCTCGCCAGGCAGCGCCTTCCCAGCCGCCGCAGAGCCCGGTGAGCCCGGTGAGCCCGGTGAGCCCGGTGAGCCGCGCCGCTGATGCGCCGGCCAATGGCTCGCTGAGCATCGCCCGAAACCAGCGCGATGCGCCCATCGATCAGCTGATCAAAAATGGCTACAGCGCCTATCAGGCCGGCCGGCTGGATGTCGCCGGCGACCACTACCGCAAGGCACTGGGCATCGATGGCAATCACCGCGATGCCCTGCTCGGCGCGGCCGCGGTGGCGCTGCGCGGCGGCAGCGGCGCGGATGCGGCCCGCTACTATCAACGGCTGCTGCAGCTCAATCCGCGCGATCCGGCGGCGCTGGTGGGCCTGCGCTCGCTGAGCCAGTCGGGCGATCCGGCGCAGCTGGAGACCGAACTCTCGCTGCTGCTCGAACGCGTGCCGGAAAGTGCGCCACTGCACTTTGCGCTCGGCGGGGTGTACAGCCGCGGGCGCCGCTGGGCCGAGGCGCAACAGGCCTATTTCAATGCCCACCGCCTCGACGCCGGCAACCCGGATTACCTCTACAACCTCGCCATCAGCCTCGACAATCTCGGCAAACGGGATGCCGCCGCAGAGTTTTACCACCAGGCTCTGGAAGCGGCGCAGCGGCGCGCGGCAAGCTTTGATCAAAATGTGGCGTTGGCGCGGTTCCACGCCCTGCAGGGAGTGCAATAGTGAGTGCGGTACGGCGACAGCGCAGCTCGAAACGGCTGGGTGAATTGATGGTTGAGGGAGGGCTGGTCAGCAAGGACCAGCTGAAGATCGGCCTCACCGAGCAGCAGCGCTCCGGCGATCAGCTGGGCCGCATCATGGTCAATCTGGGATTCATTTCCGAGGCCGTGCTGCGCGACCTGCTCGGCGAGGCGCTGGGTCGCGAGTCGGTCGATCTCTCTCAGCTGGTGCCCGATCAGGATGCGCTGGAGCTGGTCGACAAGGCGCTGGCCCGCCGCTACGGGCTGGTGCCGATCTCCTTCGACAAAGAGGCCCGGCTGCTGAAGGTGGCGATGGCCGATATCTACAACCTGATCGCCATCGATCGGCTGCGCGCGCACATCGACAACCGCGACAGGTATCGCGGCAAGCAGGTCGAGATCCGCCCGGTGCTCGCCGGGGAAATCGAGATCGAAGACGCCATCGACCAGTTCTACGGCTACGAACTGTCGGTGGACGGCATTCTCCAGGAGATCGAAACCGGCGAGATCGACTACGACAGCCTGCACAACGAGACCGAGGGCTACAGCCAGCCCTTCGTGCGCCTGGTCGATGCCATCCTCGCCGATGCGGTCAAGCGCGGTGCTTCCGACATCCACTTCGAGCCAGAGGATGGCTTCCTGCGCATCCGCTATCGCATCGACGGCGTGCTGCGCCAGATCCGCAGCCTGCACAAAAACTACTACGCCGCAGTGGCCGTGCGCCTGAAGGTGATGGCGGGGATGAACATCGCCGAGACCCGCGCGCCACAGGACGGGCGCATGTCGCTGGGGATCGGCGGCCACCAGATCGACTTCCGCGTCTCCTGCCTGCTGACCACCCACGGCGAGAACATCGTGCTGCGCGTGCTCGATCGCGACAAGGGCATCATGCAGATCACCGACATCGGCCTGCCCGAAGACACCGCCGGCACGCTGAAGCTGATGATGGCCCGACCGGAGGGTCTGATTCTGGTCACCGGCCCCACCGGCAGCGGCAAGACCACCACGCTCTATTCGATGCTCAATTATCTGAACAACGAGAGCGTGAACATCATGACGCTGGAGGATCCGGTCGAGTACCCGATGCACATGATCCGCCAGTGCTCGGTCAATGAGGCCGCCAAAATCGACTTCGCCAACGGCATCCGCTCGATGATGCGCCAGGACCCGGACGTGATTCTGGTCGGCGAGATCCGCGATGAAGAAACCGCCGACATGGCCTTTCGCGCGGCGATGACCGGCCACCAGGTTTACTCCACACTGCACACCAACTCCGCGGTGGGCGCGATCCCGCGCCTGCTGGACATCGGCGTCTTGGCCGACGTGATGGCCGGCAACGTCATCGGCATCCTCGCCCAGCGCCTGGTGCGCAAGCTCTGCCCCTACTGCAAGACGCCCTACCAGCCCAGCAAGGACAGCGTCGAACGCCTGCTGCTGGGCGAAGATGCCGGCCGCATGACGCTGTATCACGCCAGCGGCTGCGCGCGCTGCGACCACCAGGGCTACAAGGGCCGCCTGGCGCTGATGGAAGTGCTGCGCATGACCCCGGAGCTGGACGAGCTGATCTTCCGCCGCGCCACCCGCGGCGAGATGCTGCGCACCGCGATGCAGGGCGGTTTCCGGCCGATCTCGGAGGATGGCCTGCGGCGCGTGCGCGATGGCATCACCTCGCTGGAGGAAGTATCGCGGGTGATAGACCTGACCAGCCGCGTCTGACCGGCGGCCGCAGGCGATGAGAGACACAGCGTGCTGACCTACAAATACAAGGCGGTCAACGAGCAGGGCAAGCCCGCCAACGGCAGCATGGAGGCCGCCAACCCGACCGATCTGGAAATGCGCCTGCAGCGCATGGGTCTGGATCTGATCAACTATCGGGACAAAGAGCACGGGCTGTTCAACCGTGGCCAGCGCAAGATCACCCGCGCCGACCTGATCAACTTCAGCTTTCATCTCGAACAGCTCACCCGCGCCGGCGTGCCGCTGATCGACGCCCTCAAGGATCTGCGCGACACCTCCGACCAGCCAGCCTTCCAAAGCACCATCTCGCAGGTGATCGAAGGCATCGAGGGCGGCAAGACCTTCTCCGGCATGCTGGAGCAGTTCCCGCACATCTTCGGCAGCGTCTACGCCAGCATGGTGAAGGTCGGCGAGCGCTCCGGGCGCCTGCCCGACGTGCTCCGCGATCTGGCCGAGATGACCAAGTGGCAGGATGAGCTGATCGCGCGTGTCAAACGCGCCATGATGTACCCCGCTTTCGTCAGCGTGGTGGTGCTCTTCATGATGATGTTCATCATGACCTTCCTGGTGCCCAATCTGGTCAAGTTCATCCAGAGCACCGGCCACGAGCTGCCGCTTCACACCCGCGTGCTGCTGGCCACCTCCGATGTCTTCGTCGACTACTGGTACCTGATCATCATGGTACCCATCGCCATACCGCTGATCGTGCGCTATGGCAAACGCCTCAGCCTGCGCTTTCGCTACCAGTGGGACAAGCTGGTGCTGAATGCCTGGGTGATCGGCCCGATGCTGTACCGCTTCAAGTTGGCGCGCTTCGCCAACTACGCGGCGATGATGTACGCCTCCGGCATCACCGTGCTCGACTCGCTGACACTGAGCCGGCAGATCGTCGACAACCTGGTGCTCGATGAAGCCATCGAGCGCGTGCGGGTGCAGATATCCGACGGCGAAACCATCAGCAACAGCTTCGCCCAGGCCGGCCTGTTCCCACCGCTGGTGGTGCGCATGATGCGCGTCGGCGAAGGCAGTGGCGAACTGGACAAGGCCTTTCTGCAGATCAGCTACTTCTACAGCCGCGAGGCGCAGGACGCGGTCAGCCGCATGGAGCAATTCATCGGGCCGACACTGATCCTGCTGGTCGCCGGGCTGATGCTGTGGGTGATCATGTCCGTGGTCGGGCCGATCTACGACGCCATCTTCACCGTCGGGGCGACCATCTGATGCGCCGCCTGCTGTTCTGCTCCGGCAACCGCATGCTCGCCTTCGACTGGTCCGGAGGACGCTTCGGCAACGCCGCCTGCTTCACCCCCGACGACGACGGCTATCGCGATTTCCAGCGCTACCTGCTCGACGTACCACGGCGCCCGGTGACCCTGCTGGTCGATCTCATCGAGGAGGAATTCCACGCCGACAGCGTGCCCTTCGTGCGCGGGCGCGACCGCAAGGCGGTGCTCGATCGCGCCCTCGCCAAGTACTTTCGCACCAGCGAACTGCGCACCGTGCGCTTGCAGGGTCGCGAGCGCGGCGGGCGCAAGGATCAGCAGATCTGCGTCTGCGGCCTCGGCAGCGCGACCATCCTCAAACGCTGGCTGGCGATCATCGCGCACAACCGCATCGCCCTGCGCGGCGTGGTCTCGCTGCCGCTGGCCGGCGAACTGCTGCTGCCGCTGATCAAGGCTGACAAACAGCGCGTGCTGCTGGTCAGCCAGCAGTCGCCGGAGACCCTGCGCCAATCCTTCTACGACAACGGCCATCTCAAGCTATCGCGCCTCGCCCACCACCGCAGCGAGCTGATCAGCAGTGACTCCGACGGCCGCCCCAGGGTGGATGTACCCCACGTGCTGGCCGACATCCGCAACACCCTGTTGTTCCTCAGGAGCCAGCGCCTGCTGCAGCGCAACGAACACGTCGAGCTGTGCCTGATCGGCAAGCGCGAAGTCTACGCCCCGCTGGAGGCGGAGATGGCCGGCGACGAAAGCGTCAACTGCCGCATCATCGACAGCGCTGAGCTGGCGCACAAGGCCGGTCTGCGCGGCGAACTGCCCACCGCCTACTGCGAGGGTTTGTTCGGCCAGCTGGTGTGCAAGCATCGCGATCTGACCAACCACTACGCCCCCTGGCGGATGCGCCGCCACTTCGCCCACACGCTGGCGCGGCGCGGCCTGTGGGTGGCCAGCGCGGCGATCCTGCTCGGCGCCACCGGCCTGACCGGGCACAACCTCTACAATGCCAGCCTGTACACCGACTACGCCCTGCAGGCGCGCACCGAGGTCAGCCGCTACCGCCAGGTGCTCAGCGAGCAGACCGAAGAGAGCACCCGCTTCAACCTGCCGCCGGATGCGATCAAATCCACCGTCAAGCTGGTCTCCGGACTGGAGGCGCACGGCCGCGCCTCGCCGCTGCGCCTGCTCGGTGATCTGGCGGCGGTGGTCGATCAGCACCCGCACGTCGACATCCACTCACTGCAGTGGCAAACCCACTTCGACGACAGCATCACCCCCGGCAGCCGCGCACTGAGCAGCCGCGCCGAAATGCAGCAGCAGGCCGAGCGGCAAAACAACGATCGCGAAGGCGGCGAATTTGAAATCGCCCGCGTCGACGGCGGCATGATCGGTTTTGGCGACAACTATCGCCAATCGGTGGAACTGTTCCACGACTTCGTCGCGGCACTGCGCAAAAGTGGCCGCTACAGCCGCGTGCTGGTGGAAAAGACCCCCTTCGACATGGATCCCGGGGCCGGCATCAGCGGTGACAGCGGCGACAGTGGCGCCATCGAATTGCGCAGCCGGGCGACCTTTTCGCTGCTGCTGGCGCGCCCGGTGGTCGGCGCCGCGGACGGCGCCGAGCAAGCCGACGACAACGGCGCCACAGGCAACACGTAGGGGTGGGGATGAAGTCGACCGATATCGAGTGGGATCTGGTGCAGTGGTCACTGCTCGCCGCCCTGCTGTGCGGGCTTATCGGCTTCGCTGCGGTCAGTTACAGCGGTGGCCTGCTCGACGACGCCTACAGCGGCTATCAGCGCCATCGCAACCAGCTCAACCAGGTGGCGCGCGACTACCGCGCCGCGCAGGACGACCGCGTGCTCTACGAGCAATACGTGCAACGCTTCGCCGAGCTGCAAGATCGCGGCGTGATCGGCGAGGAGCAACGCCTCGCCTGGGTGGAGCTACTGCGCGAGATCAACGACCAGCTCAAGCTGCCGGTACTGCGCTACGAAATCCACCCGCGCCAGCCGCTGCCCATCGACCACCCGCAGCCGCGCGATGAAAAGCTGCTCGCCTACGAGACCAGCATGACGCTGTCCCTCGGGGTGCTCCACGAGGGCGACCTGTTCACCGTCGAACACCTGCTGCGCGAACGCGCCCAGGGCCTGTTCGAAACCCGCGGCTGCGAGATCCTGCGCCCCGACCGCAACGCCCCGGTGCAGTTCAACCCGCGCCTCGCCAACCTGGAAGCCCACTGCCAGCTGTCCTGGTACACGGTGCAGATCGAACGCTCCGAGGATGACCGCTGATGGCGCTCCGCATCTCCAGTCTGCTGCTCTGCGCCGCGCTGCTGGCACCGCTGGCCGGTGCTGGCGAGCATGGCAGCAAGCAACCGCGCATCGAGCTCGGCGAGCGGCGCCTGTTCACCAGCGCCGCGGAGAGACAGCAACTGGATCGCGCCCGCGACGATCTCGGCAAACAGCCGGAACCGCGCCCCGCACCACGCACCGTGCGCACAGCACCGGTGACGGTGAAAAAGCCCCTGCCACAGGTCAGCGTGCAGGGCATCGTCAAGCGCAGCGGTGGCGAGGATACGGTCTGGGTCAACGGCACCAGCCTGCAGCCCGGCCAGCGTCGCGGCGATATCACCGTGCGCAGCGCCCGCGACGGCCGCCGCGCACGGCTGGTGGTCGGCGGCGAGCACGCGGTCAATCTCAAGCCCGGCCAGACCTTCGATCCGAACGGCGACCGGATCAGCGATCGGATACTGATTCGCAAGGGGCCGTGATGGCGATGGCGCGCTGCAAACAGTCGGGCATAGCCCTGATCATCTTTCTGCTGCTGCTGCTCACCGGCATCTCCGCTTTCGCCCTGGGCGCGCGCGACCGCCTGCGCGGCGAGCGCGACAACGATATCGACCGCTACGCCCAGCTCAAAGAGGCGCAGCGCCTGCTGATCGGCTCCAGCTACCGCACCAACAATCGCCCGGGGGAGATGCGCCCGGCGGATTCCAACGGCGACGGCAGCGGTGTCGGCGGCAGCACCGAGGGGCACTTCCCCTGGCGCGAGCTGCAGTCGCTGTACGGCAACGGCGACGGCCGCAGTGGCGAAAAGCTGTGGTACTTCGTGGCGCCGAAATTCCTCGATGGCGCCAGCGACACCATCAATTACGACACCTCGGCAGCACTGACCCTGGACGGCGTCAGTGGCTATGCAGCGATCATCATCGCCCCCGGCCCGCCGCTGGATAACACCCAGGCGGCGAACCGACCGAGCAGCCAGATAGCCGATGTCGAGGCTTATCTGGAGGGCGAAAATGCCACTTGGGGCAACGGCGATTTCGTCAGCCATGCCGGTGGCAACTTCAACGATGCGGTCATCGGCATACACAAGGCCGAGCTGCTGGCCCGCGCCGCAGACTTCGCCGCGCTGAAATTCATCGGCCGACTGAAAAAGTACCTGCAACACCCCTCCTGCGACGCCTACCCGGTACCCGGCGAGTTCAGGCCGGCCATCGTTGACGACTCCAGCCCGAGTATCAGCGCGATGGTCAGCGATCCCAGCGAGCCGCGCGTCGGCATGTTGCCGGTCGCCCCCAGCGGCGTGCTGCCGGAGGAGTGGGACGACTGCGACGAGGGCCTCAACTCCGACGACGACTCCTTCCTGCGCCAGCGCTGGTTTCGCTTCATGCGCTACGCCCGCGCCGATGGCGGCAACGGCGGCAGCGGCTGCACCCCGGGCAGCGACTGTCTGGTGGTGGAGGATGCCAGCGGCAACACGCTGTTCGACGATGTCGAAGCACTGGTGATCATGTCTGGCGTGCAGCTGGCCGGGCAGGTCTGGGACGCCTCACTGGACGAGAGCGATCTCTACGAGGGCGACAACGCCGACGACGACGAGATCTTCACCCAGGCACCGGAGAGCGAAAGCTTCAATGATCGCCTGTTCATCATCGCCAGGAGCGGTTCCTGATGCAGTCGCGCAATGCCGGTTTCACACTGATCGAAGTCGCCATCGTGCTGACCATCTTGGCGATGCTCGCCGGCAGTCTGCTAATTCCGCTGTCCGACAGCCTCGAACGCAGCCGGCGCAGCAACGCGCAAAAAGAGATGAGCGAGCAGATCCTGCCCGCGCTGCTGGGCTTCAGCGCCAGCAGCCCCGGAGTACCGCACCTGCCCTGCCCGGATTGCCGCGATGGCGGCAGCTGTCCCGGCGGCGGCAGCGCCGGCGATGGCGTGGAAGATCGCAACGGCGATGCCTGCGCGGTCGCCTTCGGCGCACTGCCCTGGGCCACGCTGGGGCTGGCGGCCACCGACCCCTGGGGTTCGCGCTACAGCTACCGCGTGTTTGCGGATTACGCCGACACCAGCAACGGTGTGGAACTCAATACCAACCATCCGGACCTGTACATCACCCGCGGCACGCTGGGCGACTTCCAGTACGCGGTGCAGAGCAACGGCGTCGCGGCGGTAGTACTCAGCCACGGGCCGAATCGCTACGGCGCCATGAGCGGCAACCTCGACGGCAGCGGCGATCCGATCCTGATCGCCGCGCCACCGGCGGCCAACGGCGACGAACAGGCAAACCTCGACGGCGGTCGCCGATTCGTGATGCGCCCGCCCACCGAGCCGCTGAGCGGCATCGAAGAATTCGATGACATCGTCGTCTGGCTCTCCAGCTATCGCCTGCGCGGCTTTTTGGTGGATGCCGGGCGGCTGCCGTGATGCAGCCGCTTGCCGAGGCGGCCATGCATGGATGCCATCAGCTACACCACGGCACGCGCCAACCTCTCAAAAACCATGCAGCGGGTCTGCGACGATCAGCGGCCAAGGCGGCGGGCGGGAGCTGCTTGAATGACGCTGACGTTTACCTCCCAAGCCTGGGATATCTGTATTGGCAGAAAACCGACAAAAAGATCCTCAAGCGCATCAACCATTTTATTCAGGATACTCAGCGATCACCGTATGAGGGAATCGGCAAGTCGGAGCAATTGCGGCATGCTTTGGCGGGGTATTGGTCGCGGCGTATTAATGATGAGCACCGGGTTGTGTACAAATGCACCGAAAGCAATGTGTTGATAGCGCAGTTGCGGTATCACTATTCGCAATAACTCATCGCCCGGACGAAGAAGTGTAGATACCGTCTTGTTC
>Ga0207752_1000185_pt1 | contig 28756 bp, 22 predicted proteins | sample Pon2CUnioCityCA_6_FD_187272 | JGI IMG/M metagenome (GOLD analysis project Ga0207752, IMG submission 187272) | Marine sediment microbial community from Union City, CA, USA - Pond 2C Sediment 2 (SPAdes) | ecosystem: Environmental > Aquatic > Marine > Intertidal zone > Salt pond sediment ... | reverse complement strand
GCTTAATTAAATCTCCGGCGACGGTAAGACCGGCCGGCCCGGCGCCGATTACAGCCACTTTTTTACCCGTTTTGGGCGCCATTTCCGGCACCTTTATATTGCCGCTGCTACGCTCATAGTCGGCCACGAATCGCTCCAGCCGTCCGATAGCCACAGGCTCACCCTTGACTCCCAGCACGCAAAGCTTTTCACACTGCTCTTCCTGCGGACAGACCCGCCCGCAGACGGCGGGCAGCGCATTCTGCTCCTTGAGCTTCCAGGCCGCCTCGATAAACTTGCCCTCCTGCACAAGAGCAATAAAGCCGGGGATATCGACGTGGACCGGACAGCCGGGTACGCAGCGAGGCTTTTTGCATTTCAGACACCGGCTCGCCTCCAGGACGGCGATTTCTTCGGAATAGCCGTATGGAACCTCCTCGAAATTCCTGGCGCGGTCTTCCGGAGCCTGCTCCGGCATAGGTTGTCTCGGTATCTTTTCCTTGGCCATTTATTAACTCTGTTGCCTTAAAACAATTAAACTTGTAAATTCTATACTTGCATCCGGGTGGCAGCCTCAAAGCAAAAGGCTTTGGGGATGGTAAGGGAAAGCCATCCCCAAGCTTCGCTTGAGGCTGCCACCCTTTTCTGACGGTCTGTAATCTTGTCTATTATTACTCATACTTATTTCGATCAATGCGGACAACTGCATTTGTGCCGGCTAAGCGGGGCGGCAGCAACCGATTCTGTCCGGCCGAGTGAATGAATTTCTTCGGCGCTGTATGCCGCCCTGCGGTCTCTAAGCTCATCCCAATCGATAAGATGTGCATCGAAGAACGGGCCGTCCACACAGGCAAATTTCATCTTCTCGCCCACGCTTACCCGGCAGGCCCCGCACATGCCTGTTCCATCCAGCATAATCGGATTCAGCGCCGCCAGTGTTTTTACGCCGTACGCCCTGGTTTCATTAGCCGTGACCATCATCATAAAGGGACATCCAACCGCGATGACGCGGTCGATTTTCTCGCCGTCGCTCAGTTTTTGCGTCAGGGCGTCAATCGCGTGCCCTTTAATACCCATAGAGCCGTCAATCGTTGTCTGGATGAACTGATCGCAAAAGTCCCGGAGCTTGTCCTTATAATAATGCAGGTAATGGCTGCGGGCTTCGCTAATGGCTATGACTCGATTTCCGGCTTCTTTCATCGCCTTGGCGATAGGTGCTATCGCAGCTATACCGTAACATCCGGCCGCCAGTGCAACAGTGCCGTAATTTTCAATCTCCAGCGGAACACCAAGCGGCCCGACAACATGCGCCAGTTTGTCGTTTACATCCAGTAGCACAAGCTTTCGGCTCGACTGGCCCTTTTCCAGCACAACAAGGGTAATCGTCCCTTTTTCAGCATCCCAGCCGCTCAGGGTATAAGGCACGCGTTCGGATTGCTCGTCCACCATCAAAATAATGAACTGCCCCGGCAGGGCTTTTTTCGCAACCTCCGGCGCAGATATGACGATTTCGTGCACGTTAGGCGCAAGCTCGTTTTTTCGAAGGATTTGAAATGCCCCTTCTCGCTTTACCTCCACCTCATCAAGAGCACAAGTGCCATCCACGGGCAATTCCCGCAATCCACGCACCTTCTCGTCAATCCGATGGCCACGGAAGTACGTTCGCCTTAGATTAAGATTCAAAGCAGCGGGTGGAGCTTCCTCGCGATCTATCCATAACCCGGCATCTGCAATTCCGGCCTCTTGTGAAATCGATCCGGCGGATTCATAATCAAAACCTTTTGCTCCCATCGCCTGTGCAAGCCGGCTGATAATCCACCATTCCGGTTTTGCCAAACCGGGCGGTTCACATGCTTTACGAAGAGGCCGTTTCTGCCCGGATAGATCGAGAACCGTGCCGTCAACCTCGGCGAAAACCGCCGCAGGCAGCGCAGCATTCGCACGCTCGCTTGCAGGCGTCGGGTAACAGTCTTGGACAATCAAAAACTCAAGTTTCTCCAGATCAGCCGTATCGACAAAGTTACCTGTAAGCAAAGCAGCTTTCGTACCTTTCGGTAACGAGCAGCGTGAGACACCCCGCGCATCGGGTTCAATCTCGATGTAGTTTTTCGATTTCATTACCTCGCTGGTGAACTTCTTAAGAACATAACGGTCCTCAAGGGTGCTCGTCGCATCGCAAACCAGCGCGAAATTATCACCGGTAAATTCACTTAATTTCAGAGCTGTCATTTCGATAGCTTCTTGCCATTCAACTTGTCTTAGAACCTCACCAACCCGTATGTGCGGTGCGACCAATCGGTCGCCGCCGTTCAGGAATTCGGGAATTGCAAACCGACCCAGCACACATAACGGGACACTTTCATTCAAAGCCTGCGCTGTTATTAATTTGTCGCCTGCGGCTGCAAGCGCCAATGCACACGCCTGGTCGCAGAAGATACAGGTCGATTCGGTGACATCTTCCGCCCTGCCGTGCCATTTGGCGTAACGGTCGGCCAGGCTGCCGGTCGGACATACGTCAACACAAGAGCCGCAGAACTGACAGCCCGCCTCGAGCAGTGAGCGTCCGAAGGCCTGTCCGATGCGCGTTTCACTGCCGCGACCGACAAAATCGATCACCGATTTGCCCTGGTGATATTTGCATATGCGAACGCAGCGACCGCAGAGAATACAGAGATTGAGATCGCGATCCATAAAAGGCTCGGAACGTTCCAGCGGCCGCTCGTGATATACAGGAGGAACAGGCAGATCTTTAAGGCCCAGATCGTCCGCCAGCACACGCACATCACAGACTTCCTTGTTGTTGCAGGTATGACAACCGGTTGTGCTTCCCGCCCTTTCCGCATCCGGTCTGAATTGCTCACAAAGCTCGCGCCGGCCGCACACAAGGCACGCGCTGGGGTGCTCGAGCATGATTAGCGCCAGAATATTACGGCGTAAATTACGCAGTTCTTCAGTATCTGTACGCACAACCATTGCTTCGGCTGCCGGGGTCGTACACGAGGTAGGATACCCCCGCATTCCATCTATCTCGACCACACACATCCGGCACGCGCCGAACGGCGACAAGCTCGAATGTGTACAAAGATTGGGAATAGATATATTGTTCTCCTTTGCACATTCGAGAACCGTTTGGCCCTTTTTAGCAGTCACGGATTTTCCATCTATTGTCAGTTTCACGTCAACTGATCCTTATTTTTTTGTTGTTTTCTACTGTTTTTACGCTGCTCGTACCTTATTAGTTCGCCGCTGCGGCGGTAAACCGCGGCAAAACGCGAGGGGCAGGCGCCCAGACATGCTCCGCAGCGGATGCAGATTTCCTGGCTGATAACGTGCGGTTTTTTCTTCTCGCCGCTAATGGCCTCGACCGGGCAAACCCGTGCGCACGCACCGCAGCCGGAACACCTGTCTCGGTCGATATGATAGCTTATCATCGCGCTGCAGACGAACGCGGGACACCGGCCTTTTTCGATATGCTCTACGTATTCGTCACGGAAATACCGCAGCGTTGTCAATACGGGATTGGGCGCTGTTTGCCCCAGCCCGCAAAGCGAGCCGTCTTTGACCGTCCGGGCGATTTGTTCGAGCTTTTCGAGGTCAGCCATTTGACCTTCGCCGGCGGCAATTCGCTCCAGAATGCTCAGCATGGCACGAGTACCGACCCGGCAGGGAGAACACTTGCCGCACGATTCGGCCTGTGTAAACGACAGAAAATATCGTGCGATATCGACCATGCAGCTATCTTCGTCGAGCACGATCATGCCGCCCGAGCCCATAATGCAGCCGGCCTCGGCAAGGGCCTCGTAGTCAACGGGCAAATCCATTTTCTCTGCCGGAATGCATCCGCCCGAAGGCCCGCCGGTCTGTACTGCCTTGAGGGCTTTACCGTCGGGAACGCCGCCTCCGATTTGCTCAATAATTGTCGCAAGAGTAGTACCCAGCGGCACTTCAACAAGTCCGGTTCGTTCGATTTTCCCCGCCAGAGCGAATGTTTTCGTTCCCTTGCTGGAATCGCTGCCGTACTGAGTGTACCACCCGGCTCCGTTGCGGAGAATCAGCGGCAGATTACCAAGAGTTTCGACGTTTTGAATCACCGTCGGTTTTTCAAACAGACCGCTGACCGCGGGAAACGGCGGCCGGGGCTGAGGCATTCCCCGCCGGCCCTCGATAGAAGCAATCAGCGCCGTCTCTTCGCCGCATACGAACGCGCCGGCTCCTTTTTTTATCGTAAGGTCGAAAGAGAAACCCGAGCCTTGAATATTTTCGCCCAGAAGCCCCAGCTCGCGCATCTGAGAGAGAGCGGTCTCCAATCGGTGAATAGCCAATGGGTATTCTGCCCGGCAGTAGATATATCCCTGTGAAACCCCCAGCGTAAATGCCGCTATAAGCATCCCTTCGAGCACGGCGTGCGGGTCGCCCTCTATCAACGAGCGGTTCATAAACGCACCGGGGTCGCCCTCGTCGGCGTTGCATATCAGATATTTGGTCTTGCCGGCCGCATCCCGGCAGAACTGCCATTTACGCCAGGTCGGGAAACCGGCGCCGCCGCGACCGCGAAGGCCCGCTGACTTGACCTGTTCGAGCGTCTCATCAGGCCCAATCTCCAGCGCCTTTAGAAATCCGCGATAGCCTTCCCGTGCCAGATAATGATGGACATTTTCCGGATCTATCAAACCGCAGTTGCGAAGGATATTGCGTACCTGCCGGCGCATCATCGGATGCTCATTGAAATCTTTAATACCGTCCAACTGCCCGGGCGTCATTGTACCCAAAGCCCATTTGGTACACGGATCATCGCCGAGGACGTAATTTTCGAGGATATGGATAATCTCGTCGGGACCAATATTTGCGTAGCAAACGCGCGGTGCGCCGCTTTTGTGCACAATCACCAACGGCTCGAAAGAGCAGGGACCGAGGCAGCCCACTTCGATGACCCTGGCTTTCACCTTCTTCGCTTTGATATGGCCTCGTAAGCTTTGCAATACTTCCGCAGCGCCGGCGGCCCTGCCGCATGTTGCCGCGCCGACGAAAAAAACAGGAATTTCGCTTTCCTGAAGCCGGCGCCATTTTGTCTTAGCTTCAGCGAAGATTTGCTGCAACGACGAGGTCATGCCTTGACTTTACCTTTTTTGTATCCGTATTTAGAGAGCACCGAAGGTATTTTCTTAGCGGTCATCTGAGCATGGACTTTGCCGTCCACGACTACGACCGGCGCCAGCGCACAGCAGCCCACACAGGCCACACGCTCAAGGTCGAACTGACCGTCTGCGGTAGTCTGACCGGCGGTAATTCTCAGGCGCTGCTGCAAATCGTTAAGTATCTGCAGGCCTCCGCGGACATGGCAGGCGGTGCCCTGACAGCTCTGGATATTGTGCCGGCCCGGCGGATTAAAGCGAAACTGCGTATAAAACGTCGCCACGCCGTATATCTCGTTGGCCGATATGTCCATCAGCCGGGCAAGCTCTTCAACCGCTTCTTCGGACAGGTAGCCCAAATCTTCCTGCACATCCTGCAGGACGGGTATAAGGCTGCCGCGATTTGCGGGATACCTGGCCAAAATATCCTTAACACCGGCCAAATTTTCTTCTGTCTTTTTTACCATTTACACCCACAACAAGACTCTTGCATAATTGAGCGTTCAACAAGATAAGTAATTTTCGCACATAAACACCCCTGCGTCAAGGACTAATGTGATTCGCAGAAAAGAGAAGTGTCTTTACAACATCTAACAAAATGAGAACCCATTTCGATTTGTCATGCTGTCCCAGGGACTCCTTACGGAGAGCGAAGCGAAACATCTGGGATCGTTACGTGTAAAAGAGATTTTTCACTGCGCTGCGCTTCGTTCAGAATGACACTCATCTGTTTTTGTTAGGGATTACATGAACCTAAGAGGTATTTTAAGGCGAGTTTGATGAATTAGTAAAATCTAATTATCCGAATTTGTGTGCTTATTGTTCGTGCCAGTTAGTCACTACGAAACGCACAGCCTCATCATTCACACTTGCATCTCTCAGTTTTGCATCGTAATTAAATGTGCCGGAGTTCTTTTGCTCGAACGTCCTGGCTACAACAGCTCCATACAGATTAGCAGAGTTATCCATTATCACTTCGGCGTTGGGAGCATAAATCGCCCCGTAAAAATCGAGGCTGTTTTTGAATTGCATAGTTTCGCAGCTATCGAGGCAATAAATTCGGAGTTTTCCAGCGTCTTGAGTCAGGTTGTTAACCGCGCTCGAGTTCTTGCCTTCAAAATTTCCGCCTAAATACAGAATTAAAGAAGCATCGTTATTAATCTGCACCTGGGCAGAATTACCAAGTATTATCCCGCCTGTAACATAAAGAGTAATGACCCCATCGATTATCAGCGTTTTTTCATTCTTAAGGTCAATGCTGCTGTACTTGGCGGAATTGGTTACTGTAGAATCATTTTTAATAGTACCGCTGGAAGGCAGCGATTCAAGCCAGTCCGGCACCGTTATTACAGGCAGCACATTCGCCTCTCTTTGAGCGCGGGTTTCGCCGGTTATTGTGGCGCCAAAGTCGTCAATCACATTATCCGGATTTCCACCCACACCCACAACCACATCGCCATTGACGGTGGATGAATTTTTGAATGAAAAAGCTCCCGATGCAATGCTGTTAGTGCCGACCTTCATAATTTCATCGTCGGCGCCGAAATCGAACCAGTCCACAATTGCTGAGTTTTTCAGTTCGGCTCCATCTTCTCCAAAAACTGCGAACTCGAACGGCCCCTGCGGCTTCAAAACACAGGTAATTGTCCTATCGGCACTACCAGAGACGCCGACGGACTGAACGGTATAACCGTCGCCGGGATTACCGCTAACCGTATAACTATAGACTGCATCGCAATAGGGAAGACTTTGGTTTGCAGCCTCCGGCAGGCTGACATAATTCCAGGGCTTGACTTTGAGCTTCTCATTCATTTCATAAAGGGCCATTGTCAGCCCGGCATCGGCGGCACAGCGTGCTGTAATATCGTCGGCGGTCCGCGATGCGTAAATACGTCCGCTCATACCGAGATTCAGCAGACCTACACCCATCGCAAGTAATATCATTATCGCAACCAATGCCAGAGGTACGGCAGAACCTTGTCTTTTTAAAAGCAGCAACTTCTTCATCGTTAAACCTTTACTCGAGACCACTCGATATCCACGACCAAGGGCATGACTGCGACAAAACAAATCAAACAAGAGGCTCTGTTCTATTTCATTATTTCGCGAATAGTTCTATCGGCTCGGCTTGTAAATCAGATACCGACAATCTCGGAGGGCTCTCATACCAGCGTGTAACTACAAATCTCACAGCCTCATCATCGACGGTGTTCTTTTTACCCAGTGCTTTATCATAGTAGAAATTACCTCCGGCTTTATAGTCGAAATCATTGGCGACTACAGCTCCATAAGCATCCCCTTTTGCATAGATATCCACATCGGCGTTCGGGGCGTAGATCACTCCTGTAAAGCTGCTCTTGGCCTTGAGATCAAAATACTGAGTATTTTGGCCCGTAGCATATATTTGCAGTGTTTCGGCCTGCTCGGGCGGAGCTTCCATATTTATCGAGCTGCCGTTACGGCAATGAATATTCCCATCCGTATATACGGTCAGAGATGAGCCTTCCTTTACTATAATTTCACATGAATTTTCAAGCTGAATATCTCCGGTCAGATACAGCACAACATCTCCGCCGCTTACCTCCAATATCGACGGAGTGATTGCTTTAGTTTTCTTATCGACGAGTTGTCGCAAATAAATTTCCGGATATGTACCACTGTCTGTAGGCGTCAATTTCACGGTTTGCCCCGTCACGTCAATAGCCAGTTTATCTGTATAATTCGGCGCCGTGACCGTAGGTAAAGGTTCCTGAGGCGAAATATACTTACCGCCCGTGACAGTCGCGCCTAAATCTTTAATAACCGAATCTATGTCGCCGCCGGCCACGAAAACGTCACCATTTACGGTTACGCCGCTGTTAAGAATTACACTCGAATCCGCGGTGCTTTGACTGCCGATACTTATATCCACATCTTTATCTGTTAAGTCCTCGGAGTTGTATCCATCAATGACGGTGCCGGATTTCAACGTAAGAATTTCCTTCGTCAAAATTGCATGATCGAATGCTCCCTGCAGGCCTATCGCCGCACGGACAGCTCTTCTGGCCTGACCGGACTTGCCGACAGAAGCAATTACATAACCGCTGGCGAGATCACCAGTAACCTGATAACTGCATACCTGGTCGACGTAGGGCAGTTCGACATCTATCGCCTGCGGCAAAGTGCCTTCATTATAGGGTTTAACCTGCAATTTCTGGTTCATCTCAAACAGCGCCATTGCCAGCCCGGCATCGGCGGCGCTCCTGGCTGCAATATCCGAGGCCGTACGTAAAGAATAGATACGGCCTTTGAATCCCAAATTCAGCAGTCCAACACCCATCGCAAGCAGCACTATAACCGCAACCACTACCAATGGTATCGCCGAACCACGCCTTTTTGAAAGTAGCGTCTTTTTCATAATTTTACCTCACCCTCACTCTTCGATGTTAATTTTCAGAGGATTCTCAAAGGCCATAGAAGTCGTTTGGGAACCCCCTATTGATTATGTGTAACCGCAGACGAGACAATCGTATTCGTCTGTTTTCCGTTATCGAGCGTAAGTATCATTTGGGTGGACTGACCGACCTGCTTGAAAGTGCATGCAGTTACATTCTCGCAGACAGTCTCGACGCCCAACGTCGACCTTGGCTGAAGTTGGCCATACTCGAAATTTAAATCGCCGTCAGCCACATAGAAACGTGCATAACGGTCCAAAACGGTCGAGGATGCCGTTGCGTAGTAATAAACCTCGATCCAACTGCCGGCATCACCCAAGAGGAGCTTTTCCCTGCTCGCGCTGCGCATCACGGAGTCAAATTTCTTCCTCGCCACATAACCATCTGTAACGACGTCAGAATTTATGCGCTCGTACATAAAGCTCCAGCCGGATTGTCCGTCTACTATGACTACACCGATTGCTAATCCGACAATAAGCATGATCACCGTGGTTATCATCAACTCCACAAGCGTAAAGCCCCGGGAGTTGTTCTTTCTTCTTTTTATCGCTGTCATTCTTACTTTCTCGTTATTGAGTCTGTGTATAGATGGTTAACGCGAATGATTTATCCGGAGCAGTTACAGTGCTGCCGCTCTTGGTGCCGATTGACATATCCCGTGACGCCCAGGTTACTACGACATTCAAAGCCCTTAACCCGATTTGAACGTCCTTCCACGACAAAGTCGCGTTATAGTTAACGCTGTCGATATAGTCCAGCGAAACTGCATATTTTCCCAAAAGATTGAAATCTCCCGGTTTATCCGGACCTTCGCTGCTTGCAGTGATTTGAAGGTCCGAACTCAAATGTGTTGCGGGATTATAGGTCTGATCGCCCTTGACTCCCCGCCAGCTTTCACAAAGCGTTAATGCGATTCTGGCGGCCGTTGTTTGTGTGCTGGCTCTTCGTCCATCCAAAGCGGCATAATACCTGAAACTCGAAGTTCCGATAAGCGCTATTAACAAAATTACCGCTGCAACCATAGTGCCTACCAGGGACACGCCCCGGCGATTTCTATTTCCTCTCGTTTTTCGAAGAATCATTTTTCCTCCTTGCGGCATTAAACAGTTATAGGACTATGAGTTTTGTATTTCCAGGTAAACCCGGCTGTCCATAAACGGCATTGAATAAACCTCATGTTGAACGTTAAGCGCATTAAATCCATCACTTGATTTATTCGACATAAACTGCTGCGAGGTTTATTTGAAAACTGCTTTATTTACTCCCCATACGGTGATTTAGATACAGTAAACCACTGATTCGCTAACTGTCTCTGTTCTCTACCATTTAAAGTATACTACAATAAAGGTCAAAAGCAAAATCGAAGGACCAAACTGACAATGGAGGTGCTAATCGGCCGATTGATGTCTCTGATCTTCAGCGGGCAATTCTTCCTCTTGTTCCTGCCCTTGTGTTGGAATCGTCGGTTTGCTTTTTGGTAAGATCTCAGTGATGGGTACCGGGATTTGATATTTTTGGAGGTAAAGCGGAGCCAGTGCTTTCTCTTTTGGAGACAATTCAGAAATCGGTATCGGCGCCGGCTCTTGCTGTTCAGCTTTATCAGACTTTTCGCCGTCGGTCTCGGTTGCAAGGATAGCATTTTGCACAGCTTCTTCTGCCGGTTCTTCCGTTAAAGACCTTAAATATATGGAAGAATCCGCCGACTGCTCGGCCCAAATCAATTTCTCTCGAATTAATTCCAAAAGCGCCAGGAACAATCCAATCATCACTTCACGGCTGTTCCTGGACTCGAAAATCCGCTCGAAAGTCATCGGTCCTTCGGTCTGCAAACGGTGAAGAATCTCTATCTGATACAAATCTATCGGCGTATCGTCCTGAATTCGACTTATGTCCCGGACGTTGCCGGTGGCTTTACAGACCAAATCAAAAGCTTCCAGCAAGTCCCAGATGCTGACCTGCTCGATATCAATCTCAGGTTCCGCATCCGGCTTGAGCCGCTCGACAATAGTGCCGGGCCGGCCGAAGCGTTCTTTTTGCTCATCAGCGGCCGCACCCAAAAGATTGGCGGCGTCTTTGAATTTCTTATATTCGAGAAGCTGGCGAATAAGCTCTTTACGGGGATCGGACAAATCGTCATCTTCAAGTTTCTCCGGCTCGGCTTTAGGAAGGAGCATTGCCGATTTTATCTGCATAAGCGTCGCGGCCATTACCAAAAAGTCGCCGGCCAAATCAATATCAAGACTTTTAAGCAATTCGATGTAATGGATATACTGGTCGGTTATCTTGGAGATGGGGATATCGTAGATATCCACCTCTTCCTTGCGGACAAGATACAACAGCAAATCCAAAGGCCCTGCAAATATGTCAAGATTTACACGATAATCAGCCAATTTATACACCTACTGGTTAGTAATATCTTATTTGAAAATTTGTCATTCTGAGGCAAAGCCGAAGAATCTCAAACGTAACGATTTAACTGAAAGCAACCGTCGAGATTCCTCACGTAGCCTGCCCTCGAGAAAATCGAAGGGTTCAGAATGACAAATCAGCATTTATCATGTTACAGTTACTTATCTTCTCAATCCAACCGCATTTCGAGCTTTTTCGAGCGTTTCTCCGGCCACGGCTTTTGCCCGCTCGGCGCCGCTGGCAAGAACTTCTTTGACATAATCCATATTATTTTCAAGCTCGGTCCTTTTCTGCCGGTACGGCCTGAAATATTCTATCATCAGCTCGGCAAGCCGTTTTTTGGCCTGGCCATAGCCTACACCGCCGGCGCGATATTTATTTTCCCACTCACATAGCTCCTCGTCAGAGGCAACCAGCCTTAAAAGTGCGAAAACATTACATTTGTCGGGGTCCTTTGGCTCCTCGACCGGCACAGAATCGGTTACAATTTTCATAATTTTCTTTTTAACGCTGTTTTCCGGCTCGAAAATTTCAATGGTATTTCCGTAGCTTTTACTCATTTTTCGCCCGTCGATACCCGGCACCACGGCAACGGATTCGATAATGTGCGCTTCCGGCACCGTAAAAATCTCGCCGTAAGCGTTATTGAACCGAACGGCGATGTCGCGAGTAACCTCGATATGTTGTTTCTGGTCGGCCCCGACCGGAACAAGGTCGCTCTGGTAAATCAGGATGTCCGCCGCCTGCAGAACCGGGTATGCAAACAGGCCGTGATTGGGGCTCAGGCCCTGGGCGACTTTATCCTTGTAGCTCGTGCATCGCTGTAACAGCCCCATCGGGGTCACGCAGCTCAGCAGCCAGCTAAGCTCAGTAACCTCAGGAACGTCCGATTGACGCCAGAAAACGGTCTTATCGGTATCCAAACCCAGAGCGATATAATCCATCGCCACATCGAGACTGTGACGGGCAACCTCATCGGGCGCCGGATTGCTGGTAAGAGCGTGATAATCGGCAATGAAATAAAAGCCATTATGCTCTGCCTGGAGTTGAAGGTGCTGACGCATGGCGCCGAAAAAGTTCCCTATGTGAAGCCTGCCGGACGGCTGTATGCCCGAAAGTACTCTCAAGCTAACCTCCATATTACAAACTGCAAAAATCAAGTTAACAGCATCTAACAAAATGAGATTCTATTATAAGTTGTCATGCTGAGCGAAGCGAAGCATCTTGGATTAGGTCGCGTGAAAGAGATTCTTCACTGCTCTGTGCTCCGTTCAGAATGACATTTATCTTATTTTGTTAGAGATATAAAAACAAAAATAACGAAATTCGCCACTAATGTCAAGAATATAGGATTAAGAATAACGGAAGAGTTGCAAATTATTAAACCAAGACTGAAAAAAGTACAGCCATTCGGACAGTTGACAGACCAACCGCGCTAAGGCCCTAAGCCGGGTCAAAGGTCAAACAGATAAAACTCCCCTTAAAAAGCAAGGTGCTATATCAAAATTCACTTTAAGCGAAATAAAAGCCTCACGGCCTATGTTCTGCCGAGGGACTTCATGTATTTTTTCGTCTTGCGAAGTCCCATTCTGGAAGCCTTCTTCTTTACCGCATCGGTCGGGCGCCCGAGTTTTGCGGCTACTTTAGCAGTAGGATTATTCGGGAAAAGCTTCCTGAGCTGGCTTAACTCGCTCTTTGTCCATAAACCTTTTTTGAGTTTCTTTTTTGCCATTTCCTACCCTTTCGATATAACTTGACTAATGGCCTGTTGCACGCTTTATTGGATTTTAATGAGTGACGCGACAGGCATCAAATATTTTTTACTTTTATCGAAAAAATTTTTCGCTTAAATTAATCATTTACATTATGCTTGACCATCAAATAAATACGCATTAATATCGCGGCAACCGTAACAACCTGATAATTGGATTGCTAACAGATGGCGTAAAAACAAGTAAAAATAATAAATCAGCTTATATTAGGAGCACAGCAATGAACTCGATAAAGATACTGTTGAATGAAAGTGACATTCCAAGACAATGGTATAACCTGGCGGCAGACCTGCCGACGCCTCTGCTGCCGCCCCTCGGACCCGATGGAAATCCCATCTCACCCGATATGCTCGCGCCGGTGTTTCCGATGAATCTGATCGAGCAGGAAGTCAGCGCAGAGCGATGGATAGACATCCCGGAAGAGATCCTGGATATACTTTATCGCTGGCGCCCCTCGCCTTTGCGCAGGGCGGTTTACCTTGAGAAGCATCTGGATACACCAGCTCGCATATATTACAAAGACGAAAGCGTCAGCCCGCCCGGAAGTCATAAGCCAAACACGGCCGTCGCCCAGGCCTGGTATAATAAACAGTTCGGCATCGAAAGACTAACTACGGAGACTGGTGCCGGCCAATGGGGCAGCGCCCTGGCCTTCGCTTGTAAACTGATAGGGCTCGAATGCAAGGTCTTCATGGTCAGAATCAGTTTTGACCAGAAACCATTCAGAAAAATGATGATGCAAACATGGGGAGCCAACTGTGTTGCCAGTCCGAGCTCGGAAACAAACGCCGGAAGAAAAGTCTTAGAAGAAATACCCGACACTCCGGGCAGCCTCGGAATCGCCATCAGCGAAGCAATCGAACAGGCCGTAACAGATTCATCGGGAAAAACGCGATACTCTCTCGGCAGTGTGTTGAATCACGTATTGCTGCACCAGACAATCATCGGTCTCGAAGCCAAGAAACAGCTCGAAATCGCCGGCGAAAAGCTGCCGGACGTCGTGATAGGCTGTGCAGGGGGCGGCAGCAACTTTGCAGGCTTGTCATTCCCGTTTGTCGCCGACAAGATCAACGGAGCCGACATTGAAATCGCCCCGATCGAACCTACGGCGTGCCCGACTATGACGCGGGCGCCATTCGCCTATGATTTTGGTGATACGGCCTGCACTACACCGTTGCTGGCTATGCATACTCTCGGACACGCTTTTATCCCGCCTCCGATTCACGCCGGAGGGCTGCGGTATCACGGAATGGCGCCGCTGGTTTGTCAGTCCATTGTGGAAGGCCTGCTCAAGCCGAGAGCATACCACCAGTTGCAATCTTATGAGGCCGCCATAACATGGGCCAGAACCGAAGGATTCATCCCCGCTCCCGAAACCAGTCAGGCCCTGGCAGCCGTAATAGAAGATGCCAACAAGGCAAAGGAAGAAGGTAAGGAAAAAGTCATATTGTTCAACTACAGCGGACACGGGCTGATGGACCTTACCGGCTATGATGCGTATCTATCCGGACAGCTTACCGATTATGAGCTGCCGGAAGAAGAGTTGCAGAAATATACCAGAGACCTTGACAACTTACCAAAAGCAGAAATGAGAAAAACCGGAAAGTGGTAATATGAGAGTATCAGAGTACCAGAATATCAGGTTGTGGTTATCAGGATATCAGATTATCAGGAACATGTTGCGGCCTTGCTTTTACCTGATATCCTGATGTTCTGGTATCCTTCACCCTGATAACCTAATTTCCTGATATACTTATTTTTCTATTGACTCTTGAATTTATTTAAGGCAATTTAAGGGAAATTAGCATTTTACAAAAGGTAACGTTTTTTAAGGAGATGACTATGGGAAGCAAAATTTTATTAACGGCCATTGTTTTGTTCTGTGCAGCAGGTTTCGCCCAGGCGCAGGATTCGGACTTGCACGGCTCGGTCGACTTTACCTACCAGAGTAAATTCCTTTGGCGCGGCTTCGATCTGTTTGGCGACAAGAGCGCCATGCAGCCGAGTGTCGACCTGGACCTGTTCGGCACGGGCCTTGGAGTTAGCGTCATGGCCCACAGAGCGAATTCGGACGGATTCGAAGACGACGAGCGCTGGGATTATAACTTCTACTATCAAAATACGCTGTTCCCGAACGAAGCGCATGCCACTATGTGCAGGCTCGGCTGGACATACTATAACTACCCTGAAGGCCACAATCAGGACGCCGATTTACAGGAACTGTATACCGTGCTTTCAATGCCGAATATGTGTCCGGCCGGTGTGGTCCCGAGCTATGCTCTCGTAAAGCTCTGGCCGAACAGCAGCAACTCTCTGGTCGGAGCACCGAGTTCTGACGGAACTGCATCCGGCTTCCTGCATATCTTCCGGCTGGACTATCCCCTGGTCGTTGGCGGCATACTTCCCGAAACGCCGGAGCAGGTTATTAATTTCAGCGCCGAGACAATCTATAACGACGGCTTCGGCCCTCGCGGCGAGAACGTCGATCATGACTGGTCGCACGCAGTCTTTGGCGTATCGACCGGCATCGAATTAGCCGACCAGTTCGTACTGACTCCGGGAGTTTATCACCAGGTCACGATGGATAGCTCGGTGAACGAAGACAAGGACGAGACCTGGGCCACCTTGAGCGCAACGTATAATTTCTAAAAACGGGTCGGAAAATATTCGCTTAGTCTGCAAAAAGGCTGGTCCCGGACACCGGCCTTTTTCTATTTTGTTCGAGGCCGCCTAACCCGGAAGGATTTGAATCAAGTTAAATGCTGACTCTAATCAACACAAACAGAATGGTTCCGGCTATCGGGCCGATTGGCCTGGACTACGTAGCCGCTTCGCTTGAAAAAGCAAACATAGATTCCGATATCATCGATTTCGCTCTGGCCGACCACCCGGAAAAGCTCTTGAAAGATTACTTTTCAACCCGAGAGCCGGAGCTGGTCGGACTGTCTTTTCGAAACGCTGACGATTGCTTTTGGCCCAGTGCAGACTGGTTTGTCCCCGGACTTAAAAATACCATCGACACGATACGCTCCATGACAGAAGCTCCCATTGTCATTGGCGGCGTCGGATTCTCAATCTTTGCTAAATCTATTGTCGAGCACACCGGCGCCGATTTCGGCGTACTGGGCGACGGCGAAGATGCGATAACAGAGCTGTATCGCCAGCTCAAGACGGCAAAAAGGTTCGAAGATGTCCCCGGTCTCGTATGGCGGGAAAACAGCAGAATCCACAGTAACCCGCCATCCCGGCCGAATCCTGTTTCATTAGGCACCTCCCGGAATTTCATCGACAATCAAAGCTATTTCAAGCACGGCGGACAATGCGGCCTGGAAACCAAACGCGGCTGTAACCGCCCCTGCATATACTGCGCCGACCCGTTGTCAAAAGGAACCATGCTGAGACTGCGAAATCCGGCAGAAGTCGCCGACGAAGTCGAGTCATTACTGTCACAGGGCATCGATGTATTACATCTTTGCGACTCCGAGTTCAACATACCCCGAAACCACGCTGTCGCAGTCTGCGAGGAATTTACCCGACGTTCGCTGGGTGACAAGGTTCGCTGGTACGCATATCTGTCGCCTGCACCGTTCGACACCGAGCTGGCCGGAACGATGGCCCGGGCCGGATGTGCCGGGATAGACTTCACCGGCGATTCCGGCTCCGAACTGATGCTTCGAACATACCGCCAGCAGCACACAAGAGAAGACCTCGCAGCGGCGGTAAAGCTCTGCCGGATGAATAACATCAAAGTCATGATAGACCTTCTGCTGGGCGGCCCGGGCGAAACGCCACGAACCGTGCGCGAGACCATCGACTTCATGAAGCAAATCAGTCCCGATTGTGCCGGCGCAGCGCTCGGCCTGCGTATCTATCCCGGCACAGCTCTGGAACAAATCATCGCCGACGAGCTCGAGCATCCAACGAATTCCGGCATCCGCCGAAAATACAGCGGGCCGATAGACCTGCTCAGACCGACCTTCTACATCTCTCCGGAACTTGGCGACCGTCCGGCCGAGCTGGTTAGAGATTTAATCGATGGTGACAAAAGGTTCTTCGAACCTGCACTCGAGACCGACGGCAGCTCTGCCGAGGCCGAAGCCGCCAATTACAACTATAACGAAAACCTGCTCCTAACACAGGCCATCCAAAAAGGCGCACGCGGAGCATACTGGGACATATTAAGGCAACTTAGAAACTGTTGACCATGATTTTGGTACTAATGGTCAGAAGTCCTATTTTGCATGCGATGTCCCGGTTGAAGGACGGCACAGGAATATGTAAAAGTCCATCTTTGCATGAAATTTGTTCGGATCGGATGATTTTGCCCTCGTATGTGTCCCACCATTCGAGCTGATATTGACCGGGCCGGAGTCCCTGTACTTCGATTGTAGCATCTGCGACCTGCGCCGGCTGTTCGTTTTCGACAATCTGGTTCCACCATGTGGCCCGGCTGTCGGAAATCCATAAATAAGCACAGTCTTCGCCCTGATAGCCCAATACTCGTATCTGCTCGCTGGATATTGCAGCGTCGGCATGACTGAGCCCCGCAAAGCTGATGTCCGCCAGGAACGCCGACAGCGGCTTATAGTGTTTGTAGGCATTCTGCTCATCGAGCAGCTCCCACCACCAGAACATCGCCGTGCCGGAAACGCCCGCGAACGCCGAGGCCCATAGCGAAGTATGAAAATGCACGCTCTTGCTGTCCTGTTTCATGTAATCGCTGAGACCCCATTTGGTATCGGCCAGACCGAACTCGCCAATCAGCGCCGGTTTATTTGGGGCATTCTTTCTCAAAAACTGCGCCCTGTCCAGCACAACCGCGACCTCGTCCTTGTACTCTTCATCCGTGCCGGGACGCATATAGCGATGCACCTGGGCGATGTCCAGAGACGCAAGACGGCAGTCTTTGGCCGAAGGGTGCCACGTGCTCGTTGTAAGAAGATGGTGATATATATCTATCTGTTTGAGGTAGTCGCCAAGCTCGTTGTAGAACCGGTTGGTAGGCAGGCCCGGATCGATTTCGTTGAAATACTCCCAGGCGGCAACGCTTGTCGAATAGCCCCAGCGAGCCACAGCGTAGCGCATGAACTTTTTCGCATATTTTATCGCTGTTTCATATTCTTCGCTGTCATCATCGGCAAGATGCTTCATATACAAATCCCGCGTCAGCACACACAGCATCAGGTAGATGCCGTTGCTGTTGGCCGCTTCGACAATTTCATCCAGCATGAAGCAGTCAACCTGGTTATAGACGCCCATCACGGCTCGATTCACGTCCGCCTCCCACAGCAGCTCCGGTGAGTCCGGCCTCTCTTTCAAAGACAATTTATCCAGCCAAATCGAGCCGGAGCCGGCCGGTTCAATAGTCATCCTCCCGAGCCAAAAGACGTTCTCGGCGGTTGTAAAATCCCGCTGGAAAGTCTGCCACTGGCCGGCTCCGGAGCTGTAGGGTATTTTCCATGTATCACTTCCTATTTTTATCTGCAGCCCGGAAGTGTTTTCCGACAGGAATCGGCCGGAGAGTTTGTAGTGAGTGTCAGGTCTCAGCGCCACCGGATGAGAAGGTGAGACTGTCAACGATTTGTCTATTTCTACACATTTCCGGGCTTTGGATTCGTTTTCGCTGCCGGGCACAGGAACGGTGATATTTTCGCGACTCCAGGAGCGGCCCCAGGTGCTCTTTCTCGCCTCGATTGCCAAAGCCCAGTCGTGACAACCGGTCCAGATGCGAATAAAGTTCGCGCCGTTGTCGGCGAGCTTGCCGAAAATCTCCTCGGCCTTCGAGAGGGTGACATACTGACCTTCGCCGATGAACGCCAGGTTCTGGCCGATTGAAAAGAAAGGCTCACCGCCGCTGAATTCCATGAAACGGGGGTCTTTTTCACATACGCGCAAGAATCCCTTACTGGACGAAGATACGCAATCGAACCGGACGCTTTGCGACCGAATCGTGCCGGTCTTGTCTTTTAGCCTTGCCTTAGCAACATACGTACCCGTCTGCATTGGGGCAAATCGCGCTCTCCATGTGCCGTTGCCGACGGGATAGAACCAGTCCGATCGACCGCGGCCCTGATTAAGTTTCCGCCGTTCGTAGTCCTGGCAGTAGAAAGCCCGCAGCGTCATTTCCCCGCCGTCCGGCGTCTTTAGCACCACGTCCAGTTCAACCTCATCCGGGTCGAACGGATTATCATATTTCCTGTCCACATCAATGAGCAACTCAAGCTTCTCGTATCTGCCTACCTCGACAGCCGGCATCTTGATATGGATTGTTTCGGAACCATTATCAGCGTAGACGGCAGCAGAAACGACCGTTAGTAAGATTTTAATTGTCGGCAATAACTTTCTCATTATGTTCTCCTTCGGCTTAGTCGCATCCCGTTATTACTTCTTTTCCTGTTCCCGGTTTAGTATTCTGTTGCTCAGCTTATTGCCTAATAAAAAGAAAAAAAGATTACAGAATACACCGACTGCCAGGCCTTCTATACCCGCCGGTGTTTTCAAAACGTGATTCCATGTCAGAGTTCCGGCGGCGCCGGCTAAAGCCCCGGCCAGGAATCCGGCTTTCGTGACCCGTAATCCCAAGAGTACCGCCGCTAATGGAACAACAATAATCGGCGCCCAGAAATTGTATGCGTAAATAAGAATGTCGAGGATGCTGGGAATCTTAATCGCAAAGACTACGGCAAGAATTCCCACCAGGCAGTTAGTCAGTTTAGCCAAAAGCAGCTCTCTCGTTTGAGATATGGGATTCTTGCGAAGGGGCTTGACCACATCGTTCATACAGCAGGTGGCCGCCCCGTTTAGAAATGAGTCGGCCGAGGACATCACAATCGAGATTACACCCGCTATCACGACGGCCCGCACGCCGGCAGGCAAAACCGTGCGAATAACATAGGGCATAGCCAGATTGGGATTCAATTCAGGTTCGAGCGCCAAAGCTACCAGTCCAATAGCGCCGGTTATTGCAAAGAAGGGTATCGAAAAAACGCCGCTCAGCATTGTGCCGCGGGCGGTGTGTGTCGCGTCTCTGGCCATGAACAGGCGCTGCACGTAGGGCGGTACGAGAGTTTCCCCGAGCAGAAACGTCAAAAACAGCGACAGAAAAGCCCCGATAGTCATTCCCTCCGCCGGTATGGAGAAATGGCCCGCCGGCACAGCAGTTTCGATGGCCGAAACACCGCCCAGTTTAACCAGGCCGAAAATGAGAGTCATTGGAATCCCGACGGCAAGCACGCAGAACTGGATAATGTCTGTGAGCACTACCGCTCTCATGCCGCCGATTGTCGAGTACGTAATAACGATACCGCAACCGATCAGGATGCCCCAAATCGGTGCGATGTCGAGGAACACATTGAAGATGATGCCCATAGCCCCCACCTGGGCGCCGACGATTCCGGCACAAAGAAAAACCGAGAAGAATCCGGATACAATTCTTCCAATCTTGCCATAGCCGCGATCCATAAGATCGCCGACGGAGATCACGCCGGGAAAATTGCCGGTCCTCGGCGCGATGAACTTAGCAACGAGAATCTCTTTTAAGCTGAATCCCCAAAGGGCGACGATGTTGGCAATACCCAAACGAAAGACCTTCTCGGCGTTTCCAATCGAGAATCCGCCGCCGATGAACGAAGCCGACAAAGTGGCGAAAATCACCAGCGAACCATACGAGCGGTGGGACACGGAAAAGTCCGATAGAGTTTTCATGCCCCTGCCGGACCATAATCCCAAGAGAAGGATTGCGACTAAATAGCCGGAGATAATTGCGTAATCCAAATTCATTGTATCTCCCGATACATCTCGTAAAAGTGCCTAAAATGTAAAGTGACTAAAGTGACACTTATGTGTCATTCTGAGGTGCAGCCGAAGAATCTCAATCCTGACAAGACAACAATAGTATCAATCCCAGATTCTTCGCTGCGCTCAGAATGACAGCTTTGCTGTAACTTTAGCCCACTTTAGTCACTTTAGCTCACTTAAAATACGCTATTGGAGGGATCTGGGCCATTGTTTTAAGGCCCGGGCCTGCCTTAAGAATCGACCTGACGGCATTCAAAGTTATAGCACATGTGGCGATGTCGCCGTTAACGCCGCCGGCGATTCGGGATTTAATCTCAGGCTCTCCGTCGATATGCACCTGGTCGTATGATTCCGGCTCGCCGACCGCCGCTCTGAAATTCAGAGTAATCAATTCCCGGTCACCTACGAAACCCCTGCCGACCTGATGAACCCCACGGGCCATACCTTCAGCGATTGGTTTGTATCCCGTATCGATTTGACTTTCAGCGATGATTGGTTCGAGGGATTCGGTATTTCTATCGAGTTCGAAGCCGAGCTGCCCGGCGATAAAATCCACCGACTCTGGCAGACCAACGTGACGGAGCGTGCCGGCTTTTCTTTTTTCCTCGAACTGCTCCAGAGTCAGGCCGGCGCCGATTTTCTTCTGGAACGGAATCCGTCGTATTGACGCATCCTGGATCCTCCATACTTCCACCCTTTCGACATTCTGGCACAAACCCGATAGAACAGTCGGCAGCAAGTCCATCAAATAACCGGGATTGACTCCTGTACCGACACAGGCAACGCCGTTTTGACGGCATATCTCATCAATCCTTTTGGCGACTTGCGGATTGGTCTTCCACGGGAAAAAAAGCTCTTCGCAGGTTGAGACAATATTTAGCTTCGCATTGGCAAGTTCAACAATCTGTTCCTCAAGAGAGACAATACTGCTAACAGTAGTTACCAACGCTACTTCAGCCGACTTGTTCTTAATAGCTTCACTTAGATTATTTCTAACAATAATTCCAAGCGAATCGATGCCGCACAATCGGCCGAGGTCTTTGCCGGCCTTTTCGGGATCGGGATCGACCGCCCCGATGATGTTGAAACATCCGCGCTCCACGGTGTACCTGAGCACCTTCTGCCCTAACGGGCCGATTCCTACCTGAACAGTATTGATCATCTATTCGGATCCTTTCTTGCTCCGTACTATTTCAGTTCGTATTTTCGATAACAGGCAACAGTATATGTGAGGGGTGTTCGTTATCATGGTAAATGGTTTGCGTCGCCTTGATGAACTTCGTGCCGGTGCCGAACGGCTCACCTGTATTGAGGTTCCTGTCGAAACGCGGGAAATTGCTGCTGGATATCTCGACCCTGATTTTATGCCCCGGCAGGAACACGTTGCTCGTTACCCACGCGTCGATTTCGTAACGGTAAACCCTGCCGGGCTGAATGAGGCTCGGCTCACTTTTAGAATCGCGATATCTGGCGCGAACGATGCCGTCGCAAAGATTGAAAGGCCGCCCGTCCGGATGGACATCCACAAGCTTTGCCGTAAAGTCGGTATCTTTTGCCGTGCTGGCGGCATAAAGAACCACCTTGACCGGCCCGGTAACTTCCAGCTCGGATTTAAGTTTTTCGCTGGTGAAAACGAGGACATCGTTCCTCTTCTCGACCTCGCTCTGGTCACGCGGCCCGGCCGGACAACCAACCAGGTTGCAGCCGCCGGCCGTGGGAACCGGGTCGTTCGGGTCGTAAACAAATTCATCGCCGAACTGCTGCCCAGGCTTCGTTGTTGATAATTTTCCATCACCTTCGGCGGTGTTGGCTGCGCCGGCGCTGTGAAAATAGTACGGTGTGTATTTGGCACGCTCCAGCGGCCACTGCCGCTCATCGCGCCACTGGTTGCGCCCCATTACGAAAATGCGAAAAGCCGGCAATGTATCGGCGCCTGTCTTGTCACCTTTGAGCCAGTAATCGAACCACTTCGTCTGAAGCTCGCGCAGGTTAATCACGGATTCTTTACCGAAGTTCAAATCACCCACCTTGCCGTCCTGACTTATACCATGTCCCCAGGGCCCCATAATCAGATGCTGGTGCTTTCGAGCATCCTTTGAACGCGATTTGTTCCTGACGGCGTTGATGTGCTCGATGACGCTTCTGGAAAAGATATCATACCAGCCGCCGACCGCACAAATAGGGACGGTGATGTCCTGCCAGCGGCCGCGCACGCCGCGGGCGGCCCAGTAATCATCATAATGAGGATGAGCAACCCAGTCACGCAGGTACTGGACCTTCCAGCCAATTGCACTATCCCACTCGGCAAGCGGCAGTGTGCGAAAGGCTTCGTTCCAATCCTCGCCGCTCCAGGTAAGCATAGCGGCCTGACTGCCCATACCGGTAGAAACGATACTACCCCAGCCCATCATCAGGGCGAGATTCAACGCCCCGTCAATATAGACGCCGTCGCCGTACGTATCAACCAGCGGCACAACCGGAAACAAGGCCTTGAGATAATCGCCGGCGTTCGGCGCCGATATCCACTGGGTAAAACCTACGTACGAGCCGCCCGCCGTGCCGATGCTTCCGTTGCACCAGGATTGGTCAAGAAGCCACTTTTGCGTATCGACGCCGTCATCCCGCTCGTTTGCGAACGGTTCCCATACGCCCCGGGAAGTTCCCTTGCCCCGGCAGTCCTGGCTGACGACAACATATCCGCGCCCGGCGTAAAACAGCCCGTCGCCGTACTTTGCATCGCCCTTGCCGTATGGCGAACGAATGAGAATAACGGGGTACTTGCCCTCGGCTTCGGGAAGGAAAATATTCGCCGAAAGTTCGACGCCGTCACGCATCGGAATCTTCACTTCCGTGCGGACTTCGACATCGGAGGACTCCTGAGCGGCAAGAATCGTCCATGGCAAGAAAAGAATCGATAAAAATAAAATGATACGTGCTGATTTACTCATGATTTTTCCCTTCTTAGAATCAAAGCGTCCAGCCGTTTCTGTATTGCCGCCTGATGAATTTATCTGCTTCGGAGCAGCCGACGGCCTTGAGGTTCTTCGCATCCCAGTTTATTTTCCTGCCGGTACGAAGTGCAACATTGCAGAGCAGCGCCGCCTCGGTCAGCGCGCCCGAGTAATCGAAATTGCACGTGGTCGGCCCGCCGGTTTTGCAGGCCTCGGCCCATTCGCGATGATGGCCTATCGAATCCGGTATAAACGGCTCGGGCGGCTCAAAGCCGGCAAATTTCTCTTCCGGCAGCAATTGGTGCTTACCGTAATCGGCAATCAACATGCCGTCCGAGCCCATAAACAGCACGGCGTTCGGCCACTGGAGGGTTTTGTCTGCTTTAACAAATTCCGGGTAACCGCCGCCGTTGTACCAGGTCAAAGTCACTGCCGGCAAATCACCTCGTGCGGGATATTCCTGCTTAGCAATTGTCCATTTGGCCGCGCTTTCGGGGTGAACGGGGCCTTCGGCCTCTACCGTCGTCGGATGACGGAGCTTCAGCGCCCAGAACGCCAGGTCGCAGTAGTGACAGAAAAAGTCGCCCAATTGACCGTTCGCGAAGTTCCACCAGTATCGCCATCCGAACGGAGCGTAAGCCGGGCTGTAAGGCCGGTAAGAAGCAGGCCCCAGCCATAAATCCCAGTCGAGCGTTTCCGGCACCGGCGGTCGTTCGGTTGGGGCGTCGGGCTGCGACATATTCGTCGGCGTGGGCGGCCCGTTAAAGTTCGCACCCAGCCAGACGTGGACTTCGCGCACTTTGCCTACAGCGCCGGTCTGCACCAGCTCTACGACGCGACGGTAGTTGCCGCCGGCATGAATCTGCGTGCCCATTTGCGTAACAAGCTTTTTCTCGCGAGCTAAGTCCGCCATTACCCGCGCCTCGTACACGCTGTGTGTCAGGGGTTTTTCACAGTAGCAGTGCTTGCCGAGCTTCATAGCCATAACCGACGCCACGGCATGGGTATGGTCTGGCGTGCCGACAACCACGGCATCGATTTTATCTTCCATCTCATCGAGCATCCGGCGAAAGTCGGTGTATCGTTTGGCCTGGGGATATTTCTCGAATGTCTGAGCAGCGTGCTTTTCATCGACGTCGCATAAGGCGATGATATTTTCGGTTTCTCCGACGCCGTTTACGTCTGCGGCCCCGCGTCCGCCGACGCCTATCCCGGCAACGTTCAATTTTTCGTTGGCTGCAATACCGCGTACCACCCGGCTGTTCGACAAGATGACTAAACCTGCGCCGCTGATGGCCGCGTTGCGCAGGAAATCACGACGATTCAATTGCTTATTCATTGGTCACTGCTCCTTTATTGTTTGATTATGTAAGATACTTTATGCTACAATTCGTTTTTTAGTAAGTCAAGCATTTGGCCGGCATTGACTAAAAGTTTTAAGAAAAGGCGTCATATATTGTTAAGTTAATCAATGGCGGTATAAAATGAAAACTCTTAGGTTCGGAATAATCGGCTGCGGTATGATGGGGCGTGAATTTGCCAGCGCCGCCGCACGCTGGTTTCATCTGCCCGATACGAGCGTGCGGCCTGAGATAGTAGCAATTTGCCATCGAACTTTGTCCGCAGAGAAGGACAACTGGTTCAAGAACAACATACCTACTCTTAAACAGGTTACCAGCGATTATAAGGAGCTTCTAAACAACCGTGACGTAGAGGCTGTTTATATCTCGGTCCCGCACAATCTGCATCAGGAGTTTTATTGTGCAGCTCTAAAAGCCGGCAAGCACCTTATGGGTGAAAAACCGTTCGGCATAGACAAAAAGGCAAATGATGCTATCATAGCCTGCATCGAAAAGCACCCTGACCTGTTCGTAAAATGCTCGTCACAGTTTATGTTCTTACCCGCCGTCCAGAGGATCGGGCAGATGGCAGAAGCCGATGCTTTCGGCAGGATTATCGAGGTCAACGCCGGCTTTCTGCATTGCAGCGACCTTAATCCCGCCAAGCCTGTCAACTGGAAGCGCATGGTTGAATTTAATGGCGAGTACGGCTGTATGGGCGATTTGGGTCCGCATATTTGCGCTGTGCCGTTCAGGGCCGGCTGGATTCCCTCGAACGTGCGAGCCGTATTGAGCAATATCATGCCGGAGCGACCCGATGGAAAAGGCCGGATGGTTCCCTGTGAAACATGGGATAACGCAACTCTGCTGTGCGAAGCCGGAGACTCCAGCTCCGGCGAGAAATTTCCTCTTACACTCAGAACCCAGCGCATATCTCCGGGGCAGAAGAATAACTGGTATATTGAGGTTTTGGGCACAAAAGCCTGTGCAAGGTTCAGCACCAATAATGCCAACACGCTTGAGATACTCGAATATACCAGCGGCGAGCAGCGATGGCAGAAAATTGACATGGGATACGAAGTTCCGTTCAAATCCATCACGCATAATATTTTCCAGTTCGGGATTACCGATGCGATCTTGCAGATGTGGGCCGGATTCTTATACGAGTTCGACAAAGGAAGACCTTTTACCAGGTTCTCCGGCTGCGTAACTCCCGATGAGACAACCTTATGGCACCGGCTGTTCACAGCAGCGTTGAAATCACACAAAACCGGCTCAACTATAACTTTGGAGTAATTCGAGTTTGAAGAAACGTCCGTATCTACAGACTAATATGACTTCCACGATTGTTGAAATCCCCTCTGTCGGCCCGGTGTCAATCGTAAAATCTCAGAGAGCAAAATACATCAGGATTACGATAAAACCTGACAAAAGCGTCAGATTGACTGTACCAGCGGGCAAATCTATTGACAAATCAATGGAATTTTTGCATTCGAAAATCCCCTGGATTACAAAGCACCGGCACAGGTTAACCAGACTTGAGAATGCAACAACAAATCCCGGACAGCCCGAAATCGACCGGCGGAAGGCTTTCGATACGATAATAAACCGATTGGAGGAGCTTGCGAAGGCTCATAATTTCAAATATGCCAAAGCTTCGATCAGAAATCAAAAGACGAAATGGGGCAGTTGCTCGGCGAAAAATAACATCAGTCTGAACATCAACCTGGCGAGGCTGCCCGATGAACTTAGAGACTACGTGATATTACACGAATTAGTCCATACCCGGTTTAAGAACCACAGCAAAAAGTTCTGGGCAGAACTGGATAAGTTCGTCGGCGGCAGTTCCGGGGACTCCTTACGGAGCGCGAAAGAGCTGTCGAAGAAACTAAAGAACTACAGATTGCCGGGAAAAGTTTGAAACGAATCCCGGTTCGGACCGTCATTGCGCTATTCTGTACTGCTGGCCTCCAAAGGACAGATATGACGGCGTGTCCTTTAGCTCGTCGGATGACTCTTTTTTGCCGTACCCTAATTTCACGGGCATGCCCTTATTTGCAACACTAACCTTGCCGTGAACGACATATTCGCCTTCTGTTGTCTGAACCCTGGTAAGGCCCATCTCACTTTCAGTAAATGACTTGTCTATCCGACCAGGAGATGGAGTTGTTTGCTCGGCAGGGCTCACACTTACTATCGTTCCGGCGTTCACCCATTCGGCTACACCGCTCGAGCAGCCCGCTACAATCAAAAGTCCAATCAGCAGCCCGCAGGGCGCCATACGGCAGATACACTTTTTCATGGCTTTACTCCTTTAATTCTTAAAAGTCCTTCTACGTTCATTATTTTACGGCAACAATTTTACATTTCAAACATTTTTTGTCCACATTCATCTTACTTTCGATAACGCCAGTCCACTTTTCCTTTGTAGCCCATAGTCTCTTCGACCAGGGTGAACAAGCCGGGATCGTATTGCTTAAGAGCCTCGCGAGTAGCGATTGGATTATCGGCATCGTTTGGCGGCACAACTCCTCCGGCTGCGTCGAAGTATGCCAGCACACCCTCGGCCCAGTATTCGGCGCAGTCATGAACGGCGGCCGTGCCTTTCCATAAGCCCTTGTTGACAGCACTGTTGTAGATATCTTTGAGCTTCTCATCGAACCGGATGTCCATTCGCCGGACGCGCAGCTCGTACTGCTGGACGTTTCGTCCCCTGTTTTCCCAGTTGGGATCGATGGGGCGCTTGCCCGTTAAGTGATAGAGGGCTTTGGCAAAAACGCGGATGACCTGGCAACTCGTGAGGTAAGGATTCTTTGGATTGCCCAGCACATTTTGCTGGTCCACAACCAGTAAGGGCGGTTCGCGAACCGCCCCAACCGCCGGCGAATAATCCAAAAATCTCGCCGTGTGATCTATGCTCCCGGCCGGCATCTTCTTGCACTCAGGCAAATCGGACAGGCTTTCATCCGGCCCAAGAACAACCAGCTTTGCCCCCTCGTTTATGAACGCCTTGAGGATATCGTGGCGATAAGCAAACATCTTGCGAATTGTATCATTTGCTTTGAGTAGAGCCGCGTCGCCGGCCTGCCGACCGACAACGATGAACTCACGCGCCCAGGTGAACTTGGTATAATAGGGATTGATATTGAACTTTTCCGGCGGCGCTTCGACGTTCGGCAGAGTTTGCAGCCAGTTATATCGCCACTCTTGTTCGGCGCCGAGATTAAATGTGCTCCTGATAAGCTCGTAACCTTCCGGGTCGTAAATCTTTAGCTGCTCGCGCCCGCCGATGGGGCCGTGGTTCCAGTTATTGATGCGGTTGCAGTCGAAATAAGCCTGCGCGATTTCAGCGAAGTATTCGGCGGAATTCCCGATGGCGTAGGTGTCTTTGTAGAGACCTTTTTCGACAGCATTTCGGTACACGGCTTGCTTGCGCTTTCTCCAGGTTGGGTCCATTCTCCTAAGCGTGCTGTCGATTGTATGACAGAACTCATGCACGGCGATGCTTTCGTCATCGTAGCGGTCGATGGGCAGGCTAAGCAGGTTCTCCTCGCCGAAACTGGTGGGAAGACCGCCGGTGCCGCGGACACGCTCGTTGAGATAATCCGGATTACGGGCATTTCTGTTCTCCGGCAGGTCGGTATAGACCTGGTCTTTGCCGATGATGACTAAATACATACCCCGCTCGACCATCGCCTCGAGCACATCGGGTCGGCCGGCCAGCATGTGTGTAACAATCTCATAGGTGCGCTGAAGCGCCAGATCGGCAACTTCTGCCGCTGCGACGACCGGTATACCTTTAATATCGATATATTTTTTATAAAATTCCTGCGCAGCCTGCCTGTCCGGCTCACGGACCTTTTCAAAAAAGGATTCCGGCGGTGCAGTAACCTCCGGACATCCCGAAAAATCGCCGGTTTCGTTTCCAACAAGACTTCCCGG
>Ga0207752_1000184_pt1 | contig 28782 bp, 32 predicted proteins | sample Pon2CUnioCityCA_6_FD_187272 | JGI IMG/M metagenome (GOLD analysis project Ga0207752, IMG submission 187272) | Marine sediment microbial community from Union City, CA, USA - Pond 2C Sediment 2 (SPAdes) | ecosystem: Environmental > Aquatic > Marine > Intertidal zone > Salt pond sediment ... | reverse complement strand
CAGACGGCAGCACAGACGCCTTCATCGACATCCGCGGAAAACTGCGAGTAACAGACATGGCAGCCTCCTATCTTATACTCCGCGAAGCAGGCGGAATCATGGTCTCGCCAGAAGGAAAAGAACTCAACGCCCCCTTAAAGCCCACACAGAGACTATCCTTCATCGCAGCAGCCAACAACAAAATCTACGAAGCAATCAAAGAAGCACTAAGCTAACAATCCAGTTTTTAACAGACGAAACCCCACAGTTTAATGTGTGGTAACTTGACCCAAATAAAGCCTATACAGCCGTACCCAGCCCTGATACTGCAGAACAAACAGGACAGAGCCCTAGTTGTCGCCGACCTTCACCTAGGCTGGGAAAGAATGCTAAGCAAAAGAGGAGTCCACGTTCCCCCCCAAACCCCCAAAATCAAGAACACGCTGCTTAGGCTAATCAAAGAATCCAAACCCACACAAGCAATCTTTCTAGGAGACATAAAAGACGCCATCACCAAGGTGGACTTAGAAGAATGGCGGGACATACCAGAATTCTTCGAAGACATACAAAAAAGAGTGCCACACCTCCAAGTCGTTCTAGGAAACCACGACGGAAACCTTGAACCCCTCCTCCCCGAAAACGTGAAAATCAACCCATCAACAGGAGTCAGCTTCGGAGACGTCGGACTATTCCACGGACACGCCTGGCCAGCACCCGAACTGCTAGAATGCAGAAGCCTAATCTCAGGACACGTTCACCCCACAGTGCTCATCCGCGACCCCATGGGCTTCAGAATGACAAAACAGGTTCTAGTCAAGGCACCATGCAACGGAACGCAACTAGCAAAATCTCTTCTTAAGCATCTGGGCGCCAAAAAAACGGGCAACAACATTTCCGCAGTCCTTAAACAGCAATATAAGGTTGAAGTCAATGTTTCGCAGCTTTTCATAATGCCCTCCTTCAACCAGTTTCTTGGGGGCAGACCCATCAACGAGAAAAGGAGAGAAAAAAAGAAGCGTGAAGCGTTTATTGGCCCAATATTGCGTTCCGGCTGCGTAAACATGGATGAGGCGGAGATTTATCTTCTGGACGGAACATTCATGGGAACAGTCAATCAGCTGAAAGCGCTAAGTTAACTGGCAAAGACCGTCAGGCTATTAGAAGGTCTGGTTCAGAAAAGTTTTAATGAATTTCAGGGCGTACGTACTAGCGAGGATGAAAGAATGTCAGAGGATGACCTGCCTGAATGGTACAGAAAAAGAAAGAAGCGCACTCCATTTTTTGGAAACTGGTTCTTCGGAGACATCGAAGAGATGATGAGGGAAATGGAGGAGATGATGGAACGAGAGTTCAGCCAATTCAAAACCCGCCTCCCAGAAGACCTGAAGCGGGAACGCAAACTTCCCGACGGCTCAACAAGCTCGGAATGGGGCCCCTTTGTTTACGGCTACAGCATGACCATTGGACCGGACGGAAAACCGAAAATAAGGGAGTTCGGCAACGTCAAACCTTCAAGCGACCCAGAAAAATGTGGCATCAATCAACCATGCCTTGATGTAAAGCAAGAGCGGGAACCCCTTGTGGACATAATCGACACAGATGGGGAGGTAAAGGTCATAGCGGAATTGCCTGGCGTCGAAAAAAAAGACATCAAACTCTCTGGAACAGAGGACAAATTAACCATCTCTGTTGAAGCCCCGCAACGAAAATACTTCAAAGAAGTTGAGATGCCAGCAAAAATTGACCCCAAGAAAGCTAAAAGCTCATACAAAAATGGAGTGCTAGAGGTCACAGTACCCAAAATCGGAGAGAAAAAGAAATCCAGCGGAGAGCAGATAAAAATCGAGTGACACAGCAAAACCGCTCATCGACCAGCCGCTGTTGAAACGTAAACGCTTCTCATAGAAGGATAGATAAACGGTGAAAGTGCCCAAAGAAATCAAGGTGCTCGAAAAGGTTTGCGAGGAAGCGAAAAGCAGGGGAGAGTTAACGGAGGACCAGTTAACCCAGCTTTCAGATGCGTTTGGTCCAAGATTCACCAAAGCATGGGACACCATAAAGGAGAAGCGAGTCAAAAAGTACGTTTTCAGCCCCAGCGGCAGAATCGTGTGGATAGTTGTGGGCAGAGAAAGGGAATACCAGATTATGCCAGCCGCGGGTTTCTGTTCCTGCGACGACTTCTATTTCCGAGTGATGGACCGAGAAGCAAACATCTGCTATCATCTCATCGCCCAGAAAATAGCCGATGCCTTGGAGCTGTATGACAAGGTTGAGGAAGAGGATAGGCTCTACGACTGCCTAATGGAAGAGTGGAAAAAGGTTACAGCTTAAATATGGCACCTTCAAATATTAGACGAAGGAGAGATTCAGATGGATGTAGGCACATACTTTGGTTGGATACTCATCATTTTAACAGCCTTGATTTTCATAGCTTTGGTTCTAGGCTTCCTGTACTTGGTTTACGGCAAAGAAGACGAAACCGAAGAAGAACAATAGCCTTCTTTTTTAGCACCCCACTTTTTGCAAGGCAATAAGCAAAAGAACAATTAAGGCAGTAGACAATATACTCGACCAGAAAGCAAGCGGCTCAGCATCTAAGCCCATGAGGCAAAAAATAAGACCACAAATTCAGCGCCCAAGAGGAATCTAAATAAAATGAGCAAAAAAAGTTTAGAGGAAATCGTTAACCGAATACTGTCGTCTTGTTCCGACCTTAACCGCAAAGAAATTCTGGAGATGATTGAGAAAAAAAAGAAGGGCGCAGGCGATTTTCTAACCGACGAAACCGCGGCGCGAATTACCGCTTCGGAGTTGGGGGTGGAAATCGTTAAGAAGCCTCTTCGGCTCAAAATTCAGATTCAAGACCTTATCTCCGGATTGAATGATGTAACAGTGGCTGGGCAGGTGGTTGCATTCTATCCCCCCAAAACCTTCAAGCGCAGAGACTGGACAGAAGGAAAACTTGCTAGCCTCATTGTTTCAGACGAAAGCGGAACCTTGAGAGTGGTTCTGTGGGACGACAAAGTGGAGCTGATTGAGGGCGAAAATATTCAGCGGAAACAAACCGTCAGAATCTCGCATGGATACGTGCGCGAGGGACTGAATGGAAAGCCGGAACTGCATTTGGGGCAGCGGGGAAACATAAAGGTCATAAAACAGCCAGAAAAGTAGCCTTATGCAGAATGTTCTTTTTCGACTTCTTTGATGACGTCACCGATTATTTCTAGGCTTTTGTCTACCAGCTCTCGGGTTATTGTTAGTGGCGGAACCAATCTGAGGGTGGAAGCGCCGCAGGTTATGATTGCCACGCCTCTTCTCCAGCAGCGGAGCATCACGTCTCTAGCCTGGTCTGCCCCAGCTTTCTTGGTTTCCTTGTCTTCCACGAACTCAACACCAATCATCAACCCCTTGCCTCGAACGTCCCCCACAATTTCATGTTCCTGCTTCACGTCTCTTAGCCACTTCATGATGTAGCTGCCCTGTTTCTCAGCGTTCTCAAGAAGCTTCTCCTCCTTGATTACATCAATAACATTCATAGCCGCTGCACAGGCTAACGGGTTTCCTCCAAAGGTGCTGGCGTGGGAACCAGCCTCCCAATCCATAAGTCTGGCTCGGGTTACGGTGGCGCTTAGGGGCAAGCCTGAGGCTAAGGATTTTGCTGCGCAAACGATGTCAGGCTCTGTTTTCCAGTGCTCGATGGCGAACCATTTTCCTGTTCTTCCCATGCCCGATTGAATCTCGTCGGCTATCAGCAGTAAGCCATATTTGTCTGCCAGTTTTTTGAGGCGCTGGAAGTATTCGGGCGGGGGAACCACGTATCCGCCTTCGCCTTGGATAGGCTCGAACACGAAGCCTGCAACCTCTTCTGGGGGCACATATTTCTGCAGAACCTGCTCGTCTATGAAGTCTACGCATCTGTAGTTGCATTCTGGGTAGGACAAGCCGAAGGGGCAGCGGTAACAGTACGGGTAGGGCACATGGGTTATCCCCGGAAGCAGGGGAAAGTAGTGTCTTTTTTGGGTTGGTTTGCTGGCTGTAAGAGCTGTGGCGCCGGATGTTCTGCCGTGAAATGCGCCGATGAAGGCGATGAATTGGTGTTTGCGGGTGTGCCATTTGGAAACTTTTATGGCGGTTTCTATGGCTTCTGCTCCGCTGTTTCCGAAGTGTACCTTCTTCTGGAAGCTGCCGGGGGTTATTTGGAACATTTTTTCGGCTAGATTCACGGTTTGCTGATAATAGAAGTCGGTGTTGGAGTAGTGAAGAAACTTGTCGCATTGATTTTTTATTGCCTTGACTACTTTGGGGTGGTTGTGTCCCACGTTTAGGCATACCAAACCGGAGTTGAAGTCGATGTATTCGTTTCCGTCCACATCCTTCACTATACAGTTATTTCCGGAATCCACCACCAGCGGGTAATAACGAGTGTACGAAGGCGAAAGCATCTTCGAGTCTCTTTTAACCAGCTCTCGAGCCTTCGGACCAGGGGGACGAACAACAATCTTAGGATAGTCAGGCAATCAGTTCACCAACAACAATCCATTAAAGCACACCATTTTTATACGTATCTGAGACCGCTGAAACAATCTCAGAATAGCCCGCAGTAACAATAAAGACGTGTAAAAGACAGGTGGTCTATTCTTCTTTTTGTGGTTGTTTGGGTTTGGCTTTGGTTACGGTTATTTCCATTGTGGAGATGTTCGATTTTTGTTCGCTTTCAGCTCTAACCAGTTCCTCGGTGCCTATATCGATGGCTTTTATCTCCAAGTCTTTGATAAAGGCGCGGCGAAGCAACTCCACAGTGTCAACTGCTCTGCTGATTGCTCTCCCCCTTGCCTTAACAACTACCTGTTTTTCGCCGCTGTTGAAGAAGGTTATACAAGCAGTCACATAGTTCATAACCGGTTTTCTGCCGATAAAAACAACATTATCTGTTTTGGTTGGCTCCTTTTCACTTTTTGTTTCTTTCTTAGCCAAAGCTCATTACCTCATCTTTTAGTAAACAATATCCATCACGGATTAAACTTTATGTTGCCATTATAGCCTCTTATATTTTTTCACACAAACCTCTTTCAGAAGCGTTTTTCCCTAAATATTTAAGAATGGCGAAAACTTGTATGTCACTAATTCACTTGAGTACGTGAGATGCTGTTTGGAGGAAGTTTAATGACCCTCAGAGAGTTCAGATGGCATGGGCGTGGCGGTCAAGGAGCTTGGACAGCAAGTGGGCTTCTGGCGCGGGCTGCAATCCATGAAGGAAAATATATCCAATCCTTTCCGGAGTTCGGTCCCGAAAGGATGGGCGCACCAGTAAAAGCTTACACCCGCATCAGCGACAAACCCATAAACCTACATTGTGCAGTCTACAATCCAAATCTCGCCATAGTTATGGACCCAACCCTTCTGGCAACCGTTCCGGTAACAGCTGGCTTAGATGAAAACGGAATGCTAATACTAAATACACCAAAAGAACCAAGCCAGATAAAAGAAGAGCTGAAAATGACGAAGGGAACAGTGTGGACAGTCCCCGCTACAGACATAGCTATGAGAATTCTGGGAAGATTCATCACCAACACAGCCATGCTGGGAGCAGTCGCCCGTGCAACAGAGATAGTGAAAATGGAAAACCTAGAAAAAGCCGTGAAAGAGCGGTTTTCCGGTTCAATTGCAGAAAAAAACATTGGAGTTATAAAGGAAGCTTACAAGGAGGCAAAATCTGAATGAGCCCCCAAAAAAAGGGATGGAAGGAAATTCCTTTAGCTGGCGTATGCTGGATTCCCAGCACAGAATACAAAACCGGAGATTGGCGATCATACAAGCCAGTCTGGAACGCGGATAAATGCATCCGATGCATGTTCTGTCACATATACTGCCCAGAAGGCGCCGTAAAACATGACCAAGAGACAGACAAGATGGTTTTTGATTTTGACTTCTGCAAGGGATGTGGAATATGCGCCAACGAATGCCCCGCAGACGCCATAGAAATGGTTCTGGAAGGGAAGGAGTGAACAGAAAATGGCTAAAGTTGAACAAAAAACTGTGCCCCTAAGCGGAGACAACGCAGTCGCCTACGCCGTCAAACAATGCGATGTGGACGTGGTGGCTGCCTACCCAATCACGCCACAAACCATAATCGTAGAAAAATTCAGCGAATACGTCGCAGACGGCGAAGTAGACACAGAATTCGTTTGTGTAGAATCAGAACACAGCGCCATGACATGCTGCATAACAGCGTCTGCAACAGGCGCCCGAACATTCACTGCAACAGCATCTGCTGGTTTGGCTTTGATGCATGAAATGTTGGGTGTTGCCTCTGGCTGCAGAACCCCTGTTGTCATGTCGGTTGTGAACAGGGCGTTGTCTGCTCCGATCAACATTCACTGTGACCACTCGGATTCCATGGCTGAGAGGGACATCGGGTGGATACAGCTCTACGCAGAAAACAGCCAAGAAGCCTACGATTCGATAATTCAGGCATTCAGGATAGCTGAGAACTTGGATGTGATGCTTCCCACAATGGTTGGGTTGGACGGCTTCGTCCTAAGTCACACATTAGAGAACGTGAGTGTTCTTCCAGACGAAGCTGTGAAAAAGTTTGTGGGAACACGGCAGGTCCCAATGGTACTGAATCACGAGGGCAAAATGGTTCCTTTCAAGCTTGACCCAGCAAACCCGTTGACGATTGGACCGCTCGACCTCCAAGACTACTATTTCGAGCATAAGAGACAGCAGGAAGAGTCTATGAGAAAAGCGTTGGATGTGATCAAGCGGGTTCATGATGAGTATTCGAAACTGAGCGGACGCAGCTACGGAAACGGCTTAGTTGAAGCATACAGGCTTGACGACGCGGAAATAGCGACAATTTGCATGGGATCAACAGCGGGTACAGTGAAAACGGTTGTAGATGAGCTACGCGAAAACGGAGTCAAAGCTGGGCTACTTAGAATGAAGGCGTTTCGACCTTTACCAGTAGAAGACATTGTCAGCAACCTCTCAGGCAAGAAGGCAGTTGCAGTGATGGACCGGGCATGCAGTTTCGGCGGAAACGGAGGATCAATGTTCCACGAAATCCGCCACACATTCTACGATGTGCCAGAGAGACCAAAACTGGTGAACTACATTTATGGCTTGGGAGGCAGAGACACGCCGCCATACATGATCGACAGCATCTACAAGGAACTGCAGAAGATAGCGGAAACAGGAGAAATCGAAAAAACTGTTCAGTTTATCGGGTTAAGGGAATAGGAGAGGGAGAAAAGATGTCAAAATGGAAATTTACAAGCAAAGAATTCGCACAAACACCTGAAAAGTTCGCGTCTGGACACAGAGCCTGCGCAGGATGCGGTCCAGCAATCGCTCTTCGTTTGGTAATGAAGGCTGCAAGGGGACCAATCATAGCCACCAACTCCACAGGCTGCATGGAGGTAGTCTCAACAATCTACCCGTACACAGCCTGGAATATACCGTGGATACACACCGCCTTTGAGACCGCAGCAGCCAACGCGGCTGGAATAGAGTCTGCATTGAAGATTCTGAGAAAGAAGGGGCGAATAAAAGACGAACACGTGGACGTTGTTGCCTTCGCAGGAGACGGCGGAACCTTCGACATAGGCTTTCAGGGCTTATCCGGCGCAGTTGAGAGAGGACACGACTTCCTCTACGTGCTCTACGACAACGAAGCATACATGAACACAGGAATACAACGGAGCGGAGGCACACCACATGGAGCATGGACAACAACTTCGCCAGCAGGAAAAGTTATCCCAGGAAAAGCAGAGTACAAGAAGCCGATAGCAGACATAATGGTAGCCCACAACATGCCTTACGTCGCCACAGCCAGCATATCACACTGGAAAGACCTAGTGATAAAAGCCAGAAAAGGAATGGAAGTAAACGGACCAGCCTTCATGCACACCTTTGCGCCATGCCCAAGAGGATGGAGAAGCAAAACAGCAAAATCCGTTGAAATCGCCCGCCTAGCAGTTGAAACATGCGTCTTTCCGCTTTGGGAGGCTGAATACGGCGAATACAAGCTTTCGACACCAAGCAAGGTGATAGCACTGAAGCCGGAGAGAAAGAAGCCGGTAGACGTGTACCTGAAAACCCAAGGAAGGTTCAAGCATCTATTCAAGCCCGAAAACAAGCAAGTTCTGGAGGACATCCAGAAAGAAGTTGACCGCCGCTGGCAAAAACTGCTGAAAGAATGCGAAGCAGCCTAAACCGCAAACGAGCCGAGAAAAGCGATATTAGATATCGCCTAGGCTCACTTCTTTAAAGCAGATTTTTCTTTTTTTTATCCGCCTGGAGCTCCGTGGAACGGAACATTTTCCCACATGACGTCCCACCACTCGTCGTCTGTTATGGTTTCGCCTCTAACCAGAATCTCCAAGACCTTCTTCAGTAGGGCATGATGCCTTTTCTCATCTGACAAGATTGCATTCAGGAGAAGCTTAACTTTCTTGTTCTGGATGGAGGGAATAGCTTTTTTGAGCGTTTCTATAATCTCCGCCTCTAACCGTATATGCTTCTCCACAAGCTCTCTCTGTTTGTCAAGGTTACCTTCCGTCAACGCCTGAGGAACACTGGTTAACAGGTTAATCGCAGAGGAATACATCTGTGCATGCTTCATGGAATCGAAAGAAATCGCATTCAAAACCCCCTTGACCGCTGGATTCTCGATTTCAACCAGCCCCTTTTTCACGGAATCAACAATTGTTTGTTCAATTTTGATTTGCTTATTGAAAAGAGCAACTAACTCATCCTTTGAACTCAAAACACACACCTACCTTCAAAAAGTGCAACATGGAGAATAAAGATTTCGGAAATGGGGTGTGCACGGAAATGGTTTTTGTTCAATTTGGTGATTCAGCATCTAAAGGAGAAAGAGCAGAAGCAGAATCAAAGCTATGGAAGCCGTGGGGAAGAGGGATACAGCGAGGTTCTTAGCCCGTTGCGTGGTTTTGTCAGCTAAAACCGTTAGTTCTGTTATCTGCTGCTCGCCAATGACTTTAACGTCAGGGATTACTTCAGTGCGCCACGATGCCTCCACAGGTTCCATGCTGTCTAAAGCGTTAAGGGTTGCTTCTTTGATGTAGTTGATGAGTTTCATGTGGTCGATTGCTTCGCCCACCAGATTGTAGCCTCTTTCAGACTGTATCATGCCGCAGACTGAGTGGGTGTCAGTGGTGAGAACCTCTCCGTCGTCTATTCCCAGCTCTTTTAGCGCAGAGAGTATTTTGTCTCTCAACCCAGACACCATGTTGTTTCCGTCGATGGTCACATACGCTACTTTCTGGTCATTGACCTGCACAACAATCACGCTTATGCCTCCCGGACCCATCCCATCCTGAACCGTGAACTCTTTGGGCATAACTGTTGCTGCCCCCGCCTTGAAGCCTGATTTTTTGGTTTTCAGCGCTTTTTCGAGGCAATCCACAGAAGCTTTGCTGAAGGATTTAACAGCAGAATCTCGGTCGAATGAACCGCCCATGCTGTTGTGGGCGTCGATTGCAAGAACATGAAGCCCCCGTTTCTCAGCTTCGCTGACAATCAAGGAATTCAGTTCCGGGGGAAGGTCTTCAATGGTTTTCGGCGCTGTGGTTAACGTTAGAAAAGCGCAGTCACCGAATAGTTGGCAACTAGCTTTTGCATCGTCACTTTCTGTCCGCACCATGGGGGTGGCTTTAGAATGAGAGGATGAGGAGCCGACGAAATCCAGTATGCTCTGTACAACTCGCTGATTTTCGGAGTGGGTGGAAACATCTAATTCATGACCCACTAAGCCGTGAGGAGCAGAAACAACACAATCAAACTTATTTTGCATGGTAGTTTGAATCAAAGATGGGAGGAGGCTGCTTCCAAGGTTCTTGAATGGCCCCGGATGCAGGGCTGGAACAACAATCACCGTCTTAATCTTTTCGCTGGCTTTGAAAGTTAACAAAGAGACACTAACATCTTGTTTGTTGCCAAGCTCCTCAAAAAAAGACTCCAAGGGTGCAGTAAGATCTTCTGTCCAGTTGGCTAAAAAGGCTTTGAAGAGCACAGATGAGGCAATGCCAAGGCTTCCTGTGCCTACTCGATCCATGAAGTATTTGAAAGCAAACACTGCCAAGAGAGACACAGAGGCAGAAGTTAAGGCGAAAATTAGAATTTGCATCTCTAGGGCATACCCAATCGTAGAGTCCATAAAAAGGATGGGAATTGCAGCTAAGGCGGGCTGCAGTAGAGAAGAGAAAAGGGTTCCGCCAAATCCCGCGAAGGATGTAATGGAAAGAACTAACAGGCGAAGTATCAGGGCTCCACTGAAACCCAAAAAGAAGAATCTGATCCAAAGCTCTGGAGCTCCAAGAAGACCGCTTATTAAGCTGCCTAGAAGAAGAATCCCAAACCATACTAGGGAGGAGAAGAAGGAGAGGGCGGAACAGCGTCTCCAATTGAAAATAAGGTCATCTTTCATGGAACCATAGCTGATTATGAAATCTGAGAGCAGGGTTAAGACGAGAAAACTTGCCCCGAAGCCTAGACCAACAGCAAAGTTTTGTAGAGATAGATTCAAAGGCAGAAGCGATAAGATTCCGCCGTGCAGAGACAAGAGACCAATATAAAGCATGATTCTACTTTGAGAAGGAAGCCCAAACAGCTTGGTGTATCTCTTCACAATCTTGTCAATGTATTTATCCGTTGAATTGTTAGTCAAACTGATGCCTCTCTGTCATACCCTTTCTAGGAAAACGCTCAAAAATATTAATGTTATACCTTTGCCTCATTTAGTCTACTTAAATGTGCCGCGAAAAAAAGTTAACACAAAACCATTTTTACATAATCAGGATTACATCAAGAAAATTCTATTGACATTTTTGTGAATAAAAAGTGCCAAACTGGATGCCAGTATCGGAGGCAACCTCCCAAAAAGTATGTTAAAAATCTAAATTTTAGGGCATAAAAGCTTTTATTGCGAACTTGGGGTACCCTGAAAGGCTATGTCAAAAGCCGAACCCCCTCCTCCATCAGTATTCCAGATTCTCGAACGGCAAGTTGGGCGAAAAATGGTTGCAATTTTGGACCCTTCTTACGGGTTCGAGGGAACTTTAGCCGCTGTAACTAGGGAACCTCCGGGTATCTGGCTTTCTGACGCCGAAGTTGTGACACTGCGGTCTACGATAGCACAACCTGTTCCGCAGATTGTGAGCAGAGAAGACCGAAGCGAAGTCTTTGTTAACCTAGCTTCTGTTCAACGCATCGAAGTTCTGCACGAAAAGTAGAGTTTATCAGAAAAAGACCGATGCCAAAATGCTGCCTACTATGAGGGCTACGGCTAAGATAGCAGCTAATTCAGGTTTAACTTTGATGCCTCTAGTGTCCTCTTCGAAAAATCTGAGAAGCCCAGCGCCTTGAGCGGGCATGCGTGCTCCTTCTTTCTTTTTTTTCCTTCGAACACTCATGGCGATTCAGTTCATACAAGTTCATGAGATGTTAATTAAAGTTGCGCCTATGATTTCAGAGTTGCCTATTATGGCATAATACAAGGGATGTTGACAGATCTTCCTTTAACAACGATGTTAGCGTAGTTGCCTCTTGTGGGGATCAAAAAGGCTTAAGGTATATCTTTGTACTCAGAAGCTTTAAATAGAGCGTTACAGTCTATCAGTGTTCCTTGGAGAGTTGTGACATGAGGGATAATGTTTGGCTTCCAAAAATCAACGACGCCAACGATAAGCAACCTTACTCGCCAGTTTAAGATCAGAAAACTCTCTTTTAGAAAGCCGCCTCTCGAAATTTTCTCTAAACTCTACAGCAACTACGAAAACGCGTATATTCTAGAGTCGATTGAGGGACCAAAGAAGCTCTCACAATACTCATTCATAGGATTCGACCCAACCTTAACAATCACAATCAAGAACAGAAAAGTGGTTATCCGTAACAAAAGAACGGGTGAAGAAGAGAGAAGAAAAGTCGCCGAACCATTGGCTGTAATCCAAGAAACACTCAGAAAGCAACTTGACATTAAAGACCAAAGATTCATCGGCGGAGCAGTAGGATACATTTCCTATGATGCAGTTCGATACTGGGAAAAACTGCCTGAAAACGCAGTCGACGACCAAAACTTCCCAGACGTTGAGGTGGGAGTTTTCGATGACGGCATCGTCTATGACCACAGAAACAAGCAAGCATTCTACTATCACTTAAACGAAAATCGGCTACCAGAAATCGATGAACTACTGCAAGAGCCAGAAAAACATGAAGCATTAGAGCACAAGCAACTGAAAGCCAACATATCTAAGGAGCGGTTTGAGGATGCTGTGGAGAAAGCGAAAAAATACATTACTGCTGGCGACGTTTTCCAGGTTGTTCTCTCCAAACGTTACGATTTTCAGATTAGAGGCGACCTGATCGGATTCTACCGCAACCTCAGAGAAATAAACCCGTCACCGTACATGTACTTCCTGAAATCTGGCGAACACCAGATAGTTGGTTCAAGCCCTGAAATGCTCGTGAGAGTCGAAAACAGGGTGGTTGAAACGTTTCCGATAGCAGGCACAAGACCACACGTAAAAAACCCAACAGAAAACAGGCGACTAACCGAGGAACTGCTGGCAGACCCAAAAGAACGCGCCGAGCATGTGATGCTGGTGGATCTGGGCAGAAACGACATCGGAAAAGTATCAAAATTCGGAAGCGTTCACCTCCCAGAATTCATGAAGGTGCACCAATACAGCCACGTGCAGCACATCGTTTCGCGGGTTGTAGGCGACCTCAGAGACGAATGCAGCTGCTACGACGCTTTAAGGGCCGTTTTTCCAGCCGGCACGGTTTCAGGAGCCCCCAAGGTCAGGGCAATGGAGATAATAGAGGAGCTTGAGCCGACAACAAGGGGGCCATACGCCGGAGCTGTAGGATACTTCTCCTACAACGGCAACGCAGACTTCGCCATCACCATCAGAACGCTTGTTGTTAACGGAGATAAAGCTCACATTCAGGTGGGAGCAGGTATAGTGGCTGATTCTGACCCGGAAAAAGAGTGGTATGAAACAGAGCAGAAGGCTCAGGCGCTAATCAAAGCGTTACAGGTTTCGGGGAGTGAAAAGGAATGAAAGTTTTGGTCATCGACAATTATGACTCCTTCGTCTACAATCTTGTACAATATATCGGAGAACTAGGGGGAGAACCAGTCGTTTACAGAAACGACCAAATAACCCTCAAACAGGCTATGCAACTGAACCCGCAGCGCATAGTCCTTTCCCCTGGACCAGGCACACCCGAAGAAACACGCTACTTCGGAGTTTGCTCCACAATCCTGCAGCAGATGAGCCGTAAAATCCCCACGTTAGGAGTTTGTTTGGGAAATCAGGGAATAATTTATGCGTTCGGCGGAAAAATCATGCAGGCAAGGCGGCTGATGCACGGAAAAACCAGCACAATAAAACATGACGGAGAAGGCATTTTTGAAGGCGTCAGAAACCCATTCACTGCAACACGGTACCATTCGCTTGTTGGAGACAGAAGCTCTATACCCTCATGCCTCAAGATAACAGCTGAATCCACTGATGACGGCGAAATCATGGGGGTCCGTCACAGAAGCTACCCGATTACAGGTGTGCAGTTTCATCCCGAATCCATATTGTGTGAGGATGGAAAAAAGATAATCAAAAATTTTCTTGCAGGACGGAATGAATCGTGATAAAGGAAAGCATACACAAACTGGTCAACGGCGCCGATTTGACTCACGAAGAGTCTACGGCAAGCATGAAAGAAATCATGTCCGGCAAAGCAACAGACGCCCAGATAGGCGCATTCCTGACAGCACTAAGATTGAAGGGCGAAACAGCGGAGGAGATTACAGCCTTCACCGCAGTCATGAAGGAATGCTGCCACCGAATACATCCCCGCGTAAAGGGACGACTGGTTGACACCTGCGGAACCGGAGGAGACAAAATCAAAACCTTCAACATCAGCACAACCGCCGCTTTTGTTGTTGCAGGAGCAGACATTGCGGTGGCGAAACATGGAAACAGGTCAGTCACCAGCAAATGCGGCAGCGCCGATGTTCTAGAGAAGCTAGGTCTTAACCTCAGCATATCCCCTGAAGATGTTGAAGAGGCAATCGAAAAGGTTGGTGTGGGCTTCATGTTTGCCCCTGCGTTTCATCCAGCCATGAAGTACGCTATTGGCCCCAGAAGAGAGGTGGGAATCAGAACCGTGTTCAATGTTCTAGGTCCCCTCACGAACCCAGCGGACGCCAACGCCCAGCTGCTGGGAGTTTACGACCCCAGATTAACTGAACCGCTAGCCTACGCCCTGAAGAGTCTCGGCTGCGAAGAAGCGATGATCGTTCATGGATTAGATGGGTTAGATGAGATATCCACAATAGGAAAAACGGTTATTTCATGGCTAAGAGGGGATGAGGTTACAACAAGGGAGATGGCTCCAGAAGATTTCGGCGTCAAACAGGCTAAAATAGAGGACATAAAGGGAACCACGCCAGAAGAAAGCGCAGAAATCACCTTCGAAATCTTGAATGGCAGTGTTGATGCGGATGATCCGCGAAGGGAAATTGTGCAGGTCAACGGGGCTGCAGCCATTATCGCAGCGGGCAAAGCTGACGATTTCGGTTATGGAATAGAAGTAGCCCGCGAATCGATTGAAAGCGGCGCTGCCTATAGGAAACTCAAGGAATTAATAGAATTCTCGCACGGAGACCTGTCAAAGCTTGAACGGTTGGAGATTGATTATGCCTGATTTCCTTGATACACTGGCGCGGGACGCCAAACAAACCATCAATGAGGGCTACTACAAAGTTTCAACTAAAAACACATTCTCTCCCATTAGCCTCAGAAAGGCGATTATTGAAAGCAACAAAAATGCTGTAATCACGGAGATTAAAGCCACGTCACCCTCCAGAGGAACCATCAGAGAAAGCTTTGAGCCAGAGAAGGTTGCAGCAGCCATGGAGAACGGCGGGGCAACAGGAATATCGGTTCTGACAGAGCCAAAACATTTCAGCGGCTCCCTCAGCTATCTAGCAAAAGTCAGAAAGGCAGTTCAGCTTCCGGTCCTCATGAAAGACATAATCATCAACCCAATACAGCTTGAAGCCGCTTCAAAAATCGGCGCCAACGCTGTTCTGTTGATAGAAGCGCTCTTCGAACGGAAATACTGCAAACTCAGCCTCGACGAGATGATTTCAGAAGCGCACACAAGAAAACTTGAGGTCTTATTGGAAACCCACAACGAAAGCGAGTTCCAATCCGCCATAGAAACCGACGCTGACATGGTTGGAATCAACAACCGAGACCTCAGAACACTTAAAGTTGACATTAAGATAACGGAGAGAATCCTGAAAAACTATGATAGCCACGGTAAGGTTGTTGTTAGCGAAAGCGGGGTGATGACTCCTGCGGACCTGCTTTTTCTCCGCGGATGTGGCGCTCAAGCTTTTTTAATCGGCTCAGCAATCATGATGGCTGACAACATCGAAAAAAAGGTTAAGGAGTTTGTTACTGCCCATTGAGAAGCGTCAGAGTCAAGATTTGCGGAATAACCCGAGAAGAAGACTTAGCCTTCGCCTTGGCTGCAGGAACGGATGCTGTCGGGTTCCTTGTGGGCGTTCCCTCATCGCCAAGAAACCTGACCTTAAAAAGAGCTGAAACTCTGCTGAGGCAGGTGCCAATCTTCGTTGATAGTGTAGTGGTTACGGCGCCCCAGAGCATCGACGGGCTTGCCGAAATCTGCGAAAAACTAAAGCCTTCAGCCATCCAGATTCATGGGAAAAAGAGTTTTGATGCTTCAGAAATTCGTGAGAAAGTAAAGCATACGCGCCTGATAAAAACAGTCTACGTGACAAAAGATGCCCTGAACGAAAAAGCCATAGAGGATTTGAAAACTTTTGACGCGGTTCTTTTGGATTCGTTCACTAAAGGGCAATATGGCGGAACAGGCAAGGTTCATGACTGGACGTTAAGCAGGCAAATCAGAGAGGCTGTTGCGCCTACCCCAGTAATCCTTGCGGGCGGATTGAAGCCTGAAAACGTCAAAGAAGCCATCCTCACGGTTCAACCCTACGCTGTTGATGTTGCCAGCGGCGTTGAATTATATCCAGCAGTTAAGGACCATAAGAAGATTCGGGCTTTCATTGAAAATGCGAAGGAGACCAAGTTACCAGACAATTGAGCAGGTGAGTTAAATTGAAAAAAGGAAAATTTGGGAAATATGGCGGACAGTATGTGAACGAGGTTTTGATGCCGATTCTCATAGATTTGGAAGCAGCCTTCGAAAAGCACTACCCAACAGCTGAATTCCAAACCAAGCTTAACGGGTTGCTGAGAGATTACGCTGGAAGACCAACCCCACTCTACTACGCAAAGAACTTCAGCAAGCTCATCGGATGCAAAGTCTACCTAAAACGGGAAGATTTAGTGTGTGGAGGCTCACACAAACTCAACAACGCCTTAGGTCAGGCACTATTGACAAAAGAAATGGGCAAATCACGCTTAATCACAGAAACCGCGGCAGGACAGCATGGATTGGCAACGGCCATGGCAGGCAACGTGTGCGAGTTAGAGACTGAAGTGTTCATGGGCGTTAAGGATGTCAAGAGGCAGGCGAGCAACGTGAAGCGGATGAAACTGCTGGGAGCAAAGGTGACTCCCGTCGACATCGGGATGGGGGTTCTGAAGGACGCTGTTTCTGACACTTTGAGGAAGTGGACCGCCTGTTCACAGACCACCCACTATCTCATGGGGTCCACTGTAGGTCCACGCCCGTTCCCGGAGATTGTTGCAACATTCCAGAGCGTAATCGGAAAGGAAATCAAAGAGCAGATACTCGAAAAGGAGGGCAGACTGCCAGACACGATGATTGCTTGCGGCAGCGGAGGAAGCAACGCCCTTGGAGCATTCAGGCAATTCATCAAAGAAAAGGACGTAAAGCTGGTCTTCGTTGAGGGCGGAGGCGAAAGCCTAGAAGCCGACAACAACGCCGCTGCTTTTCAAATCGGCAAGCCCGGCATATTGCATGGTGCCTTAATGCAGGTTTTGCAGGACAAAAATGGGCAGATTAAGCCGTCAAAGACGAGGGCTGCGGGGCTCAACTATCCTGGAAGAGGACCCGAAATATCTTCTTTGGTTGATAGCGGAAGGGCAGAGGCTCACTATGCCTTTGATAATGAGGTTTTTGAGGCAGTGAAAGTTATGGGCAGAACTGAGGGACTGATACCCGCTCTTGAAACCGCTCACGCCATTGCTTACATGGTGAAGCACCGCGAAGAGTTTGATGAAGAGGAGCTTGTTGTTTTGAACTATTCTGGAAGAGGCGACAAGGACCTAGAAGCCATTATGAGGTATTTCCATGAATCTTGAAGACAAATTCCAAGAACTGAAAAGCAAGGGAGAGGGCGCCCACATGCCCCACGTCTACTATGGGGACCCTCACGAAGAGTTTTCCCTCAAGCTGATTGAAACACTTGTGGAAAATGGCGCAGACATCCTCGAGTTCGGAATCCCATTCTCTGACCCAACCGCGGATGGACCAACGTTTCAGGCAGTATGTGAAAGGGCGCTGGAGAACGGCGTGACCCCCGCCAAGTGCATCCAAGGCATAAAGAAGCTGAGAGACAGGGGAGTAGAAAACCCGATTGTGGTAACGACCTACTATAACATCCCCTACGTCGCTGGCGTAGGAAACTTCCTGAACAAAATAAGAGAAGCGGGCGCCCAAGCCATAATTGTTCCCAACGTTCCAGTTGAAGAAGCAGATGTTCTATTGACTGAAGGAAAACGAAGTGGAATACAAGTCATATTTCAGGTAGCGCCCACAACAACCGAGAATAGGCTGAAGAAAATTGCAGATATTGCCTCAGGCTTTCTTTACATCATAAACGTTGAGGGCGTCACAGGAGTAAGAGAGAGCATGGCTGACTCCACCCTGAAACTGGTCAAAAGAGTTAGACGACACACGGATATGCCTCTGCTGGCAGGCTTCGGCATCTCAAACAGGCAGCAAGCCTCGAATGTGGTTGCAGTCGGGGCTGACGGGGCAATAGCGGGAAGCTGCTATGCTAAGATTTACGAGAAGAGTCTGGAAAACCCTGAGGAGACATTGCCGCAGGTCGCTGATTTGGTGGGGCGAATAAAGCAGGGTTGCATAGAAGGATATAGACGAAGATAAAGCAACTCACCCACTAAGAAAAAGGGCTGGAAGAGCTTATTAGATTCGACGATGTGACAGAAATCAACAGGTAACTTGTGAGGGAGACAAGAAAGTGCACATCAATGAATTCCAAAACATGATGAGGAGAATATATTTTCACCGAGACTCTGAACGAGGAATAGATGGAACGTTAGATTGGCTTGTGGATGAAGTGGAGGAGCTGAGAGAAGCCCTAAAAGAAGATGATACCGAAGCTGTAGAGAAGGAGTTCGCTGATGTGCTTGCCTGGTTGGCTTCTCTGGCGAACATTACCAGCATAGACTTAGAGAAGGCAGCACTTTCAAAATACGATAACAAATGTCCTAAGTGTGGACAGTCTCCCTGTGAATGCCCCTTTTAGCTTCTTTGCCGCCTGTCAATCGTTGTTGCCCGGCACCAGTTAAACGCCAAATATAAGATCGTTTGCCTCTGCGGTTTAGAATGTTTTCTGCTTCCAGAAGGTGAAGGTGATAAAGAACGGTTTTGTAGCTAAGCCCTGTTTCTTTGGAAATTGTTTTGGCAGCACATGTCCTCTTCTCAAGAACAGATATGATTTGTGTCCTAGCAGACAAGCCTGGTTGGATGTTCCTTTTTAGGGTCAGGAAAGCTTTGGGGTGATGGGCTATTTTGAACATGTACCCTCACTATATGTTCGTTGTTGAGACAAAAAAGCTTTCTAACGCTTAGCTTAGGTCACGAAATTTGCGAGGCTGATTTGCCGAGGTTTCTTGCCTTCAAACAAGTTTATGATTTCTTCTTCCACAATTGAGAGACGTTGAGCATAATATTCCAAGAGCCCATACTTTTTAACAAGCTTCTGCGCCTCTGGCAAATATTTCTCGATTCCTCCACGGTAGACTGTGAGAGTTAATTCTCCTCCGCAGGATGGACACTTGCCGAGAAGAGGCAGTCTTCTGAATTTTTTGTTACATGCTTTGCAGCGGAACTTTTGAGTGGTGAAAGCCCTGAGGTTGCCAGCTATATCGCGGACAAAATGTGTGGTCAACACCTTCTTAGCCACTATGTCAGCGTCGACGGCTTCGATTTTTTCTGCCAATCTGAGTTGGCTGTGCAGCTTTTCTGTCATCTTTCCAAATTTTTTGTATATGCTCGTGCGGTTGCCCATATTGACGTCTGAAACAGGAATAGTATACTTGTAGCCCTCAAACTGAGCTTCAGTATTCAGTCGATGTTCAACAAGGTCTATTAATTCACTTAACTGTCTAGGTTCTGCCTTCTGCAAGGTTTTTTCATAAAATGATGCGGGATATTTTCCTGCAATATCCACTTCATGAGCTTGCCGCTGCACTTCAGATGGATTCACGATGGGAATAATTAGGATAGGAGCGTCCATTATCCCCCCAATCTGAGAGGGCAAATATATTTTGGAGAAATTCAGGATTGTATCCAAAGTCAGCATCAATGCATCTTCGTCGCCGTCGCAGTCTCTACGTTTCGCTGAGTGCCAGATGGGATGAGCGTAACAAACGTTCAAGGGGGTAAAACCGATTATTCTTCCGATAATACCAACTGAGGTGTGTGGCGCTAAACCCACTACTAGGCGCCCAATAAGATCAGAACTTTTTTTGATGTTATAATATGGGGAAAGCTCGTATACTTTCTCAAGCAGTTCATCAAGGAAGCGGGCAACATGAATAAAGTATTTTGCGCATTTCCGAGGGATAATTACATCCTGAAGCTTGAGTTCGCAAATCTGGTTAGGTTCGGTTAAGGGCTTCCCTTCATGGTCATGCAGGTAATCATTCTTTTTTAGTTGCTCAACGGAGACACCGACCTCTTTAGGAGTAAAATGGGTGAGCGGAGCATTGGTGACGTCGAAGCGGATTGTCCCATCTTTGAATATGGATAAATCATGCTTGGCTCGCAGAAGTCCCTTCTCTAAAATCTCTGGCGTCTTGGTTTCGTTTGTCATGCCTTTCACGCCCTTCACAAGCTTTAACCTATGAAGCCCCAGATTTCTGCAAGCCGAAGTCATCAAAGCTCTTAAGTTAACTTGTTGTTTAGCGTAACTTCTTGTTGAAGCCTTACAGACAGGGCAAGTGTCTTCCTTCAGATTTCTTCCGCATTGAGGACAAAACTTCTCCAAGATAGTCTCTGAGCCACATTTAGGGCATCTGACCCTGAAAGTTATTGCATTACATTTTAGACAGCGACGCTGCACAAGATTAACCTCGATTGTAGCCTTTTTTGAAGCCTCGGAGAGGTTACGTCGGGAACCACCAGCAAGACCAACAGGAAACAGAGCGTGAACAAGTGGCTTCATTTGCCGCCTTTTAGCCTTTTCAGGGCGCCCCATTCTGGCACCCACAAAACTAGGAGCTTTTGGTCTAATTCGAATACCAGTGAACTTCTGTATAGCCTCGAAAACGCTTCCCGAAGAGTCTACCTGAGTTTCAGGAACCTGTAATCCGAGACAAAAAGCGAGTGCATGCGCCTCATCATCATCTAGTTTTATCTTGTTTGCAACGACTTGGTGAGGAACCCAGAGTTTTTCAAGAAGGGTTTTTATTGTTTTTTCTTTCGAGCCAACAATCTCTTCAACTATAGCGTTGTCTTTTTTAATTTCAGAATCTAGCAGCCATTTTCTTAAGGCATCAAACTCTTCGAGAGAAATGTTTTCCCAGAAAAAGGTGAAGAAAGGATGAAGAGGAACCCCCAAAACCGAGGAGAGGGCAATGGCTTCCTTGGAGTTAGGCTTCTTCTTGAACGGGTCAGCCAACAATTCCTCCAGAACTGAGACAGAAACACCTACAGCCTCGGCAGCAGCCTTCAAATCGCCGCCAAATTTTTGGTCAAGAGCGGCCACAAGTTCTTCATGCCACCACTCTTCATTATAGCCGGACGGACGAAGAGGTTTATTTGTGTACAGGAAGTCGCCAAATCCGATGAGAATGTCACCGAGAAACAATATCTTATCAACCATCTTCTCTAGGCTTTTAAAATTCTGAAGAGTAACGCGCACAACAGACCCAGTTTTTAATCGCACAATGGGAGGTTCAATACTATCCACAGGAACCACGATTCCGCCTTTTCCAGGACCTTCTAAACGAAGCTGAGTTCCAGCGGCAAGAAAGTTTTGGACAACCAGCATTGTTGCGGGGTGAATGCCGACTGCTGCGAGTCCCGTGTTCCTAGCTCTTCCGTACCGAAGCCTGAAGCCTCCGGGTCTAGATGGAAAAGAGAAGATGGGGCGTCCTGCTATGACGTCTTCCATGAATCCGGCTTTCTTTTTTTTCGAGAATTCTTTCAGGCTTCCAAGCCATTCCCATCCACTAATCTGGAGTTTTTCGATAGTGGTCAATACTTTCGATGCTCGTCCCACTATTCCGTCGTTTACTACTCGGAGAGCTCCGCCCCGGACATTGTTTGTTTCGATTCGTGGAAGGTTTCTGAAGGACGAAACTTCAACGGGGTCTGACTCGGTGCCTGTTACTTCCACGGGTATGTTCTGGATGGCTCTTCGTAGCTCTTCGTCTGAGATGTGATATTGAAATCTGGCGATCGAGCGTTCAAATAGGCGCACTTCTTCTATGAAACGGGCAACTTCATCTTCTGTCGCTTTGTAACGGTCAAGCTTGAGTAGACGCCGAATATGATCACCCACTATTATGGTTAAGGCTTGCTCTGTGCCACCAGCTGAACGTATTGGACCAGCATAGTATATCGCCAGATATTCGGTTCGGTCAGGATTAGTTTTGATTTCTACTTTAGCAATACCTTGTATAGGAGCCGCGGTTATCCCTTCAGTTAATATTGCAAGAGCAGTTCTCATTGCCTGTTCAGCTGCTTCATGAGCATCCATGGCACCAAAATTTCCGTTTACTATCTGTTCAGTTATTTTGAAAGTAAGCTCCTCTCGAGACATTTTCTCAGCTAAATCCCGTATGCTCTCAGCTACACCAAACGGACCAACAAGCCCTTCTACTAAGGCAGCCAAATCCTTTGCAATTTCAGGCTCTGGAACGAGGGCAGGGTCTAATCCTTTTTTTCGAGCTTCTCTTGCAACAGCGTATATGCTTTCGAGGTTTTTCTCCAAAGATGCGGTATATCGCTTGTATTCCTCGCTCATCGGGATCGTCAAAATCTTTCTCCTTAAATTAGATTTCACGAAGCGGGGTATTGAGTCTTTCTAACATAAAAGCGACAAAGCAGAACGGGGGGAGGTTAACGGTTACAAGATTCAACTGAAAGCTGTGCTTAGCGCCCTTTTTTGTGGACCTTCATGTTATCTATTAGTTCTTTTATCTTGTGTCTCCCATTGTTTTCTTCTAGAATATTGCCGGTTACAATTATGTCGGCTCCAGCTTTCGCTATTTCTTTCACCTGTTCACCGGTTCGTATGCCACCGCCCACAATTAAGGGGATATTAGTTACTTTCTTCACGGCTGTCGCCATGGCGCTGGGAACCGGTTTTCCGACTCCGGACCCTGCTTCTAAATAAACGAAGCGCATACCAAAATATTCAGCGGCTAGAGCATGAGCAGCTGCAAGTTCAGGTTTATTATAGGGGATGGGAACGGCTTTTCCCACAACACTAACTGCGCCACCCTCACCCACAATAATATAGCCAAGAGGAATAGGCTCTAAACCAAATTTTTTGATGATAGGGGCACCTAGGACCTGAACACCCATGAGAAAGTATGGGTCTGAAGAATTAAGAAGAGACATGAACCATATAGCATCGGCATATCTGCTTATTCCGGTGACGTTGTTAGGGAAAAGAATTACAGGTATTTCCACAGCTTCCTTCAGAGCTTTTGTGACCGTGTCCAGATGAGAAGTTGAAAAAGAGGTTGAGCCCCCCACCATTATAGCTGCGGTGCCGCAGGCCTCAGCCTCTTTGGCTATGTGAGAGGCAGATGAGGGAGTAACTTTTTCTGGGTCAACAAGAGTCATGTGAATGGTGCCTTCTTTCTCAATCTTTTCTAAGAGATATTTCTCCACTAAACCAACCATAACTAATCCCTCACTAGGCCGATTATCTTGAATAAAAGATGTCCGTGAATTGGCAATATATGTCAATCTCCGCAAAAGCGGGCTTAGTATCCAATTCCTCAGTTAACCCACAGCTCCCACACCGCACTCTAGCGCGTTCACCACCCGGGAATATCTCAACATTGATTGAATGTTTGCCACACTTAGGACAGAGATAGACTGTAGGTAATTTCTTTTTAGGAATACGAACCACTTTTCTTCTTCTTCTGCCCATGTCAAAGCCTCAACATAATTATGTGATTACTTCACGTTTCAAAGTATAACTCGACGATGGCTTAAATATTTGTCCTAAATGGCAGCGAATACAACGAATAAACATTAATCTACAATTGGATTAAACAGCGATATTTTGAAATCACCCAAAAATAGGCAATAAATCAAAAAACACCCCTAAAAAGGCGGTATTGAGAACAAAGACCGAGTGTGACGTCACACGTGATTCTGTGATAATCACACGTGATTTTCATGTGATCAGAAATCACACCAACTACAGATCACAAGGTCACGAAATGGGGGAAAAGCAAGGATTAGAACGAAAATACTAAGAAATAAGCTGCCTTTTAGAGGGAGTAAATAAGTAGATTGAAGGGAGGAAATGTTTAATCTGCTAGACCAAATGCCCAAATAGGTTGGAGCGGAAAAACAAGCGTTATCTCAAAATGAGGGAAAAGGGAGGCGTGTTTTTGTATGCTTTAGATGCTTGTTTTTATCTATTTTTAAGCATTTTAGAAATGTTTGTTGTGTTTTTTTCTATTGTTTAATCAACATAAAAACGTGATTGTATGAGGTTTTTCTAGTGAAGAGGCGTAAAGCTTTTGTATCCAGAGCCCCGTATACAAAAATGTATCCTTTAAAAGAGAGTTTAAGGTTGGAAGATTTTAATTGAAGGAAAAGGCTCAAAATTGGCTAAAGTATTTATTAACAGACCCGATGGTTAAAATACTGGTTAAAAATAGTCATTTAACCAAAATACAACTAGAAACACTATTAATAGACGTTTTAGCTGAAAATATGGCCGATAAGGCCCTAAAATACGACGAAAAAGCCAAAATGAGGATTTTAGCCGTAAGTCGAGGAGCTTTTAACAGAAGTCTCAGGCAAGCCCGAAAGAACGTCATACAATCAGTCTACACAATCTTTCTACTAGGATACATAGGGGTCCTTGAAGACGTCAGCTTAGAACCGTATATAGAAGTCGCAAACAAGCTACAATCATATATAAAGACTCAACGAAAACTTGCAAAAAAGGGGCCAAAAGAAGAACAGTTAAGGAGTATGGCACTACTCCACGAAGAGCTAAAAAACAGTTTGGAAGAACTGACCCGACCAAGAAACATATCAAAACGGCTGTGACATCACAAATCACACCGTTTTTGCAACTGAAAATAACACTCTCAGTACACACCGAAGCTCACGGAGGAGATTGGGAGGGGGGTTAAAGCATCAAAACTTATTCACAACAAAATAAGCCCATTTTATAGGTTTTTTCTGAAAATAAGGAGTTTAAGCCAATATCGTAAAGTGAAAAAGTATGGGGGAAGCGTAGGCGTAGCAAAGTCTGGATAGTCAATAGTCCGGCATAGAGGATTCCACGAGAATGCAAACTGTGACATGTGATGTCACGAAGGTCAATTTAACAAAAAACTTAAGTTTACTTATATACAATTGTGATGTGTGATCAGGTATGCATATCACACGACATCACGCTAAAATCACATGTGACTTGGGGAGGGTCAGATGATTTCAGATTTTCTGCTTTTAGTGACGTCGGCTCTGTTGTTTGTAACTATTTCAGCATTATTTCTTTATTATCGCCGAATAAGGGCTCTGCGCCAAGAGTATGAGAGGGCGAGAGGAGCTGTGGAGGACATAGTTATCGGTGTTGATAGCCAATTTCAGAGGCAAAAGGACAGTGTTCTTTTTGTGGCTCAAAAAGTTGAAGCAACATCATTGGAGAACAAAAGAGTTGTGAAGAAAATAGAAGAGTGTGATCGACAGTTAACAGATTTTGCTAAAGTGCTGGGGGATGTTCCTCAGATTGAAGAGAAGTTCTCTGGGCAACTTGAGGAGATGAGGAGCGAAGTCAAGGGAATAAAGGAAGCCCAAGACAAAGTGATAAAAAAGCTTGTTGAGGTCGAGAAAATCAAGCAAGAAGTTTATGTTCCTGAAGCGAAGATAGAGGCGGCAATTCCCATAAAAAGGGCGAAGGCTTTGGAGCCACTGACTGAAACGGAGTTGAGGGTGCTGGAGACAATCGGCAGAGAGGGCGAAAAGACGGCGCCTGAAATCAAAGAAAAAATTGGACTCACCAGAGAGCATACTGCTCGCCTAATGAAGAAATTGTATAAAGACGGGTATCTGGAGAGGGACACCCATAAGATGCCATATATCTACCGATTAAAGGAAGAAATGCAGAAAATACTGAAGCGCAGGGAAGCTAAGACGTAGGTTTGTCTTCCGCCGCAAGAGACTCCCCGGCAGCTTTGAGTCTTTTCAATTTTTCACCCATTTCAGAAAGAGGCTTCGATGCCGGCAAGTCATAATCAGCTTTCCCTTTTTCTTTTACATAATCGGGGTAGTGAATAACCTTTATAGGAACAGCAAACCGAATCTGCGGCTCTGAAATAAGCAACGCTTCCCCCACATCAAGCATCTTTATCTCAGTATCGCTATATTCGAGGTATGGCGTATTTTGGGTCAAATAATCTCTATCTCGTTTCAGCTCAGTTTTCATGATGACTTTGGTCCAAAGCTCAGCGAATACATCACGGTTTATCTTGGAAGGCCTTGGGGTCACAGCGTTTAGTCCAACGCGATACTTCCGGTATGTGAGGGCGATGTCAGAAAAGATTGTTCTGCGTATTTCGGGGTCAAGAAACGCATGAGCCTCTTCCAAGGTTATCAATAGGGTTGGAAGCTTTTTCCATTCTTCGAAATTGCTCTCCCACAACCGCTTATAATGATAGGCAACATTGCTTGCGGTGAGGCAGGTGACGTTTTGTTGCTCCTCAGAAGTTAAGCCCGAAATATCAACAAGACAAGTTATTCCTTTACTTACGTTTTGGACCACATCATCTATGAAGTTGTAGTTGGAGGGGGGGTAGAGATGCGGCGGAAGGTCAGAAAGCCTACTCATCAAGGCACTAATTACAGTTTTTTGCTGATAACTGATAATCCGCCCAATACCAGTATGCCCTTCATTACGGTATATCTCTAGCGCTTGCTCAATCCAGCACCTGCCCAGCTGCTCATAAAGCCTCCGAGCAACCCTCACTTGAGGCCGCCCAATACCAGAAAAGATTGTCCATAACCTTCCAGGAGTAAGAGTTCGCAAACCTATACACAATTTGCCATCTCTAGCTGAATAGTAACGCACCTTACTATGAAAGAGAGGGTGATCCCGTAGACCGCTCTCAGAGCCAATATCTTTACCGGATAATAACTGACCGGCAAAATCGAAGATAAGACCAACGGTTTCAGGGTTATCGATTATGCGCGCGTTTAGAATAAGTTCAGTGTTGGTTTTTCCTGAGCCAGTCATTCCGAACATGCCCATCATCTTCGGGATAGCCTTAACGCTCATACCGACCTCGCCTAGAACCTCTTCTCCGGAACGCAGAAAACCTATTTCCAAATCCCCTGCAAGCCGCAAAACAGAATAGTCCTCTTCGTTTGTGGTATATACGCGATCCATATAATTTGGATTAAACGTTGGAGAACGGGTTCGGTCAGAAATCTTTTCAAGGAATAGAATCGCGTCAACATGCCTGAAGCTGGAGTAAGGCCCAAAAGACTCTTTTCCCTCCGCCTCACGAAGCTGCTCATTAGTTTTCAGCGTAGAGGAGCTTCCGGCATCTACGACACGAGCATAGAAACTCCGATTATCAGAGTCTATTCTCACAATTTGACCAAAAGAAAGGTTTGCTCCCTGATTTAGAAAAAAGGAAACAGTATCTCCCTTTACGTCGCGGACAAAGCCAACAGGTTCATATTCGGTCAAAGCCTTCACCACCGCCTTCGAAGGGGTTAGTTATTCCATGTATTTTGTCAGCAAAACTGCAGGAAAGCTCTTCCCTACGAAGAGGCTCTAAGATTCCTTCAGCTGACAGTTCTTTCTCAATTAAATCATAATATTGAAGAATTTTTGAGTTGGATGCTCCAGAAAAGTCGTGGGCAAGCCAAAGGGTAACAGGGTAACCTAAACACCGTGGATCTTCGGAAAGAGAGGTGAGGGGAGAAAGAATCTCGGGTACGTTAGTGGAAACTAAAGGACCCATTATGTCACAACGGAAAACATGTTGACTGTCTTCACACAACTTTACAATAGACACATCTCCGTAAAGATGCGATTCCATATTCGCTTCCTTAACCGGATGATAAACCCAACGAGGATAAGACGCAAGAATAAACGCTGATGCCATAAAATCTCGCCCCTTCTCATCACATAACATAGGAGACTGTTTACTCACGGCGAGAAGATTAACCTTTTTACGAAGAGCCTCTTCGTATAACGAAATGTGGAATCCACGTTTTCCACCAAAGAAACTAGCCCCATCTAATAAAACATAATCTCCCTCGCCTAGTCCACGAAGAGTCTTCCCATGTGGCTCTACATGCCTAGCAGGCTCTTCGTGAAGAAGTTTCAGCGCCATTTCACTTTCCAGTTGCAGCCTACGGTCAATCAAAAAGTTAGAGCGATAACGGCGGTCCCCAATTGCGCAAACAAGACTTTCATCATAACCCCAATTGACTTCGCGGTTTTCCACAGAGGCGTAGGCAACACGCATTAAGTAAACGCCCCAGTTGTGAGCTCTCTTCAAAATTCTGGTAGAACAATCCACAGCCAAAAACCGCGAATCACAGCTGTTAACTTTCGTTATAGGTCTAATCTTGCTCATATCAGGTTTAGTGACAATTAGTGGTTGCTTCCTAATACCCCGAAAACCTATTTGGCGACCCTTATCGACATATGTCTTCAGCTTTGTTTTCAGTTCAATCAAATCTTGTTGTATCTTACTCATATGCGACTTTCCTCGAACACGAAGAGTTTTACAATCTAGCATCAAAATAACTAGTTTAAAGTTATTTATTATCTTTCGTGAACCTGATAGTTTGATATTGGAGTCATAATTTTGTAACGTATTTTATTTGAAGCGCCTTTCTTATTGAAAAATCCCCGGTCTGCTAGACGAGATAGGTAGGTTGATGTGGTACTCAAGCGAATTGGTTCATTAAACTGCTTTTCGTACACTGCTTGTAATTCTTTTGAAGAAAACCAGCTCACAGGAAAATTTTTTTCTGCCGCTAAACGAACCTTTTCGATCTTAGATATTTCAGACGGGGAGCGAGATGTTTCAGTATTTACGGTCGGCATTCCTCCCAAAAGTTCAACCAAATCAAGTAGACGAAGAGTCTTATCTCTCGTAACTTGACCCTCAAAGGTTATCGTGTAACGATCTCCATTATTGAAGACCTCGACGCGCAATTTTTTGGCAGGCATGCCATCCACCATTTAGTGTTAACTAGTTAACATTCACAGGTTATAGAGATTACGGTAGAATTGTGAAGTAAAAAAACCCTAAAAAAAGGTTTAAAACATAAAAGAAG
>Ga0207752_1000183_pt1 | contig 28927 bp, 25 predicted proteins | sample Pon2CUnioCityCA_6_FD_187272 | JGI IMG/M metagenome (GOLD analysis project Ga0207752, IMG submission 187272) | Marine sediment microbial community from Union City, CA, USA - Pond 2C Sediment 2 (SPAdes) | ecosystem: Environmental > Aquatic > Marine > Intertidal zone > Salt pond sediment ... | reverse complement strand
GCCCTGCTGTGGATGTTGCAGCGGATCAGCTACGATGGCTGGAGCCGGGAAGCGGCAGAAGCGGAGCTACGGGCGGCGGGCTACGGAGATGACGATATGGAAGTGTTCAATTATTGTGCCGAGGATTACTTCGAGCGCACGGTTGAGACAGACGTGTTCGTTTGAGCAAGAGAGCAGCACGGGGGAGTCCCAACTAAAGACAGAGATCCGGACCTGATTGGCTGGCAGCGGGGGCCTCCTCTGGGAGCGCCCTCCTCTGGGAGCGCCCTCCTTTAGGAGGGGCCTCCTCCGTGTGGGTCCTGGCCCGGCTGCCGGCCGGCCAGATCTTACTTTTGCGAAAGGATAGATAACGAGATGGCAACTCTGAACAAGATCGCGGCACGACAGGAAGAGGGTGGCAAGCTCGGCCGCTTCCTCCCGGTTCTGAAGTGGGCCCGCCGTTACGAACGGGATGACCTGGTCGGGGACCTGCTGGCCGGGGTGATCGTGGCCATCATGCTCGTGCCCCAGGGGATGGCTTACGCCCTGCTGGCCGGCCTGCCGCCCCAGGTTGGGCTCTACGCCAGTATCATTCCCCTGATTCTGTATGGATTGTTGGGCACCAGCCGCACGCTGGCGGTGGGTCCCGTGGCTATCGTTTCCCTGCTGGTTGCCACCGGGATCAGCCCGCTGGCGGAGCCGGGGAGCGCGGCGTACGTCCAGCTCGCGCTGACGCTGGCCCTGCTGGCCGGCGTGATTCAGGCCCTGATGGGTTTCTTGCGGATTGGCTTCCTGGTCAATTTCCTCAGTCACCCGGTGCTGGCCGGCTTCACCAGCGCGGCAGCGATCGTGATCGGGTTCAGCCAGTTGAAGCACCTGCTGGGAATTGGCATCCCTCGCTTTGAGCACTTCTACGAGCAGGTTCTGTACGCAGGTGCGCACGCCGGCGAAACAAACCTGATTACCTTAGCCATCGGCCTGGGGGGCATCGCCGTGTTGCTCTACTTCAAATATGGCTTTGCCCGGCACCTGCAGCGGCTGGGCGTTCCCGGAGATTGGGTCACGCCATTCAGCAAGAGTGCGCCCCTGGTCGTCGTCCTGGGAGGCACGTTGCTGGTGTGGGGGCTGGGACTGAACGAAACGGCCGGGGTGGCCGTCGTGGGGGATGTGCCGGCCGGGCTGCCCCCGCTGACGATGCCCACGCTCGACCTGTCGACCTGGCAGACGCTGCTGCCCACGGCGCTGGTGATCAGCTTCGTCGGCTACATGGAGAGCATCTCGGTGGCCAAAGCGCTGGCCAGCAAGCGACGGCAGAAGGTGGAGGCCAACCAGGAGCTGATCGCGCTGGGCGTGGCCAACCTCGGTTCGACCTTTACCGGTGGCTACCCGGTGACCGGCGGTTTCAGCCGCTCCGTCGTTAATTTCGCCGCCGGGGCCAATACGGGGCTGGCTTCTCTGATTACGGCCGGGCTCATTGCCCTTACCGTCATCTTCCTCACCCCGCTCTTTTACTTCCTGCCCAAGGCGATGCTGGCGGCGATTATCATGGTGGCGGTGGCCGGGCTGGTCGACGTCAAAACCTTTCGCCACGTATGGGCCTATAACAAGGCGGATGCCGCGTCGCTGATCGTTACTTTTGTGGCGGTGCTGGCCCTGGGTGTCGAGAAGGGTATCGTGGCCGGCGTGGCGGCAGCCATCCTCCTCTTTATCTGGCGTACCAGCAAACCGCACGTGGCCGTGGTCGGCCGGTTAGGAACGAGTGAAATCTACCGCAACGTGTCACGCCACCCGGTAAAAACGTGCGAGCGGGTGGTGGCCGTGCGGGTGGATGAAAGCCTCTACTTCGCCAATACGAAGTACCTGGAGGAGACGGTGCTGGATGCGGTGGCGGAACGGCCGGCGGTGGACCATTTCGTCCTGATCGGCACGGCCGTTAACTTCATCGATGCCAGCGCCCTGGAAACGCTGGAGTCCCTCATCCACCAGTTAAAGGATGCCGGCGTAACCCTGCACCTGGCCGCGATCAAAGGGCCGGTGATGGATCGCCTGCAGGCGATAGGCTTCGTGGAGCACGTGGGGGAGGACAATATCCACCTGAGCACCCACGACGCGATGCAGGCGATTGGTTGTTTGTAGAGATTGGAGATTAGAGATTGGAGAGTTCGGGGGAGTACAATTCCCCATCTCCGACTTCTAATCTCGATCCGCCGGCGTGTCGCGCGAGCCAATAATCGTGGGCCAGATCGCGCATGAACTTGCGCGACGGCCGGTGGAAGCTGCGCTGGCGCCGCCAGTAGCTACGAAATAGGGTGGCGTCGGCGCGCCGGGGGAGTCTATGAGGGACGATTCTATAACGATTGCTATTGCTATCCATGACACTCTTCCTAATACAAATACAGATAAAAACCCTAATTTAAGGATACCAGAAAAAAGGCGGCGTGTCCCGGAATTTCGTCTCGACTTTTGACGCCGATTGTCACTAATGGGCTACGAGGGAAAAGTCAGGAAAAGAGAGCGTACAACAACAGCGCACCCATGTAAAGGAGCGCGGTGGCTGCCAGGGCCATTACCAGCTTCTCCGACTGCCTGCTTCCGCGCCGGCGAAGAAGGCGGCTGAGCATGATGGGCAGGGTGATCAGGCCAAAGACGGCGATGTAAGCGGGGATGGTGCCATTGATCACGTTGGTCACGAACACCAGGATCAGGAGGGCGGTGACGAGGCGGAGGAGCCAGCGGGTGGGACGGCGACCGAAGGTGGTGGCAAAGGTGCGGCCGGTCCGGCTGTCTACCTCGAAATCCCGGAGTTGCTGTTCCAGTTGGGCGGCCGTGGAGGAGAGAAAAAGAATGGCCAGGATCACGTAGTCCAGGGGTTGCCAGGTGGCATCGATGAGAATTATAACCACCAGGTAGGGAAAGGTTTCGACGAAGACGGCGTGAATCAACAGATCCACGCCCGGCCGGCTCTTGAAGCGCAGGGGGGGCGCGGAGTAGCCCCACATGACGAAGAGGCCGACGGCCAGGCTGAGCAAGCCGCGCAGGCCAAACTGGAGGAAGGCAGCACCGATCAACACGGTGACAAAGAGCGCCACCAGCAGCGCCCGCCCCTTGCCCAGCGCGTGTTGGACGAAGAAATTGCGCTGAGCTTTGCTGCGGTCGACGGCGTCGAAGGGCGCATCGAAGTAATCGTTCAGCATAAAGGCCAGCCAGTAACCGGTGGTCAGGGCCAGCAGCAGGAGCAACGTGCGGGGGGAAAAGGCATCATGGATGAGGAGGGCCAGCGCGCTCACAATCAGAGCCGTTCCCCAGGCATCCAGGTGATTGAGGGATAGCTTGGCAGCAGCTTTCAGTGAGGGAAAAAGCGATCTTATCTCCATCATTCCTCCGAGTGTACTTCCTGGCAGATAAGGTACCAGATTCTGTAGGATTATACGGAAAAATGGATGAAAGCGCCCCCGGCCGGTTGGCTCAGGTCAACTCTCTGCCGCCGGTCAGATTGTAGGCCTGGCCGGTGATGAAAGCAGCCTGGTCAGAGACGAGGAAAGCGGCCAGGGAGGCCACGTCGGCCGGTATTCCCAGGCGTCCCAGGGGAATGCGGGCCACTGCCTCCTCTACCACCTGCTCTCTGTCCCGGCCGGTAACGGCCGATTCCAGTTCGAGCCCCCACCGTTTCATCTCCGTGTCGACGTCCCCGGGGAGGATGGCGTTAACGGTGATGCCGAAGCGCGCGACCTCCTGGGCCAGGGAACGGGTGAGGGCCACCACGGCCGCTTTGCTGGCAGCATAGGCCGAGACGAACGGTTTCGGTTTGGTGGCGGCAATAGAGGCGACATTGACGATGCGCCCACCCGCGCCGCCGGCCGTCTCGATGAGCAGGGGCAGGCCATGCTTGCAGCAGAGAAAGGTGCCGGTGGCGTTCACTTCCAGGGTGCGGCGCCACGCCGCTTCTTGCATCTGCAGGACGGGGGCGGGGCCGACGGCCACGCCGGCATTGTTGACCAGGATATCCAGGCGACCAAAGGTGTCACGGACCTGAGTGAACATTGCCTGGACGGATCCGGCATCGGCTACATCCACACGCAAAGGCAGGGTGCGGACGTTGGTTTCCGTCTCGATGGCGGCGGCGAGCTGTTCCAGCTCTTCCCAGGCGGGATTGCCGGAGTTGGGCAGATCGCTGGGCGGGGCGCAGATGTCGGCGAGGGCGACATGGACACCTTCAGCGGCCAGCCGCCGGGCGATGGCGGCGCCGATGCCGCTTTTGCGGCCGGCGCCTGTGATTAAGGCTACTTTTCCGGTGAGTGTGTACATTTTCATGTTGGGGATCGGGGATCAGGGATTGGGGATTGGGTCTGAATGCAATCTCTAATCTCCAATCTCCAATCTCTAATCTCTGATTTCTAATCCTCCGCGCGATAAACCAGTGACCCGAATTCCAGCAGGCCCGGTGGGGCCAGATTGGCCATGCGATCGACCGTGACCTGGATGAGAGCCGGCTTGCCGGAGGCCGCAGCCCGTTCGAGGGCCGGCCGGATCTCTGTTTCCGTCTCCACGTATTCGCCATGGCAGCCGAACGCCTCTGCCACGCGATCGTAGCGGGTGCCGGCGTAGAGCTCCGTCTCTACCATGCCCCCCATCTGGGCGAACATCTGCGAGCTACGCTCCATCCCCCAGCCGCTGTCGCAGACGACGACTACTATGACGGGCAAATCGTAGCGGCGCGCGGTTTCCAGTTCCTGAATGTTGAAGCCGAGGGCGCCGTCGCCGGAGATGAGATACACAGGGCGTTCGGGCGCGGCCATCTTGGCGCCCAGGGCGTAGGGCAGGCCGGTGCCCAGGTGGCCGAATTTGGCCGTGTAGAGATAACTGCGCGGCTCGTAGATCGGGTTGTAATTAACGGCCCAGATGCTGGTGTTACCCCCATCCTGGACGGTGATGGCGTTGCGGGGGAAGAAGTCACGCACGATGCGCACCATCCGGCCGGGATTGATGCCTTCGACGTCCCGCTCCAATACCTGGGCCAGCTCCTCCTGCCACGCCTCTTGCAGCGCCGCGTACTTCTCAAAGCCGGGATAGGGGCCGTCTCGCGCTTCTGCCCGGGAACGGACGCCGTCCAGGAGCTGGTCGAGCACGGCGTGAGCGTCGCCGACGATGCCCAGATCCACCGGCCGGTTCAGGCCGATGGAGTGCGGGTCTATGTCTACGTGGATTACCCGCTGTTCGCCGGGAGACCCCCAGGAAGGGGCTTTGCCCCAGGTATCCAGCTCGCCCACGCGGCTGCCGACGACCAGGACCACGTCCGCTTCACTGCGCACCGCTTCCAGGGCATCCCGGTTGAGGGGGTGGAAGTAACGGGGGTGATCCTCGGGCACGACGCCGCGGGCGCCAAGGCTGGTGGTGAGGGCCGCGCCCAGGTGGCCGGCCAGGGCTACGAACTGTTCTGCGGCGCCGGCCCAGGAAACGCCACTACCGGCGTGGAGCAGGGGGCGTTCTGCCCCGGCCAGCCAGGCGGCGGCCGCGGCTACCCGTTGGGGATCGCCGACGGTGGGGCGGCCCGGCCGGTACTGGGTGGGGGCCCACACGTCCGCGTTTTCTTCCTCCCCGGTGGCGCGCATGACATCCTCCGGGATCTCCAGGTAAACGGGGCCGGGGCGGCCGGTGGTCGCGGCCCGGTAGGCGTGGCGCACCAGCTCCGGCAGGCGGCGCCATTCGCGCGCGCCGCCGCTCCACCTGGTTACCGGCCGGTAGAGGTCGATCAGGGGTACATTCTGGAAACTGCCGCCCCGGTCAGGGTAAATGATATTGCGCCGTCGCTGGCCGCTGAGGGCAATGACGGGACTGCCTTCGGCGTGGGCGGTAATAATGCCGGAGAGCATATTAGCCGCGCCGGGACCGATGCCGCCGGCAACCACGGCCGGTTCGCCGCGGATGCGGGCCCACGCTTCCGCCATGTGGGCCGCCGCCGCTTCGTGGCGCGTGTTGACGAAGCGAATGCCGTACCTGTCTAATTGGGCCAGAAACGCATTGAAACTCCCGTCCAGAATGCCAAAGATGACGCTGACTCCTTCTGCGGCGAGGGCCTTGAGGAGTAGCTCGCCCCCTGTAATTTCAGACATGTTCCCTCCTTTTCGAGATTGGAGATTGGAGATTAGAGATTACTATCTGTGGCCGTCGCTAATTTCCAATCCCCAAATTCCTAATCTTCGATTTCTACTATTGCCGCTGCACGTGCAGCCTCCTCGTCGACGAATGTTAGAAAGATCAATCCCAGAATAAAGAAAGCGGCGATAGAGAGGATCGCCAGCCGCTGGCCGGATTGCTCGGCCAGCATGGCAGATTGGCCCTGGGCCTGGTACCAGAGCGCGGCTTCGGCGGCAATCCAGCCATAGACGGCCGGGCCGATAAAGGAGGAGGTCCGGCCGGAGACGGCAAAGAAGCCGTAGAATTCGGCGCCCTTTCCCGGCGGGGTGAACATGGCCACCATGGTGCGGCTCACCGATTGCACGCCGGCCATGCCGACCCCGGCCAGCGCGCCGATGAGAAAGAATCCGGTCTGGGTCTGGTTGAAGTAGAGCCAGAGGATGGCCACGATCATCAGCAGAATTGAGAGATAGAGAGAGCGTTTGCCGCCGATGCGGTCTACCAGGATGCCGAACAGGTAGGCGCCGACCACGTTGGTCATCTGCACGACGATCACGAAGATGATCAACATCTGTTGGTCAAGTCCAAAGAGAACGGCACCGATGATGGCTGCGAAGTCAAGCGCCATGATCACCCCGTCGTTATAGACGAGGAATGCAATGATAAATTTGATAAATTCCTTAAACTCGCGGGTGGTGCGTACCGTGCGGCGCAGTTGTTTGAAGGCGATGGAGAGGTAATTTTCTCCCGGCGGGAGCTTGCGCCGGGGGGCCCGCTCCGGCAGCCAGAGGAAGATGGGTAGGGCGGAGAGGGCGAAGAAGACGGCGGTAATCACCAGGGAAAGGCGCACGATAAAGGTGGTGTCGATAAACACGATCAGGGGCAGGATGAGGAGCAGACAGAGGATGCCTCCGGCCGTGCCGATGGCCCAGCCGTAACCGGAGATCCGTCCGATCTCTTCCGGCCGGGCGATCTCGGGCAGGAGGGCGTTGTAGAAGACCTGAGCGCTACGGTAGCCGATCTCGGCCAGGATGAAAAAGCCCATGCCGATCAACACCCGGCCGGCTTCGGCGAAGAAAAGACCGCCGGTAAAGACGACGGCCATGATGGTGTAGAAAAGGAGGAAGCGCTTTTTGGCGCCGGAGTAGTCGGCAATGGCGCCCAGGATCGGGGCGGTGACGGCCACGACCAGCATGGCAATCCCCACGGCCAGGCCCCAGAGGCGGGAGCCTTCCGCCCCGCCGACCACTTCTCCCTGGAAATAGGCGGAGTAAACGGCAAGCAAGACGACCGCAGCATAAGCGGAGTTGCCGAAGTCGTAAAGATACCACGCCCACCGTTCTCGCCGGGTGACCAGGGGGCGGGAGGCGGAGAGTGGTTCTGAGAAAGCGGCCATCGTTCTTCTCCTCTATCTGGTTGCTGGTTGGTAGCTGGTGGTTAGCCGGCCGGATTTCGATCTTTACTGGATGCGCCGGGCACGGCGGCGCAAGGTGCGACGCGACCCTTTCATTATAGCGTGCGTTGCGGAGAGCGCATCTTATTTGACAAGCCCTGAAATCCAGGATATAGTGTCTGTGCTCCCCGCCCAGAGGTGGTCAGGACGGCTCCCTGCCGACACCGGCCACCTCACTTTTTTAGGTAGATTCCTTGATCAACCCCGCCCGGTAAGCGCGTAAGAGCTGTTGCAGGTCGTCTATGCGGCGCTGGCGCTCGCGGCCCCGGTCGGTATCCTTCACCCAGATGCGCCTGGTATTCCGTTCCAGGATCTCCGTTTCAGAATGGAGGTCCAACCCCTCTTCAATCGCTTTCTGGGTAGAAGCAAAGGGGAGATGGGCAGCGAGAAGGAAGCCATAGGAATTGTAAATCAGGCTGTAGCCGGCGATGCCCGTTTTCGACTGGTACGCCTTGGCGAAGCCGCCGTCGATCACCAGCAACTTTCCGTTGGCTTTGACCGGGCTTTCCCCAGTCTTAACCTTGACCGGCACGTGGCCGTTGACGATGTGCCCGCTGTCCGGATCCAGGTCGAATTCCTCGAGAATGGCACGGCAAACATCTTCCCGATCCCGCAGCGCATAATAAGGGTCCTTGGACTCGTGATGGGTTTCCCTGGCGTCGATAAAATAGCGCTCGAAGGTGGCCATCTTGTCCTTACCGAAGAGGGGGGAGTCGGCGCCGCTCCACAGATACCACATCATGTCCAGGCCGGCCTGTTTCTGCTCCGGATCGGTGGCGAAGTAGGCCCGGCGGGCCAGCCGCTCGACGCTGTCCAGGAAGGCGCGACCGGAGAGGGGCCGGCCGGTAACGCCGACCGTCTTGAACGTGCCGTCGGGATTCATCAGGAGGCAACCGTGATAGAGCAGGTTGCCGTTGTAGGTGAGGTACATGCCGCCCTTGGCGTAGAGAAAGCGAACGTGCTGCTGCAACTTCTCGCTATTGGCAAAGGCCAGTAGCAATTTTTCTACAACCGCCTGTTCTGCGTGGGTCAGGCGATAGGGATCGGCCGGGTCGATGGTGGGGAAGTGGGTGTCGTTGAGCGGGTATTCCCGGTCGCCGAGGCAGACCGTTCCCTTTTCGAAATCGATCTTGTCCAGCAGGAGGCGATCCGCCATTTTGTACTCCGGGCGGCGCTGAATGACCTGCCCTTCCAGCTTGAACTGAATGATGGCAATCGCCTTCTGCATGCGGGCCAACAGCATGATCTCATTTTCCGTATACTCTTCCGGACCCGAAAGCTTTGGCTGGAACTGCTCGCAGGGGTCATCCCCGTAGACGTCGAGGGCAAAGGTGGCCAGGGGCAGGACACTGATGCCGTACCCATCCTCCAGCGTCTGCATGTTGGCGTAGCGCAGGCTGACGCGGAGCACGCTGGCCATGCAGGCGCCGCTGCCGGCTGCAGCGCCCATCCAGACGATGTCGTGGTTGCCCCACTGGAAGTCGAGGGAGTGGTAGTCCAGCAGGGTGTCCATGATGATGTGCGCGCCGGGTCCCCGGTCGTACACGTCGCCAATGATGTGCAGGTGGGCGATGGCCAGGCGCTGGATCAGGTGGGCCATGGCAATGATGAAAGCGCGCGCCCGGCCGGTACTGATGATCGCCTCGATAATGGCATCGTAGTAGGCCTGCCGGTTGCTGATGCTCTCCTGTTCGTGCAGTAATTCGTCCATGATGTAGGCAAAAGCGTCCGGCATGGCCTGGCGCACGGTGGCCCGCGAATATTTGGAGGAGACCACCCGGGCCAGCTTGATCAGGCGAAAGAAGGTGACCCGGTACCACTCATTGCGATCTGCTTTCAGCGATTTGAGGATGAGGGGCAATTTCTGTTCCGGATAGTAGATCAGGGTAGACAGGTTGCGCTTTTCCCGCTCCACCAGGGTGTTAGCGAAATGTTCCTCAATCTTGCGCCTGAGGGAGCCGGAGGCGTTGCGCAGGACGTGGAGAAAGGCCTCATACTCGCCATGAATATCGGAAACGAAATGTTCAGTGCCCTTGGGGAGTTGGAGCGATGCCGTCAGATTGATAATCTCGGTTGCCGCGTCCGGAATCGAAGGGTATTGTTTGGCCAGGAGCTTGAGGTAGCGTAGATCTTTCTCGTCAAATTCCATCTGTCTCTCCCAGTGTGGGTCCACCGGGTAGTATAGCAGAAGCGGGCTATATGAGGAAAAGTAAAGACGGCTGCGACCGCAGCCATTCGTTGTTATACTGGGGACCGTGAGTGGAAAAGAACGAGAAGCACACCTCTTATTATCCTGTTACGAGTTGGGACACCAGCCACTGAGCCTGGCCTGGCCGCTGGCGGCACTGCGGGAGGACGGACACCAGGTTGCGGCGGCAGATCTGGCGGTGGCACCTTTCCCTATGGCGGAGGCGCGTACCGCCTCCTTCGTGGGTATCGCCGTGCCCATGCATACGGCCATGCGTCTGGGCGTCCAGGCGGCCCGCCGGGTACGGCAACTCAACCCCGCTGCCCATATCTGTTTTTATGGGCTCTATGCCGGACTGAACGGGCACTATCTGCTGCACGGGCAGAACGGAGATGGGCCCCTGGCCGATTCGGTGATTGCCGGGGAGTATGAGGCGCCGCTACGGGCGCTGATCGAGGCGCGAGCGGCGGGCAAAGGAGCAGAGACGGTGGCGGGAGTGGCCACAGCAGCGCGACCGGCGCCCAGCCACCGGGAGCGAATCGCTTTTCCGGTTCCCGATCGTGCTGACCTGCCGGCATTAAAGCAGTACGCTCGCTACATGTACGATGGGCAGGCGGTACCGGCCGGGTACGTGGAAGCCAGTCGCGGCTGTCTGCACACCTGTCGCCACTGCCCGGTGGTGCCGGTATACCAGGGGCGTTTCTTTGTGGTACCCGAGGAGACGGTGCTGGCCGACGTCCGCCAACAGGTGGCGGCGGGAGCGCGTCACATTACCTTTGGCGACCCAGACTTCCTGAATGGACCCGGCCACGCGTTGAAGGTCACGCGCGCCTTGCACGAGGCGTTCCCTGGCCTTACGTTTGACTTTACGACCAAGGTGGAGCATATCCTGGAGCACCGGGAGCTGTTTGCCACCTTCCGCGAACGGGGCGCCTCATTCGTCGTTTCCGCTTTCGAGTCGACCAGCGACGAGGTGCTGGCTCATTTGCAGAAGGGGCACACCGTGGCCGATATGGAAGAGACCTTGCCGATCCTGGCGGATGCCGGCCTCGCCGTCCAGCCGACCTGGTTGCCCTTCACACCCTGGGCCTCGCTGGCCGATTATCTCGACCTGCTGGCCTGGATCCGGGAGCATGAGTTAATCCTGCACGTACCGGCCGTGCAACTCGGCATTCGCCTGCTGGTGCCGCCGCAAAGCGCGCTGCTGGAGGCGGTGGATACGGACGGCTGGTTGGGTCCGCTCGACGCGGAGAATTTCACCTACCGTTGGGAACATCCAGATCCACGCATGGACCGCTTACAGGCGGAGGTGGCGGCCATTGCCGAGCAGTGGGGGAATGATGCCCCCTATCGCTCCTTCAAGGAAATCGAGCGGCTGGCTTACGAGTTGGCCGGGCAAGCGCCGCCCTCCTGGTCGCCTCCGCAGATCCCGGATTTGCCCCCACCCCGCCTGACAGAAGATTGGTTCTGCTGAGCGGAACCCACTGCTGATCAGGTTGATCAGATTGGGTAAAAAGCAGCGCTTGTGAAATATAACGCACTCTGTACCTCTTTCTTGTACCCGGGTACATTCCCGGACCTGCCCTAAGACATATACTAGAATCAGAATATGCCTCAATACCCCAGCTTCCGGATGCGAGGGGTGTCAGCGCCTGCAAGAGCAGGATAGGAAAGGAGACAGAGACCAATGCGTATACCCGGCTGGTTTAAGGTGATGGCGGTAGCGCTTGCGGGTCTGATGGTGACGGTCCTCCTGGGCGCCGCGTTGTCGGTACCGATCCGTTGGATTCAGGGGGAGGAGCCCAGTGGCTACGAGCAGCCCCGCGCCCACTACAACACCAAGAACAGCACCCGTTTTGACGGCGCCAACCTGGCCGAGACGGCCGGTTCGGTGGCCCGTGCCGTTTACCCGGGTACCACCGGAACTAACGCGCCCGACGTTGTCATTTTCTATGACGATGCCGACTGGCAGGCCGGGCTGGCTGCGACCAGTCTATTGCGCCCCCTGAACGGGCTGCTGCTGCCGGCGAGCGCGGCTGCCAGCCTGCCGGAAGATTTCAGCGCCGGTGGCAGTGAGCGCTTCGGCGGTGCCCAGGCATTACTGGTAGATGGCGCCACTATCGACGACGGGCGCTTCAGCACGCAGGAGATCGCGTCGGCCGGCATCGGCCCCTTGCTCGAGGAGGACGCTGCTGCGCCGCAACATGCTATCCTGGTAGACGAAGCAGACGCCGCCACGGCGATCCTGGCTGCCCCCTGGGCTGCTTACAGCGGGGATCTGATAATTTACGATATGGCCGAGGCGCCGGCTGGGGTGCCCGTCTACGCGCTGGGCGATGTGGAGGCCGATGAGAACGAAATTACCGCCCGTATCGGCGGTGCCAACCCGGCGGCCACGGCCGTAAAGTTTGCCGCATTTGAAGACGCGGCCAACCCTCTCTTCGGCTGGGGCTTCAACGCCAACACGCTTACCGGCTACCGGGGCTTTGTCATTGCCCCGGAGGGAGAGCCGGGGATGGGCCTCCTCAGCGCCAATCTCGCCCGGCGCGGCAAGCCCGGTCCCCTTTTCTGGACCCCGCAAAAGGAGTTGCCCCAGGGCGTCTACAATTATTTCTTCAGCCAGCGGGCAGCTTTCTGGGTTACGCCCTCTGAAGGGCCGTTCCACCATTTCTACATTTTGGGCGATACACAGGCGATCAGCTTCCCCGCTCAGGGCGAAGCGGATTACGCGGTGGAGATCGGCCCTTACTTCCAGAAGGGAGCGGCCGCCGGCCCTCTGGATTTGCTGGCTGCCGCCTGGGTCCTCTTTGGCGTCGCCTCGGCCTTGTGGATCGCCGTGCACGAGTCGAAATTCCTGCCGGTTCAGAACTGGCTGATGAAACTGGCCTGGCCGCTGCTGGCGCTGATGATCGGCCCTTTTGGCATTTTCTTCTACCGGCTGGCTTACAACCGGCCGATTATTAAGAAGAAGATGCCGGGTGACCCTCGCGGAAAGATGATGGTCATGTGGGACCGGCCGCTCTGGCTGCAGGGACTGGTGGCGACCGCCTCGGCCGTCGGGTTCGGCGCGCTGATCATGATCTTCACCGGCTATCTGGTCACCCTCTTCGGCATGCCCCTGATTCCCATGCAGAACAACGCCTTCCTCCTGGGAACGCCGATGATTCTGGTCATGATCATCAACTACGTCGTCGCCGTCCTCGTCGCCTGGCTCGTCTTCCAGACGCCGATGATGGCCACCATGTATGGCACCAGTTACGGCGACGCGCTGGGGAAAGCGTTCCCCCTGGTAGCTGCCTCCATGGCTGCAGCCGCTGTAGGCATGAACCCCAGCATGTGGTGGTTGATGATGTCCAAGATCCCCATGATGCCCCACGAGGAAAGCATCCTCTGGTTCGGCACCATGTTTGTCACTGCTTTTATCGCCTTCCTGGTCGCCTGGCCGCTTAACTATTATTTCGTGCGGGCGCAACGGAAGGCGGGACTGATGTAGAGAGTGGAGATCAGAGATTGGAGATTTCAGCTACGTCGAAGCGGATAATCGCTAATCTCCAATCTCTAATCTCTCTCTGGAGAGAATTATGCGCAACACCTGGATAACCCTCGGCGTTATTGCCCTCGGCATCCTGCTCTATGGCTGGCAGGGGCCGAAGCTGGTTGAAAATGCCTACATTCCCGACGAGAAACCGCAGGAACTACCCTTCCTTGCCGCCAATATGGACGACGTCACCGTTAACACGGCCCGCATCGGCAGCGACGATCCGGTGGAAACGGCGGTCGCCGTGGCGAACATTATCTATCCGGCGACCGAGCCGGAGAATACGCCGGGGGCCGTGATCCTCATCGGTATGGACAGCCTCGCCGAGGCGATGGTGGCGACCAGCCGCATCCAGCACTTCCCCGTCAACGCTCCCATTCTCTATGTGACGCCTGACGGCATCCCGGACCCTACCCGCAACGAATTGCTGCGGTTGAAACCTGAGGGTGTCCCGGCCGATCGCAACGTTCAGGTCTACCTGGTGGGCGAAACGGCCGCTGGCGCCAACGATGAGGTGGAGGCGATGGGCTACAAGACGCGCACCTTTACGGCCGGCGATCCCGCCGAGCTGGCCCTCGTCGTCGACAACTGGACCTCCACCCAGCATGGCGACCACCGCAACGAGGTGGTGATTGCCAACCTGGATAACCTGCCGCCGGCCATCCCCAGCGCCTTCTGGAATGCGCACCGCGGCGACGGCCTGGCTTTTGTTACCGACGAGGGCATCCCGGAAGCGACGAAGGAGATGTTCCGCCTGCGGGCCAACGGCCCCTGGCTCTACGTCTTCGGCGATGAGAGCGTGGTGCCGGAGCGGGTCGTGCGCGAGCTGGCCCAGTACGGGCACGTGACCCGGATGCCGGAACCGGATGTGGCCGGCACCAGCGCCTTCTTTGCCGGTTTCCACGACGAAGGCAAGGATTGGGGAGCGTGGTTCTGGGAGAAACCGCGCGGCATGGGCTGGGGGATTGCCGAGGCGGGCCACAACGGCATTTTTGCCAATATCGACGGCCCCGGCGGCTGGGCCAACGTGCTGCCGGCTACCACCCTCTCCCATATGGGCAAGCACGCCCCGGTACTCTTTGTGAATGCCGACGGTGTGCCGGAACGGGTGGCCAGTTACCTCCGCATCCTGAAGCCTTACCCCACCGCACCCCGGCAGCAATTGACCAATCACGGTTGGATTATCGGAGGCGAAGAAACGATCAGCTGGAACACGCAAACGGTTCTGGATCAGATGCTGGACCCGTACTTGCCGTTTCCGGAATGAGCGGCCGATTGGCAGGTGAAATAGTCGCAGACCCGCAAGTTGCTAACGCAGGATGGAGTGAATGATGAGTGTAGAAGTGTACGAACGTGACGCTGAAGACAATGGCAGCATGATGCTGGAACTGGCCGAACAGTTAGAGGACCATTACACGCAGCCGTCGCCGGCAGCAGAATACACGCCCGACCTGTTCCCTCGACTGCTAAGTCACGGCATCTTCTGGGGGCTCCTGATCGGTGCGCTGCTGGGCCTGGCCGTCGGCTGGCTGGTTCACAGCGGCCGGGTGACGCCCACCGGTTGGGAAGGGCTTTTCTCGCTGGTTCCTTTCAGCTTCTATGCCTTCTGGGCGTTTACGGGCGCTGCCGTGGGGCTGGCTGCCGGAGGTGTGATCACCCTGCTGGTGGCACCGGCTCCGAATCTGGAATCGACAGAGTCATGACAATGGCACTTTGCCAGAATCGTTTCACCGGTTAATCAGGCCAGCGCGACCACGCGGAAGCGCAAATCCCCGGCCGGGGCATGCACGAGGACGTCGTCGCCTACCTTGTGGTTCAGTAATGCTTTGCCCAGAGGGGACTGGTGGGATATCAGACCGGCCCTGGGATCGGTTTCCGCCACGCCGACAATGGTGAAAGTGCCGGTTTCTCCGTCTTCACATTCAACCACGACGGTATCGCCGACGTTAATCCGAACCGGATCTGGGTCGGGGGGAATAATTTCTGCGGTAGCCAGCACATCTGCCAGTTCGCGGATACGCGCTTCGACAAAGGCCAGCTCCCCCTCGATGAGGGTGCGCTCGGCATTATCCATCCAATCGCCGCCGGTTGTTACTTCTGCGAGGCGCTCGATAAGTTCCAGCCGATCTTTGTTCTGTAAGCGCTCGAGTTCGGCCTTAAGTTGGGCAAGTCCTTTTTCGGTCACGTAATTCTGGTTTGTGCTCATCTGTTTCACCTGTTGATCGTGGTTACTCAAAGAAGCAAAGCGTGAGCTACCCCAAAAGACGATGCCGCCACATTTCCTTATGTCAGGGGAGTCAGGGGACGGTAACGGCGTCAGCAGTTACACCCATTATAAAACTTCAGCCGGACGTGTACATCCACCCTCCGGCGGAAGGTGATAAAGATCATGTTCGTTTTGCGAGGAAGATCACGCTTGAGGTGCAATTTATTATCCCTCACATTAACGCACGACGAGCACCGGTAAGGCGACCTGCGCCAGGATTTTGTGGGTGAGGTCATCCAGCAGCAGGCGACGCCACCCTTCTACCCGGTGCCCGCCGATAACCAGGAGGTCATAGTTACCGGATTTCACCTCTGCCACGATCTCTTCCACGACTCCGCCGTGACGGACCAGCGGTTCGGCGTGAGCATCCCGTTCTTCCAGAATTTCCACGTCGTGTTCCAGCAGGCGCCCCTCGGGACTCTCAGTCTCGATCAGGGTTTCGGCGTCCGCCCGGAGCGCGGATCCTTTCACCCCGGGCCCGGCGCTGATCTGGGACATGACGTGGAGGACGGTAATATCCGGCTGGCCCTCGATGAAGTCGCCGATCTGGGCCATCAGCCGCGCCAGCAACGGTGGCTCGGCGCCCCCGCTATCACAGAGAAGAATGCGCCGGATCGGGCCCGCCTTGCCCTTGGCGATCAATACCGGGCAGGGTGCGTGCTCCAGTACGCGCTCGGCCGTGGCCCCGAGGAGGAAGCGGGTAACGAGGTGGTGCCGCTCCTTTTCGCCGACGACAACCAGGTTATAGCCCCCCGCTTCTGCTTCCTGCAGAATCTGTTCGGCCGGGTGGCCGACGCGGACCTTGGTGGTCACCGGGCCCGGCACCGGACCCAGGCTGCGGCGGGCAGTGGCCACAACCTGCTTCGCTACCGCTACGCCCGGGCCCGCTTCCTTGCTGACCGTCAACAGGGTAATGGCGGCGCCTGTCTGCCGCGCCACCTCTGCGCTCAGGCGCACGGCCTGCTCGGAATGGGGCGCGCCGCCGGTGGCTACCAGAATTTTCATCGTCCCGTACCTCCTACAGCAGTAACAAAAGAATGGGTAGCGCAAAGATCGCTACCATGAACAGGGTCAGGTTGCGATTATCGCCCGTTACCCAGGCTACCAGCGAAAGCATTGCCGCCTCATAGCGCCGGTAGAAGGTCACCAGCACGATGAAGGAGACGAGGGCAATGCTCACCATCTGGACCCAGACGACGGTAAAGGATAGTGGATTTTCCAGCAGCACGGCTGCCAGGAGCGTGTCCACGAAGGTCGTGATATTGGCACCCATGATGTAGGGAATCACGTTCTCGCGGCGGATAAAGCCACGATTGCTGAGGGGCACCAGCAGGCTGAGGGAAACGCTGACCGACATCGAAATCAGGGTGATCAGTGCGCCCAGCAGGAACATGACCAGCGGCCGGTATACCAGCCGGGACACCTGCCCCACCTGGCTTTCTTTGACGCTCATCTGGGGCAGGCAGCGATCAAACAGGTGAAAGCTGAGGAGGATGATCGCCGTGCCGGCCGGAAAGAGCAACCATTGGGGCAACAAGGAGGCCAGCGCCCGGGCAAGCGGATCAAAGAGGACGTCCATGATCGATCCCAATACGGCGCCGCTGCCCAGTTGCACCCCGGTCATGAACCCCCTCTCCAGGAGGAAGAGGCCGAGGAAAAAGCTGGCGCCGTAGGTGCTGGCGGTGACGATGTAAGAGAGCAGGCCCATGCTCAGGCTGGTAGCCCGGTCGCGGCCGCGCAGGACGTAGATGAAGCCGAGAAAGAGCACGATGAAGCTGGCGCCCAGGCGGCTGCCGGTGATCATGGCAAAGGCCTCCGGCGCGTTGAGGGCGCCGGCATCGAGGAAGGTAAGGGCGGTGGCCGCTACGGGGGAACCGCTCATTAAGAGGTAGGTGAAGAGCCAGCCTGCTCCCAGGCTATTGGGAACGGTCTCTACCAGGGTGCTCTGCGCCAGCAGCGGGGCCAGGGCCCGGGCGCCGTCTTTCATCAGGGTGATGGCCAGGATAAAAAGGAAGAGGCTGGCGATAAAGAGCAGAACCTTATCCGGCCGGGTACGCGCCCAGACCGAGTCCAACTTCCGGCGGCGCTCGACGGCGCCGGGACGCCTGGCGAGCCAGCGGCCTAGCCTAGTCTTAGCGTTCAACCGTATCCGCTTGCTGGTGCCGGTGGCCGCTGCGGACCACCAGTGCCGCGCGGCCCGTGCCCTGAACGACCTTTTCGGCGACGCTGCCAAAGGCCCACCGTTCCAGCCCGCTCCGGCCGTGACTGGCCAGCATAATCAGGTCGATGGCGTTCTCTTCGGCGTAGGCCAGGATCTGTTCGGCGGGGGTGCCTGTGACCAGCGCCGTCTGCACCGGCAGGTCGGGCGCAGCCAGCGACGCGCTGACATTTTCCAGATACGCCTGTTGCCGGCGCGCTTCCTGCCTTTCGATTTGCTCCAGGTGGTGCCGGTAGAGGGCGGGGCCCTGCTCGCCCAGGGAAAAGGTGACGGCCAGCAGCACCAGTTGGGCGCCGGTAGCCCGGGCGATGGCGGCCGCCGGGGCGATGGCGGCTTCCGCTGCTTCTGATCCGTCCAGCGGCAGCAGCACGCGCTGCAGGGCTCCGCCCGGCGGTGGGTCATTCACGTGCACCACGGCCGTGCTGCACGGTGCCTGCCGCAGGACGCGGGTGGTAACGCTGCCGTGAACCCAGCGGCTGATCCCGGAACGGCCGTGGCTGGACATCACAATCAGGTCCACCTCATTGTCCTGGGCAAAGTGCACGATCTGTTGGGCAGCCGGTCCCACGAGACGCTCTACCCTAACCCTGGTTCCGTCCTGGAGACCCGCGGCCACCGCTGCCAGATAGCGGTCCGCTTCCTCCCGGCGGGAGCGGTCTATGCCTTCCTCCGGGCCGAGGTGCACGGGTAGGGGCAGGGGGACCACTACCTGTAAAAGGATTAACTCCGCCGCCATTGCCCGGGCCAGCGTCTGCGCCAGGGGTAGGGCGTGTTCGGCCAGCGTCGAGCCGTCTAACGGAACCAGGATCCTCCGGTAGCGAAACATGGTGAATCTCCTGCGGGTAAGTGTGCCTGTGCGGCTACAAAGCGTGCTTTGACGACATAATAATGATAGCACAATTTTCGGGGGAGGTGGACAACGTTGTGCCGACGCCGGGCTGCTCCAGAGGGCCGTTAGTATTCTGTAAGATGGCTTGACATCTTTAAAGATTATCTATAATAATCAGACAGTATATAGACAAATATCTGAATTATAGCGAGGAGATAAGGTTAGTGGCAGAACGAGTACCCGCCTACCACGAGATGAGTGTCAACGCGGTTGGGGAAGCGTTGAAGAGTGACCTGGGCCAGGGGTTGCCCGGCCAGGAGGCGCGCATCCGCCTCTCGCTGCGCGGACTCAATGAATTGAGCGACCGGCACGGGATCAGCCCGCTGCGCCTGCTCTGGCAGCAGTTGACGAGCACCATGGTCCTGATTTTGCTGGCGGCAGCCTTGCTATCGGGCTTTCTGGGCAAGATAACGGAAGCCGGAGCCATCGCGGCGATCGTCGTCCTCTTCGCCGCGCTAGGATTTTTCCAGGAGTACCGGGCGGAACAGGCGATGGCCGCCCTGCGGCGGCTGGCAGCGCCGGTGGTACGCGTGCGCCGCGATGGGCGCTGGCAGGAGGTGTCCGGCCGGGAGCTTGTGCCGGGCGACGTGATCTGGCTGGAAGCGGGTAGCGTAGTGCCCGCCGACGTGCGCGTGGTGGAGAGCGTGAATCTGCGGGTGCAGGAAGCGGCGCTGACAGGCGAATCGGAGCCGGTGGATAAGGTGACAGATGCGCTGGCGGGCGAAGGTGTGGCCCTGGGTGACCGGCGCAACATGGCCTACATGGGGACGACGGCGAGTTACGGCCGGGGCACGGGACTGGTAGTCGCCACGGGCATGGACACCGAGCTGGGGCGGATTGCCGCCCTGATCCAGAATGTGGCGCCGGGAGCCACCCCTTTGCAGCAGCGGCTGGATGCCGTGGGCAAGATGCTGGCGATGGGCGGCGTGCTGGTCGCGCTGCTGGTGATGCTCACCGGCTGGCTCAGCGGCGAGACATTGGGAGAGATGGCCCTCACCGGCATCAGCGTGGCGGTGGCCGTGGTGCCTGAGGGGCTCCCGGCGGTGGTTACCGTGACGCTGGCCCTGGGGGCGCAGCGGATGTTGCGGCGGCGGGCGCTGGTGCGTAAGCTGCCCGCAGTAGAGACATTGGGAGCGGTGACCGTCATCTGCTCCGACAAGACCGGGACGCTCACCGAAAACCGGATGACGGTGACCGTCATCGACGTGGCCGGCGACTACCTGGAGCTGCAGGGGACGGCCCGCCACCCGGCTCCAGCCCTGCGGGCCGGGGACACGGCGCAGGATACCTTTGCCAGTCGCTCGCCCGCGCTGGCCCTGCTGCTTGCGGGCGGCGCTCTCTGTAACGATGCCTCGCTGGAGGAATCGGGCGAGGGCCAGCGGGTGCGCACGCTCGGCGATCCCACCGAGGGCGCGCTGCTGGTGGCGGCCACGGAAGCCGGCCTGGAGCGGGAGACGCTGGCAGCGGTCCTGCCGCGGGTGGCGGAGCGTCCCTTCGACAGCGTGCGCAAGCGGATGACCACGATCCATGCCCTGCCGGAAGTGGGGACGGCGCTGCCCTGGCCAATGCAGCCGCTGGCGGCGCATCCCGGCCGTTACGTGGCGATCAGCAAGGGGTCGGTGGACGGCCTGCTGCCCCGCTGTAGCCACGTCTGGGTGGGCGAGCAGCGGCAGCCGCTGGACGCTGCCTGGTTTGCCCGGATTGACGCGGCGCACAGCGAGCTGGCCGGCAAGGGGATGCGCGTGTTGGGGCTGGCCGTGCAATGGCTGGACGACGTGGCGGCACCGGTGGAAGAAGAGATGGTGTTTGTGGGGCTGGTGGCGATGATCGACCCGCCGCGGCCGGAGGTGCAAGAAGCGGTGGCCGTTTGTCGCGAGGCCGGGATCCGGCCGGTGATGATCACGGGCGACCACCGCCTGACGGCCCAATTTATCGCCGAGGAGCTGGGCATTGCCAGCGGGAGCGGCGTGGTGACCGGGCAAGATCTCGACGGAATGAGCGACGAAGCGCTGGCGCAGGTGGTGGAAGAGGTAAATGTGTACGCCCGGGTTTCGCCGGAACACAAGTTACGCATCGTCGAGAAGCTCCAGGAAAAGGGACACGTGGTGGGAATGACGGGGGATGGGGTCAACGATTCGCCTGCTTTGCGCCGCGCCGATATCGGCATTGCCATGGGCATTACGGGCACCGACGTGGCCAAGGAAGCATCGGAAATGGTCCTGATCGACGACAACTTCGCCACCATTGTGGCCGCGGTCGAGGAAGGGCGGGTGATTTACGACAATATCCGGCGTTTCGTCAAATTTTCGATCGCCGGCAATATCGGCAAGGTGCTGGTGATGTTGCTGGCGCCGCTGTTGGGGATGACGGTGGCCCTGCTGCCACTGCAGCTTCTGTGGCTCAATTTGCTGACCGACGGCCTGCTGGGATTGGGCCTGGGTGTGGAGCCGCCGGAAAAGAACACGATGAAGCAGCCGCCGCGCGATCCCGGGGAAGGGATGTTCGCCGGGCGGGCCGGCCGCCACGTGCTCTGGGTGGGCGGGCTGATCGGGGTGCTGGCTCTGGTGTTGGGTGCCTTCTACCGCCAGGCCGGTGCCGACGACGCAACGTGGCGCACGGTGATCTTCACGGCGCTGGCCTTCATGCAGGTGGGCCAGGCGCTGGCCTCCCGCTCGTCCCGCGAGTCGCTGGCGACCCTGACCCTGCGCTCCAATCCGGTGCTGCTGGGCATGGTGGGGCTGATAATCGTGCTGCAATTGACCGTCATCTACCTGCCGGCGCTGGATCGCTTTTTCCAGGTGACCCCGCTGGCCCCGGCCGAGCTGTTGCTGGCCGCCGGTCTGGGGGGGCTGGTCCTGGCGGCCATCGAGGTGGAGAAGTGGTGGTATCGCCGTCTGCAGGCGGCAGAAATGTCTGATTCAATACCGATCTCTCCGGGGGTGGCCTTCGGAGAGGAAAGCAAGTGAGGAGATTGTTGATGAAAAGTGTGAAGGATGATGCGCTGGACACGGCCCTCAACCGCATGGCCCGTTATGGCCTGACGGCGATTCCGGTGGTGGATGAGCAGGGACGGGTGGTCAACGACCTGCGCCTGAGCGAAATCCTGGCCTTTGCGTTGGAGAAGGCGGATATCGCTCTGGTCGGAGGCATCAATTCTTCATCCGGAGCGTGAAATGGGTACGAGTATTCGATTAGGACGAATTTCAGGTATTTCAATTGAGTTAAGCTGGACCTGGTTTCTCATCTTCGGGTTGGTGACGTGGTCGCTGGCCATTGGCTACTTCCCGGCCGAGTATCCGACTCTGTCGCCGGCCGTCCATCTGCTGATCGCGCTGGTGACCAGTGTCCTTTTCTTCAGCTCGGTAATGTTGCACGAACTGGGGCACGCCTATGCTGCGTTGCGTGAGGGGGTGGGGGTGCGTTCGATCACCCTCTTCATCTTTGGCGGTGTGGCCCGGCTGGAGGATGAACCGCCGACGGCCGGGGCCGCGCTGCGGGTGGCGCTGGCCGGGCCGGTGGTGAGCGTGTTCCTGGCCATCGTCTTCGGCGGGTTGTGGCTGCTGGACCAGAACGTGCCCTGGCTGGCCGCACCCAGCGCCTACCTGGCGCGGCTCAACTTTCTGCTGGCCGCGTTTAACATGATCCCCGGCTATCCCCTGGACGGCGGGCGGGTGCTGCAGGCGGTGGTCTGGTATTTCAGCGGCGACGGGCGGCGGGCGACGCGGATCGCGGCGATGGTGGGCCAGTTGGTCGCCTTCGGCTTTATCGGCGCGGGCATCGTGCTCGCCCTCAACGACAATCTCTTTAATGGGTTGTGGCTGGCCTTTATCGGCTGGTTCCTGCAAAATGCGGCCGGCGCGGCGGCGACGGGCAGTGATCTGGAAGCGGCTGGTCACCGTCACCCCGGGGATGACCCTGTTGGAGGCGATGCGGGTGATGGACCGGGCCAATGTGGCCCAGGTGCCGGTCGTCGAATATGGCCGCCTGTTAGGTGTCCTCTCGCGGGAAGGCGTGATGCACGCGCTGCGGTTGACGACAACGGATGCGGGAATCTAATGGATTTTTGCCGGCACCGATCAGATGATGCGGTCTTCGATCTCCCAGGTGTGGTCGAGGAGGTGCCAGACGACGCGGCGGGTGAAGTAGCGGGCGGTCCAGCGCTTGCCGCCGCGGGGACCGCGGGTGGGTAGCTCGCGCTGGAGCCCGTCTGCCAGGGCGTCGAAGATTGCCCGGCGGACCTCCGCCAGCGCTTCCTCGGGATCTGTGTCCGGGTCGATCTGCGGCTTGTGGCCGACCCGGTGCAGATAGGCCAGGTCTGCTTCGCGCACGTGGATGACCATCGCTTCCAGTTCCCGCCCGCCGCCGCGAGGGCCTTTGCGCAATTCCCGGCCGGCGGCCCGGGCGCGGGTGGCGTCGAAGGCCTGCCAGCCGGCCTGGAGCATGGCCCGGAAGCGGTCGTGATCGGCCTGGTCCAGCGGTTGGCTATCGACGGCGGGCGCGATGGCCGGGGCGCCGAAGTCGGTGGTGCTGTTGCCCTGGAGCCGTTCGGCGACGGTGAAGGCGGCGAGGTCCTCGGGCAGCGGCAGCTCAATCCCGGCGGGGCTCAGGACGGCGGCGTAGCGGGGAGCATAGTCAAGGAGGGCCTGCAGGGCGCCTTCTTCGTCCCGGCCGCTGCGGCACCAGCCGGGCCAGTCGAGGGCGCCGGCAAAGGTTCGTCGCTTTCCGGTTTCGAGGTATACGGTGTAGGTAGCGTCAGGCATTGTCTTTTCCTCCGCTTGGGCCGCTGGCGCGGCCTGTGGATAGGTTGCGGCTCTTTCTACCTGAATGGTAGCGCATTTGTTCCATACCTGCCATCGCTCGCTCAACGGTCCAAGATACCATCATGGACTACGAAAGCCAATAATGTGCGAATACTCATCTCCGCCCTCAAAAGTGGCCCATCGCTGCGATAAGGAGTACACTCAAAGGCGTATTACAAACTCTGCACTGGGGAAAACGTCATTACGAGATAGCGGCCGTCCAGCTCTTTGTAGTTGGGTGGCTTTTTTTTTCGCAACCGTCACGCCGGTACAGGCGCGCCAGCACGGCGCACTAGCCATAAGGAGAAAACACCATGGCACAGACAGAAAACGGAACCGTCAAGTGGTTCAACGCAGGTAAAGGGTATGGTTTCATCGAGCGGGATAACGGAGGCGATGTCTTCGTGCACGCCAATGAAATGGCCGATCCGATGGCACATCTGCCGGTAGACAACGAGCGCCTCGCCTTTGAAGTTATTCAGGGTGAGAAGGGACCGGCCGCGAAGAACGTGCGCCGGCTCTCTGAGTAATTATCGATAAGGAGCCGGCGATCATCGCCGACGATATGGTCGTCGACATGGTTTTCGTGCTCCGTTCGCAGGCCGGTCGCGAAATCGACCGGTCTGTGAAACCCATACCTTTCCTTCACCAGTAGCCGGGGCCGCCCACACCTCAGACCCACAACCACACGCCTGCCCCTTGGCGTCCAGAGGGGCGCCAACACCATCAATGTGAACGGATGGCCGATCATCGTGGGTAACGATCCCCCCTTCACTGCCACGCCCACACCACTCAACAGAAAGGAGAAAACAGAATGTTCAAAAAGATACTTGTCCCGCTGGACGGCTCAGATCTGGCAGAGGGGATTTTACCCCATGTCAGAGCGATGGCCGCCGTTTTTGACGCTACTGTTACCCTCCTCCATGTCTCCGGCGTGCCGTCTCAAACCGCGGTCGATCCCCTTAACTGGCAGCTACAAAAGGCTGAGGCCGAGGCGTATCTGCGCGCGCAGGTGGATGGGCTGGAAAAAGCGGGCGTGCCCGTGAACGGTCGCCTGTTAGAGGGAGTGGTAGCGGAACGCATCGTCGAGTATGCCAGCCAGCAGCAGGCCGACCTGATCATTCTCAACAGCCATGGTCAGGGCGGGCTGAGTGAGTGGAATGTCAGCCACATTGCGCAAAAGGTGCTGCAACGAGGGGTGACGTCGATTATGTTGGTGCGCGCCACCCAGGCGAGAGACGCTCTCGGAGAGGCGATCGGCTACCGCCGGGTGCTGGTTCCCCTGGACGGTTCGCGCCGCGCCGAATGTGTGTTGCCGGCTGCCAGGATGCTGGCCGAGGAGGAACAGGCCGAACTGTTGCTGGCGCACGTAACCACCCGGCCGGTGATCTTTAACCGGTTCCCCGCCACCGAGGAAGAGCGCGCGGCGACGGGCTGGCTCATCGAGCACAATCGAAGCGCCGCAGCCGGCTACTTCCGGGAACTGGCCGCCCACCGCCTGGCCGCAGATGTCCAGACGGCGCTGCCCGTCGGCGATAGCGTGACGCAGGCCCTGCACCAGTTGGTGGCGGAGGAAGCGGTTGACCTGGTCTTGCTGAGCGCTCACGGCCGGACGGCCGAGAGGCAGTGGGCATATGGCAGTGTGGCCGGCAATTTCATTGCCAATGGGTCCGTGCCCCTGCTGATCGTCCAGGATTTACCCCAGCCGTTGAGCCAGCAGCCAGAGGCCGCGTATCCGCGGCGGCAGCCCCTTCAGGGCGTGCGGGAAAAGGCCGGCACGTTCAGTAACGGCGACGGGGAAGGAGTGTGATCTGGTTGATTTTTTGATGGGCTATGATTCTACTCTATTCTCTTTTTCTGTCTGGCCCCCGACCGGTTAACCTTCCAGCAGTCTCGCAACCTTTAAGCCACAGGCCACACAGTGCCCTTCCAGCAGCAGCCGCCCCTTCTGCACGCGACCGCGATAGTCGATCATCTGCCGCGGCTGCCGGCAGTGGCTGCACCAGGCATTGGCCAGGATATCTGCGCGGGCGGACTCGGGCACGGTCTGCCATAATTCCTCTGCCGGCCGGGTGAAGTACGGGGATGTGGCCAGCGGTTCCACCACCCACTGGTCGTACCAGATATACCCCTGGCGGAAGCGGCGGTTGACCTCGGCGGCACTGAACGCTTCCGGATCGAAGCTGCCGCCCACCCACTGCAGGTATTCGTGGTGTTCCGGGTCGCCGGGATCGGCGATGGCCTCCAGAAAGCGCCGGTAGCCCCGGATTCCGCCCACGTCCTCCGGCGGGCGCGAGCGGGCGCCGTCGACGCAGTGCGGGTAGCGCTTGCCTGCTTCCAGGGGGAGCTTCTGCTCCAATACCAGCTCGTGTTCCCAGCTATCGCCGAAGTCGTATTCGTAGGTGAAGGTGGTGCCGGGCTCCTGGACATACGTCGCCAGCCGTGCGTCGTAAGTGGAGACACCGCTGAATTCATCGCCCCAACTGGCCAATTCCTCGATGGTTTCGTCGTCGCTGATGGTCAGGTCGCCGATCTGAAACTGGTAGAGGTGGTAGTTGAGCCAGCCCAGGGCCGCTTGCAGGGTGAGATGCAACTGGTCGAAGGTTATGTGTTGGTAGACCTGGAGCCGGCGCCAGACCGGAGGTTCGATCTGCTTGAGGGTGACTTTTAATTGGTAGATGGGGCCACTTTGTTCGTTCATCTTGTTTCCTCCATCTGGGGATGAACTGTGATCTGCCTGATTTTTTGATGGACTATGATTTTACTCTTTCTGATTGTCCGGGTCTAGGGGTGAGGGGGCGCGGAATGGAATCCGCGGCTACGGAATTTGTGGGTTGGGTCAATGCGCGTTGAGGAGGACCCACTCGAGGGTGGTCGGGGCTATGGGAAAGGCATCCGGCCGGGCGCCGGCCAGGAGGACGCCGGCGGGGGCCGGTTCGGCCTTGCCCCGGCAGCGACCGGCGATGTTTACTTCCCAGCCGGCGGCGGCAAAGCGATCCAGGGTGGGCCGGCGGTAGAGTAGCTGGGCCAGCCCGGCTTCTTCCAGCGCGGCCCGGTGGGGCTCGTCGTCTTCGGGGTAGAAGTGGGAGATGGCCAGGAAGCGGCCGGAGACGATGCGGCGCAATTCCCGGAGCAGGGCGGCGGGCTGCTCGACGTTGGGCAGCCCCAGGTTGGTGGTGAGCGTGGCCACGGCGCCGTCGCGGAAGGGCGTGCGGCGGGCGTCGAAGGCGAGCTGGCTGATGCGGCCGTAAAGGCCGGTCGCCTGCCACCGCTGCCGGTTCTGGCGCAGCACGCGGGGGCTGAAATCGGTGGCGACCAGCAGGCGCTCTGTCTGCCGGGCCATTTGCTCCACGAGGTAGCCGCGCCCCGAGGCGAGGTCGACTACGGGCCCTGCGCCCCCGGCCAGGGCGGCGAGGAGCGCGTCGACCTGTTCCTGCCAGCACTCCAGGTATTCCTCCGTATAAAGGCCGCGATGGGCCCGTTGCTGTGCCTCCTGCGCCGGCCGGTAAGCGCCTTCCTCTTCGAGGATGAAGGCGCGGAAGAGCATGTCGGCCGGGGCCAGGGCATCCAGGGGATCGCCGAGCAGGCGGGCTTTGACGTCTGGATGTTGCTCCAGGTAGCGGGCGAGGTTGCTGCCGGCTTCTTCCCAGAGATCGTTGCGGGGCAGGTCGGGGGTCAGAAAGAGGCCGATTCCTTCTTTGACGGGATAGACGGTGGCGCAGTGGCGGCAGCGGGCCGTGGCGGATTCGATCCGCTCTTGCTGTTGGCGCCGCACGTCCCAGGTGAGGGGGCCGTGGCAGGCGGGGCAGTGGAGGAGTTCGGTCAGATAGGTGTGCATCGATTCGCTCCGGATGGTGCCGGGGTGGCCGGGTCATGGGTGATGATAGGTACTGGAGGAGATTATACAGAAGTGAGGCCATGGGCGGCAAGGGGGCCAAGATGGCCAAGGGGGCCATGTTTTTCATACTTTTTTCGGAAATTCCCAGTGCCAGCGGGTCTCGCCGGGCGGGCGGATGGAGCGGATGCCGAGCGCTTTCTTGGCGCGGCGCAGGGTGCGGCGGGAGAGGCCGGCGGCTGCGGCGCGCTCGTAGAGGGTGAGGGCCGGCAGGGGGCCGCCTTTGAGTTGCTCGTGGAGGAAGGTGTAGGCGCGCTCGCGCTCGGTGTCGGGCCGGGGTGGTTCGGGGGGCGGGCCGAAGTGGAGGCCGTCGCCGGCGATGCGGAAGCCGAGGGGAGCGGGGAAGGGGGTGAGGTTGTTTTTGATGACGGAGAGGCGGCGGTAGTGGGGCCGGGCGGGATCGGGGATGTCGAGCCCCCAGATGACGCGGGGGGTCTGGCCGACGACGCCGGGGCCGACGAGGTGGCCGAGGGAGGGCGGCGCGGCGGTGCGGTAGCCGGATTTGCGCAGGTGGTGGGTGAGCACGATGGGCTTGCCGGCGATGCGGGCGATCTCGGTGAGGACGGTCAGGAGGTAGCTGAGGGAAGCTGGTTTTTTGCTGTTGCTGCGCAGGCCGCGGAGGCTGTCGACGATGATCAGGCGGACGTCTTCACGCTGGGCGAGGACGAGCAGGCGATTGACCTGGTGGGGGTGATCGAGGCTGAGGTTGCGCAAAATGTTGGGGACGGGGGAGAGGATGCGCTCGAGGTCCAGGTGCCAGTCGCGGGCGCGCTGGAGGTTGAGGGCATGGCTGGACTCGGTTTCTCCCCAGATGACGGTGGCGGGGGGTCCGGTGGCGGCTGCCGGCGTGCCGAAGGGCGCGCCGTCGGGCCAGCCGTGGCGGTTGAGGTAGACGGCGACGAGATGGAGGCAAAGAAGGGATTTGCCGGCGCCGGGGTCGCCGGCGAGGATGGTGAGGAAGCCGCGAGGAAGCCAGCCGGGCCAGTCCCAGTGGATGGGGCCGAGACCGCGGTCGAGGGGAGTCCAGGCGGAGGGACCGGCGGCGCCGTTGAGGGAACGGACACGTTCGAGGATACGACGGAGTTCTTCTTCGGGAGTAGACATGGGGATATGATAACAGATAGAACATATGTTCCAATGTGAAAAAGGCGTGAATGTGGGGAAGGGGTGTTTGACCACCGGTAGGCGGGGGAAATCCCCCAGAGTTCCTATTGCCCGGCCGGGTGGGCGGCCGTTATCATTAATGGTGACAGTAGAGAAAGAGGTGCCCGGGAACATTGATCCTCCGAAATTGTAAAATTCCCCGGGTGCCTCTGTTTTTTTTGGGGGCTGCCTTTTCTGCGGGCATTTCACTTTGGCGCGGAGAGGTCAGACGAAAGTCAGCGCGTACTCTTGCCCGTGCTGGGCCAGCCAGCGTTTGCGCTCGGCAAAGTCGGGCATGGCGCGCTCGATGCGTTGCCAGAAGTCGTCGCCGTGGGTGGGTTCGTGGAGGTGGGCCAGCTCATGGACGATCACGTATTCGACGATGCGTGGTGGCAGGCAGATGGTGCGCCAGTGGAAGTAGAGG
>Ga0207752_1000182_pt1 | contig 29015 bp, 24 predicted proteins | sample Pon2CUnioCityCA_6_FD_187272 | JGI IMG/M metagenome (GOLD analysis project Ga0207752, IMG submission 187272) | Marine sediment microbial community from Union City, CA, USA - Pond 2C Sediment 2 (SPAdes) | ecosystem: Environmental > Aquatic > Marine > Intertidal zone > Salt pond sediment ... | reverse complement strand
GGGCCGGTCGGCCGAAAGTTTCGCGGAAGCGCTCCAAGTAGCGATCGGCGCCCGGGGTGCCAAACCGTTCTGTCATGTTGATGCGCGCCAGGCTGTTGGCCCGCATCACCTGACCCTGATAGCTGGTTCGCCCGGCGTAGCTGTAGTCGGTCTCCTCGAAAGTGAGGTAGTCGCGGAACGATTGGGCGGGGAACGTCTCGCACGTGGCGCCATCGGGACCGAGGACGCGTATGACGGGCGTGGGACTGATTCCGTCATAGTTGGGACAGTCGTCGCCGGTGGCGGTGATATAGTGGGTGGGCGCGTCGTCTCCCCAGGTGCCGATGCGGTCGCGGAGTGTAATCGACTGATCCCAGTAATAGTCGAAGAGCTCACATGCGATGAGGAGCGCCTCTGTCAGCTGCTCCCGCAGATCGGCGGCGGCCTGCGGGTCGATGCCGCTGGTCACACCGCCGACGATGGCCTTAATCGGATGGATGAACTGCCCACCGGCCAGGGAGATCAGATCCGTCCCGGCGCGACGCACCTGAAGCGCCCGGGTGGCGAGCACGGCACGATCTTGGTCGGGGCCAGCTTCCTCGCCGGGCAGGAACATGCTCGAGAGACCCAGTCGATCCGGCATGGTGAAGAGGAAGACGGACGTGGCCTGGTTCTGGATGATCTGGCCCAGGAGCAGCAGCTCCCGGATCGTCCTCGCCAGCGGAGGCGGAGTGACGTCGTAAGCATCCTCGAGGGCCTCGACCGCCGCCACGTGATGGGCCGTGGAGCAGACACCGCAGATGCGCGGTACGATGGTAGGCATCTGCTCAGCCGGCACGCCCTGGACGAAGTAACGGAAACCGCGTATCTCCATCGCCTCAAAGCGGGCGGAGACGATCTCGTCCCCATGCAGCTCGATAACCACCTGGGCATGGCCTTCGATGCGGCTGAGGGGGAAGGTAAGAGTTGTCATATTAGAGCATCTTCTCCTTGGGCCTGGGGGGTCGCTCCGGGGCCGCGTAGTCGGAGAATTGGAAGAGGAAGAGGGCCAGCTGCGGAGAGCGGAGGGCCCGGTCCAGCTCCTCCTCTGGGACGTCAGTCAACGACTCGAAGACGCGCTTGATGCTGGCCAACCAGGCCTCAGACTCCTTCTCAATGAAGGCATCGGATGGACCGCGACAGCCGACACACGGATGACCGGGGCGGGTGCACAGCGCCCGGCAGCCACCTCGCACCGAAGAGCCGACGCACAGGTAGCCCTGGTTGATGAGGCAGATGTCCGGCAGCACCTCCCCCTCTTGAAAGCCCGTCAGATGGTCCGGTCGCATATCGCGAAGTTTCTTCCGACCGCACTCCCGGCAGACATTCCTGGCAGGTTGGAAGTCAGGATCGTCCGAGAGGACGGCCATGAAGAGCTCCGGGGTGGGAGGGCAGCCGGGCAGGTAGCGATCCACCTCGACCACGGCGTCGATGGGACGACACTTAGGCAGCAGGCGCGGCACCTCGCGCCGCTCCGCCTGGGCGAGGAAGACTTCACGGACCTCGTCACGATTGCCCAGGCTGGCTACGCCGCCGGAGATGGCGCAGGTGCCGACTGCCACGACGCGGTCCGCACGGCGAACGGCTTGGCGCAGGTTATAGCGATCCTCGTCGGTACGCACGCCGCCGCTAACGAGCAGCGTCTCGACCTCGGGCACGTCGTGGCCCGAGATGACCAGTGGCATGTAGGTCAGTTGATGCTCATCTATCCAGTCACCGGCGTTGAGGAGGGAGACCTCGCACCCAGCGCAGCCCGAAAGCTGAAGGACAGCAAAACGCTCCATGGTTCCCCCGGTCGTCACGCTCAGATGGGTAACCGACAGGTGCGATTGTAGCACAGGGATGGCTGGGTCACAAGGGGGCGAGAGATCTCAGGTATGTGCCGTAGCGACAGGGTTCGGTGTCCGATCCCTGTCCCGGGCGTGCCGCCCGCGCGGACGAGGGCTATGGGCTCGCATGGCCTTGATCCGGGGGCAACTCGGCGAGCCGCCCCCGGACCCTGCGCTAGCTCTGAGCCAGGACGGCGCGGCGGAAGACGTCGAGGCCTTCGTCGACCTGCGGGCGGGTGATGGTGAGCGGCGGGATGAGGCGGATGGTCTGGGTCCAATGGCCGCAGGGATACATAAGCAGACCGTCCTCGAGACAGCGATCCAAGATGCGACGGACAGCCTCGGAGTTGGGCGCCATATCGGTGTCCGGCTCGATGAACTCGACGGCGATCATGAGGCCGGCCCCGCGCACCTCCCCGACGATGGAGGACTCGCCCTGCAGATCGTGGAGGGCGCCCAGCATATACTCGCCCTGCTCGCGGGCGTTCTCCAGCAATCCCTCCTCGCGGATAACGTCGAGGGTAGCGAGAGCAGCGGCGCAAGAGATCGGGTTGCCGCCGTAGGTGGTGCCGTGAGAGGCGGCACCCCAGCGGCTCATGATCTCGCCCGGGGCCGCCGTGGCGCCCAATTGGAAGCCGTTGGCGATCCCCTTAGCCAGGCAGACGACGTCCGGCTCCACGCCGTAGAGGTCAGCCGCGAACCACTCTCCGGTGCGCCCGAAACCGGTTTGGACCTCATCGAAGATCAAGAGGATGCCGTGCTCGTCGCAGCTGGCGCGCAACGCCTCCAGCCAGCTCTGCGGCGGGAAGACGTAGCCTCCCTCCCCCTGGACAGGCTCCACGAGCATAGCGGCCACGTCTTGCGGCGGGACGACGTACTCGAAGAGGCGCTCGATGTCGCCCAGGGCCTCCTCGACGCACACCTCCTCGTCGCCGGCCAGGCAGCGGAAAGGATAGGGAAAGCGAGCGAAGTAGGTATCCGGGAGGAAGGGGCCGTGCCCCTTACGATACGCTACCTTGGAGGCGGTGACGGTGGTAGCCCCCATCGTCCGGCCATGGAAGCTGCCCATAAAGGCAATGAGGCCCGGGCGGCCGGTGACGTAGCGGGCGAGCTTGATGGCCCCGTCGACTGCCTCGGAGCCGCTGTTGCCGAAGAAGAACATGTCCGCCTTACCGGGGACGACCTCCCGCAACTCGTGAGCCAGCTGGAGCAGAGGCTTGGTTGCCATGACCCCTACCGGCGCGTGCACCATGCGCTCCATCTGCTTTCGCGCCGCCGCCACGACGCGGGGATGGTTGTGACCGGCGTTGCAGGCACCGAAGCCGGCAAGGAAGTCGAGGTAGCGCTTGCCGTCGCGGTCGTAGACGTAGACGCCCTCGGCCCACTTGGCGGCCATGTTCGGCCAATCCTGAGCAAGACACGGGGCCAGGAGGTCGTCCAGATGTATGTAGAGTTGATCAAACGATCGTTCTAGAGTCATCTGAGTCCTCTGGCTTTCAGCTTCGCGCAACTATTCGAATCGAAAAGAGACCTTGATATCAGCAGGCCACCTCCTTCCAGAAGTGCCAACTTCCGCCCGCGTCCCAAACGACTTCCTCGAGTACCGATCCTGCAGGTGCTCAGCCACGCTCCTCCAGGAGCTCCATGCCGACCTCGTATCCCCGCTCGAAGGCCTTCTCATTCATCTCCTCGGTGCCCTCCGGCACGCTGTCGAGGACAGCCCGCCTCATCGCTTCCTTGGAGGTGATATCGGAGAGAGCGCTCACGGCTCCCAGCATGACGATGTTGGCGACGATGCGGAGGCCCAGCTCCTCGGTGGCGATGTGGGTGGCGGGAACGGGGGTGACGTCATGATCAGCGTCGGGGTCGACCTCTACCAGGTCGGCATCGACCAGGAGGCGACCGCCTTCGGCCAGCTGATCGTGGTACTTGGCGTAGGCTGCCTGAGACATCATCACCATCAAGTTCGGCCGGTCCACGTGGGGATAGAGAATGGGACCGTCGGAGATGACGAGAGCGCTGCTGCAGGCACCGCCGCGGGCCTCCGGGCCGTAAGACCGACTGAAGCTGACCTGCCGCTCCTCGTAGATAGCCTGGGCCCGTCCCAGGATCTTACCGGAGAGGATGATGCCCTGCCCGCCAAAGCCGCCCAACCGGACCTGGACGTGCTCCTCGCCGGCGCCGACCGGCCCGACATCGAGAGGCGTCTTGTACGAGATCGCTTCCTCCGGCCGGATACGCTCCTCCATGTCCAACTCCGCCCAGGGCTTGTACTCGGCGTGGGCCTTTTCGCGATGGAGTTCGCGCAGGCGATCCTGGAAGGTGGGACGCTCGATGTCCACGAACTCGCCGCACACGATCTCGCCACCCCGGTCGATGTCGACGTCCTCGGGGTGGGCGCCGTGGCGGATGACGGCGTTCTCGTGGTAGAACTTCATCATGTCACGCCCATAGGCCTCGCGGTTGGCGCGGCCAAAGGCTGTGGGACACGGGGAGATCACCTCCACGACGGTGAACCCCGGTCTGAGAAGGGCTCGATGCATAGACTTCTCCAAACGGCGGGCGTGGAGCGCCGTCCAGCGAGCGACGTAGGTCGCGCCAGCGGCCTTCGCCAGATTGGGGACGTTGAACGGGTGCTCCAGGTTCCCCCAGGGGGACGTGCTGGCGCGGGCCCCTGTCGGGGTCGTCGGCCCCACCTGTCCACCGGTCATGCCGTAGATGAAGTTGTTGGCGCAGATCACGGTGATGTCCATATTACGGCGGGCGGCGTGGATAAAGTGATTGCCGCCAATGGCGATCAGGTCGCCGTCACCGGAGAAGACGATCACCTTGAGACCATCGTTCGCCAGCTTGAGGCCGGTGGCAAAGGGGAGGGCGCGACCGTGGGTGGTGTGGAACCCATCCAGACGGAGATAACCCGCCACGCGGCCCGTACAGCCGATACCGGAGACGATGGCCACTTTGTCGAGGTCAAGCTCAGAACGCATAAGAGCACTGGTGAAACAACTCAGGGCGGTGCCGAGGCCACAGCCAGGACACCAGATGTGGGGCAGGCGCTCGGTGCGGAGAAGCTCGTCCATCGGATGGGTGATGATCTCCTCCTCCGTCGGCACGCCGACCAGGTCGCCCCCGGCGCCCTCCTCCATCGTCTTTGCTCTTGCGTCGTCCCAGCGATAGACCTTTTCTACACGTGCTTCTTCTACACTCACTTCGCCACCTCACGAATCGCGTCAAGAATAACGTCTGGCTTATGGATATCGCCGCCCGGATGGGTCACGGGGATCGTCTCCGCCTTCCCTCCGGCACAGCGCTCGACCTCCAGGGCGATCTGGCCCATGTTGATCTCCGGCACGACAAAGGCATCCACCCGGGATGCCAGCTCGCGGATGCGGTCCTCGGCGAAGGGCCAGACCGTCACAAGCTTGAGCATACCGACGTTGAGGCCCTCCCGGCGGGCCAGATGGACGGCGCGAAGGGACGGCCGGGCCGAGATACCGTAGGAGACGACGACCACCTCGACCTCCTCTAAGCCCCCCGGGCCGCCCTCTGGTCCGGCATCCTCCTCAAGGTCGATGATGTCGTCTCGATTGTTGTTTATCTTGCCAATCAGACGCGGAAGCAGCTTCTCCTGGCCTTCGGCCGTCACTGCGGGATAGCCACGCTCGTCGTGGGTCAGGCCGGTGACGTGGATCCGGTAACCCGTCCCGGCCACCGGGAAGGGCGGAACGCCATCCTCCTCCGGCTTAAAGGGCAGGAAATCTTTGCTGGGAGGTTCCTTCGGTTTGCGCCAGGGATAGATGGGAATCTGATTCAGGGGAGGGATGACCACCCGCTCGAACATGTGCCCTACGCCCTCATCGGCCATCAAGAAGACGGGGGTGCGGTACTTTTCGGCCAGGTTGAAGGCCCGGATTGTCAAATCGAAGGCCTCCTGAGGGCTGGCAGGCGCGAGCGCGATGATCGCGTAGTCTCCGTGGGAGCCCCAGCGAGCCTGCATCATATCGCTCTGACTGGTCAACGTCGGTAAGCCGGTAGAGGGGCCGCCGCGCTGGATATTGACGATGACGCACGGCGTCTCTGTCATCACGGCCAGGCCGATGTTCTCCAACATAAGGCTTATACCGGGTCCGGAGGTAGCGGTCATAGCCCGAGCCCCGCCCCAGGCTGCGCCGACGACGGCATTCATCGAAGCGAGCTCGTCCTCCATCTGGATGAAGACGCCCCCAATTTCCGGCAGGCGTCGTGACAACCGCTCGGCGATCTCACTCGCCGGCGTGATTGGATAACCACCGAAAAAGCGGCAGCCAGCACAAATGGCGCCCTCTGCGATGGCCGTATCGCCATCGAAGAAGAACGCGCCCTCCAGCACCTCCGCTCTAGCTTTCTTCACCTTCTTCCACCTCCACCGTATAGATGCAGAACTCAGGACAAATCAACTCACACAACCGGCAGACGACACAGTCTTCCGGATGGACAGCCCGAGGCGGGTGGTACCCCTTCTCGTTCATCTCATCCGAAACCTCCAGTACGTCGCGCGGACAGTACCGCACGCACAGATTGCATCCCTTGCAACGCGCCGGGATGATGTGCACTTCCCCGTGCGGACAGGAGAACTTATCAATGTCTAACGGCGTGCGCCACAGTTTCACACTCGATTCCTGACGATTAGATGGTTCTTTAGATTGGGCCATTGATTAGCTTTCGAAATCGGTCCTACGACATCGGTCATTGATCCAAACTCACTAGATCCAGTCTTGCTCGGCCCAGGGCACGCGTGCTCAGGGCATGTATGACCCGATCGCCAGATCCAGGCCAAGGGGAGCGAGCTCCAAGGAGGGGTGACAATCCTCTCGGAGCAATTTTGGATCTGCTGAGACTAGTTGCCAATCAGACGATCCAGCGCGGCCTTCGATGCCGCTTCAACCTGGTCGTGGATGCTCTTCCCATGGGTATCCATCGTTACGACCAGGGGGAAATCCTCGAGCCGGATGACCCAGAAGGCCTCTGGCACACCGAATGCGTCTTTCTTGTAGACGGTGACGACCTCCTGCACCGCGTCGGCGATGAGGGAAGCGGCCCCGCCGACAGCGTGAAAGTAAGCCGCCCCGTATTCCCGACAGGCACGGAGTGTATTGGGGCCCATGCCCCCCTTCCCAATGACGCCGCGGAGGCCGAAATGTTCGATGATGTCGGGCTCATAGGCCTCCTCACGGATGGAGGTGGTTGGGCCGGCCGCGACGAACTCCCACCGCCCGTCGTCCCGCTGGCGCACCACGGGGCCGCAGTGGTAGATCACGCTCTCTCGAAGCAAGCGCTTGAGCTCCCGGTACACCGCTCGCTCACCCTCGGGAACGGCCAGAGAGCCCTGGCCCGCCCCCTTCGAAGGATGGACGAAGGTTTCGATCATATACTTGTGCGCAGCATCGCGCCCGGTGACGATGACGCCGGAGAGACGAACCGTGTCGCCGACGTGGAGTGAGCGGACAGCGTCCTCGGAGATCGGAACAGTCAGCTCTTTGACGCTCATTGGAAGGTGACCTCCTCCGCGTGCACGGTCATGGCTGCCCGCCGGCAAGCCCAGCACATATAAGCGATGCTGACGAAGTAACAGGCCGGAAGACGGTGGTAGGCGCCGATCTTGACGCCAAAGACGGTCGTCTTCCCGCCGAAGCCCATGGGGCCGATGCCGAGCTCGTTGCACTCGCGGAGCAGCCGCTCCTCCAGCTCTGCCAACGCCGGCTGCGGGTTGGTGTCGTCCAGAGGGCGCAGAAACTGCTCCTTGGCGTGAACGTAGCCTCCGCCACGGTCGCTGCCGATGGCGATGCCGAGCACGCCGGGCGCGCACCCTTTCCCCTGTGCCTGGTAGACGGCATCCAGCACGACCTTGCGGACGCCGTCGAGATCCCGCCCGGCGTCCAGAGGCGCGTGCGGCAGCTTGACCTGGGTGCTGACGTTTTCGCTGCCGCCGCCCTTCAGAAGCAGGTCCACTCGGAGATAGTCCTCGTCCCACTCCTGGAAGTGAAAGGAAGGGAACCCCTCCCCCAGGTTGTTGCCGCTGTTACGCCCGGTGACGGGATCAACAGCGTTGGGACGGAGATACGCCTGCTCGGTGGCCTTTGCGACCGCAGCTTCGATCTGATCCCGCAGAGCCTGCGTGCTGGCGCACCCCTCCCGGCCTGCCCGGGGCACGTGGATGGTGAAGATCGGGACGCCGGTGTCCTGACAGATAGGGGTGTCGTTCTGTCGCGCGATCGCCACGTTCTCCAGGATGGTGTTCAGCGCGCCCTCCGCGGCCGACCCCGACGCCTCGCGATCGCGGGCGTCTCGCAGCGCCGCCTCCACGTCCGACGGTAAATCCGTCGCCGCGCGGCGGATCAACTCGACAAAGGGCTCAGTCAAATTGTCCATATCTCTTTCGCTTGTTCTCCGTGTTTGATTGAATGGATGATACGACCCGCTCTACACCTCCGGGATAGCCAGGTCGGCCGCGCCAAGGGCTGAGAGCTTCAACTGGGGATTCGTCGCCTGGATCAACTCGTGGATGATCTGGGCATACTTGACCTTCTCACGAGCCTGCCAGGCCAGCATGTCCGGGCTGGTCCAGGGCTTGTACCAGGCGCCAGCCCCTGCTGCCAGCGCGGGTCCGGGCTCGATCTTGAAGTAGCACGGCGAACAGACCCGGGCCATCTCGGCGCCCTCGTAGAAGCGGTTGAAGCCACCGAAGGACTCGGAAAGCATGATGTGCAGGTCCAGTGGGATGTCGATGGCCTGGCGGATGGACGCCAGCTCCGGGAGCGTGAGATCCCCCAGAGGATTGAAGGTCGCAGCACCCAGGCTCTCCAGCACCTTGCCACCAGCCGCGCTGGCATGACCGGCATAGATGCTAACCTTGAAAACCACGTCCTCAGGGATATCCCCGGTCTCCTTGAGCTGGTTGACCACCCAGAGGAGCCCCTCGTCGATGCAGAGGAAGCCGCGGAAGCCCAGGTCGATGCAACGGAGGTATTCGGCGATCACGTAGGTGAGCTGATCTGAACCACGATAGCGCAGGCCCGAGAGACCCCCCTCTGGCGTCACGAGCTGACGGCCTACGTCCCAACCAGATCGGGGCCCGGGGGTGATGATGACCTCCAAATCGGCGTCGGCGGCCATCTGGGCGAAGTCCTTCAGCTCAGCGTCATCGAGCAGCGTGGATCCCATCACGGTGGAGATCAATCGATGGATAGGGATGTCGCGCTTCTCCATTTCCTCGATGAGCGCCTCTAGCACTTGAGGGCGCTCAACGCCAGAAATCTCCATCCGATAATGGGCCCCGTCGGGAAACCGTTTGGGGCTGTCGGGGAGATCGTAGGCATCCTGTCCGGGAATGCCGACCTTCTCTAACATCGCTTGGACGTCGTGCAGGTCACGCATTGTTCCTCCTCGTTGGGATTAATGTGACTGTTCACCCTGTGCCCCCCCCGCGCTCCAGTTGAAACCTTGATTCGGCGACCTTGCACCTCGAGACGCGGATCACGGATCCGCGAGGAGCAGGAGCGGGAAGATCTGATTGTTCACCTCATATCGCCCACGCTCCGGCCGAGTCCGCCAGGAGCGCGAGCTGAGTAGTGGCGGATCGGATCGTAGATCGATTTCTGCCGGGTCGCTCATCACGGCAACGAGATCTGCAGGTTTGCCAGCTCAACGGCCGCTTACTGAAGGCCGACCTGCCATCGACCATCAACGACAAACTGCGGACCATCCTCAAACCGGACCAGCGTCCACGTCCGCCGGGAAGGCTGCGTTAGGGGGCCCGCAACCGTGACGGCCATGCGGCCCAGCTGATCCCAGGCAGGGACGAAGGCTTCATAGGAGAATGTTTTCGCTTGACCGTCGAAGGCGTCCACCAGAGTGACTCCGCCCTCGTCGTAGGCAACGGCAATGAAGGTGTGCTGCCACCGCACCACCGTCGATGCCACCCCGTCCCACGAAACCCACGTCTCTACGCCCGGCAACTGCATGTCGTAAGTAGCCCAAATGATAACTGGCCGCTGAGCGGCCAGTTCTTTCTTGAGCGTATCCAATTCCAGAGGACGATGGGCTTCTGCGTCGAGTCCGAAGCTTCGCAGCGTGGCCGCGATAGGCTCGACGTAGACCCCATAACCGGTAGGCGGCATGCTCCCCGCCGGCATATCCACACCGCCGACGAACCCGCGCTGCGGGTTGTCGGACTTCGGTAAGCGTCGGAAGAACGCATCCTCGGTAAAGTCCACTCCCCAGTAAGCCGCCAGGTCTGTCGCCGACCGGGACTCGCAGCTCAGGTTATGCTGTTGAGGATGTCCGGTAACGCCTTCCACGGTCGCCGCAGGGGGGATATCGTCGGCCTGGACGGAGGGAAGCGGCGCCAGGGCGAAGGCCCCCGCCGTCAGGCAAACAAGGAAGAGAGGTGTCAGTCGTCTCACAACTCCTCCAGCGCCGCTACGAGCCCCCGTGCCTCCTGCACGGATTTAGGTGCGGCATCGTAGATCCCCTCGCCCCGCATATCGGCATCGGTCAGCTCGGGGTTCTGGGAAAGGAACCCGAGGATTGGTACAGGGCTCTTGTCGCTCAAGAACGCTCTGTCACGCTCGCCGCGGACGTTGTTGCCGACAGCGTAAACATGACCGATCCCGATGTCTTGAGCCAACTGGCGCACTCGCTGGGCGGTGGTCAGGCTGCGGCGTCCTGGCTCGAGAACGACGAGGAAAGCGTCAACTGCCTGGGCGGTGGCCCGTCCCAGGTGCTCGACGCCGGCCTCCATATCCAGGATCAGCATCTCCTCCCGATAGAGGAGAAGGTGGGTGACGAGCGCCTTGAGCAGCGCGCTCTCGGGGCAGATGCAGCCGCTCCCTCCGGTCTCGATGGTGCCCAGCCGGAGGAAGCGAATGCCACGATGGTTGACGCTGAATCGCTCCGGGATGTCGTCCACCCGGGGATTCATAGTGAAAAAGCCTCCAGAAGTGCCCGGCTTGGCACCGGTGCGCTCGTAGATCAGGTCGTCCATCTCGGAGACCGGCGTCACCTGCTTCTCAAGCTCCTCGGGCAGACCCAGCGCTTGAGCCAGACCGCCGACGGGATCAGCGTCGATGACGGTGACCTCCCGGCCTCGCTCCGCATAAATGTGAGCCAGCAGGGCAGAGAGGGTGGTCTTCCCCACCCCTCCCTTTCCACTGATGGCGATCTTGCTCAATGGCGCCATACGTTCCCCCTGGTAGAAATCCTATAGCGTCGGGCGCGGCAGCAGACCAGCTTTCTCCGCGATGACGGGCACCGCCGATTCCCACTCGATGGCCATGATGTGAACGCCACACACGCCGGGGATTTCCTGCATCTGCTGGATCGTCTCAGCGCAGATCTCGATCCCTTTCTCGCGCTGCGCCTCGGCGCGAGCTTTCTTCTCCTCTTTAGGAATGTCGCTAATTGCAGCGCGCATGCGGTCCACTACGTCCTCGGGGACGTCGAGGCCGGGGACGTTGTTCGCCATGTACCAGGCCATACCCGTGCTCTTGAGGGGCGTCACGCCGGCCATAACGTAGACGTCGTCCAGCAGTCCCAGGTCGCCCGCCCGCTGCATATACTCCTTGAAGCGGGGGATGTTGTAGATACACTGGGTCTGGATGAACTTCGCACCGGCCTGGACCTTCTTCGCCAGTCGATAAGGTCGATACTCGTAGGGCGGGGCAAATGGATTGGCCGCCGCACCGAGGAAGAAAGTGGGAGCCCCTTCGAGCTCGTCACCAGACTGGCCAACGCCCTTCTCGCCCATGTCGCGCATCATCCCCAGGAACTGGATGGAATCCATGTCGTAGACACCCTTCGCCTCTGGATGATTGCCGAAGGTCATATGATCGCCCGTGAGACATAAGAGGTTCCGGGCACCCAGTGCCCAGGCGCCGAATAAGTCCGCCTGTATGGCGAGCCGATTCCGGTCGCGCACCGTCATCTGCACGACAGGCTCCAGACCCATATCGACGAGCATAGCCGCCACGGAGATGGATGACATACGGGCGACGGCCGTCTGGTTGTCGGTGATATTGACGGCGTCGACGACACCCTTGAGGTGCTCGGCCTTCTCTGCGATCACCTCCTTCTTACAGCCAGTCGGCGGCCCCAGCTCGCCGGTAACGGCGAAGTGGCCTGCGCGCAGCATTTTCTCCAGGTTGCTTCCAGCGATCATTTCGTTTCCGTTGTTGCCTACCATGATGTTACTCCCAAAGCTTCCTGTCGCCTAACTCGAGTTTCTCGGGCTCCGATTCCTCGTACGTCCCATCCTTCTCCCGTAGCATATTAATCCAGGCGGATTCGTCCTCACGCCGCCAATTATGGATCGGTTCAATGTCCAGGATTTCATCGCCGTAGAGAGGCATCCTCTGGGAGCGCTCAAAAGCATCGACCCAGACGCACTTCATATCCTCGTGGACCTCGCAATGACCATTCAGGCGCGTGCCGCCGCACGGCCCGTTCCGAAGCTCCTTGGGGCAGTTCATCGGGCACGTCATACCCGTGTAGTGCAACACGCACTGTCCACACTCGTTGCAGTCGAAGATAATGTTCTTGAACAGATCCTCCCCGGGCTTAATCAGCTTTTCGCTGGTGTCGTAGCCAAGGGCCGACCAGACGGGATCGAGGCCGAGGAAGACCCCCTCGGCGAACTTATATAGCTTCTCCAGAAAACCAGGATAGTTCTGGACCCAACTTCCCTTCTTCATGCAATACTCCTTTCTTGCTGCGACGTGAGCTACTTAGTGAGCGATATCGTACGTGCCAGCTTCAGGTCTGGCGCGTGTAGTCCGGTAAAAGGATAGGCGAGGTCACGCCCGTGTCCACGCCAGCCTCGTCCAACTCGTCATTCCAGGCTTTCACGTGAGCAAGATTAGGCTGACCCAGCGCTACGTCTCGAGCGTAATCGGCCGCCGAACGGCCGGCACGCCGCCCAAAGACGGTGACCTCCAGGAGCGAGTTACCCATGAGACGGTTGTGCCCGTGGACCCCGCCGCTGACCTCACCGGCGATGAACAGACCGGGGATTTCCGTCGAGCCGTCCGGCTCCAGCCGCACGCCGCCATTCTGATAATGGAGCGTGGGATAGACGAGCATCGGTTCCTGCGTGATGTCGATGCCGAAACGTTTGAACTGGCGCACCATCGCCGGCAAGTTCGCCTCAATGGTGCCAGAGCCATGGATGATCTCGATCATAGGCGAGTCGAGCCACACACCGGGCTGTCCGGTGAGCGTGACGACGCCATTGTCACGCTCCTGACACTCACGGATGAAGGCCGCAGCCTCCACGTCGCGGGGTTCCAGGGGGTAGACGAACTGCTCGCCGTGTTTATTGACGGGCTGGGCGCCAAGGCCGCGGGTCTTCTCTGTCACCAGCTGTCCCAGGATCTGCTCCGGGAAGGCCGCCCCGGTGGGATGATACTGCATAGATTCCAAATATCCAAGCTCTGCGCCAGCGCGGTACGCCATCACCACGCCATCGGCCGTCGCGCCATAATGATTGGTAGTCGGGAATCCCTGGAAGTGGAGCCGCCCGCCCCCACCGGTGGCCATCACAACCGCTTTGGCCTTGATGTAGGCATAGGATTTCGTCTCCAGATTCATTACGATGGCACCGGCCACGTGTCCCTCGTCGTCGAGGACCAGCTCGACGGCCGGGGAGAACTCAATGACCCGGATGCCATCCTCCCGGTTGCGCACCTCATCCCGGACAGTGCGCATGATCTCGGCGCCCGAGTAGTCACGGGCCGAGTGCATCCGCATACGGCTGGTGCCACCTCCGTGGCGCTCCACCATCGTGCCGTCCGGTTCCTTGTCGAACATCATGCCCAGGCCTTCGAGCCAATTGATGACAAAGGGCGCGTCCGCAACCAGCGCTTCCACCAGATCGGGGTCGTTGGTGAAATGGCCGCCGCCGATGACGTCGAGGTAGTGGATGGCAGGGCTGTCGTTGGGCCGATCGGCAGCCTGAATACCGCCCTGGGCCATCATCGTGTTGGCGTCGCCGAAACGGAGCTTGGTGGTCACGATCACCTCGGCACCATTCTCCTGGGCCAGAAGAGCAGCCGAGGCACCTGCGCCGCCTCCACCGATGATCAGTACGTCGGTCTCGGTCCTGGGGTCATCGAGGTCAAAATCAGGACTGACATGGGGGCGTCCCTCGACGATGTCGGCCATCTCGAGGGGCATACGCTGGCCCTTGCTCACCCCGACGCGAACCGCGCGCATCTTCTCGTCTATGTAGTCGGGGTGGTACTGGTCGAGGACGCGCTCGCGCTCCTTCATCGGCATTCGAGGGTGTGTCTCGTCAATGCGGCGCATACGGGTCGCTTCGACCCGTTTAATCGATTCCTGCATCTCGGCAGGATAGCCGTTCATAGGTTCCTAATCCTCCTCTACTCGCCTTCCTCTGGCTCGATGTCGCGGGTTTCGTATTCCTCTACCAGTTCGTCGCGGCTGAGCTGCTTCAGCTCTTGGAGTTGCGCATCGAACTCGCCCGCCTCGATCTCCTCCAGCCGCTCCTTCAGGTGCTCGGACCGGGGCGCCAGATAGCGACCGTAAAGCCGTCGAGCTAGAATCGCCACGTTGTACTGGGCCTCCTCCGCGGGACAGCGAGCCGCGCATAGCCCACACATAATACAGTCGAAAGATAGATCAGCCATCTCGGCGATGTCACCCTTCATCCCAGCCGCCATATAGGCGCGCACGTCGAGATCCTGCGGACAGGCCTTCGTGCAGGCGCCGCACCCGAGGCAGCGCAGCAACTCGGGATAGGTCGAAAAGAAGGTGGCAGGCGTGGGCTTCATCTCCGTGATGTCGTAGCTCGCGCGCTGAGCGGGGAAGAATGGGATCTGCGCCAGGTACATGTCCGGCTCAACAACCGTCTGGCAGGCGAGACCGAAGTAGAGCTTGGGATCGCCCTTGATACGGTAGGTCGTCGCACAGGCTCCACAGAACCCACCGCGGCAGCCCACGCCCCGGATCAGCGTATAGCCCGCATACTCCATCGCCTTCATGATCGTCAGACTTGGCGGGACCATGTAGCGTTTGCCCATGATGTAGACAGGGATCAGATTTTCCTGCTGTTCTTCCATTAGGTTCTATTCCTCCCCAACGTCCATCCACTCGTCTTCTTCGAAGGTGATCAGTGGCAAGGGCTCCTCGACGTCGCGACCAGGCGCGTAGTCGAAGACCTCCTGAGTCTCCTGTCCGATGGCGCGGAAGACGGCCCCGACAGGGAGATCGGCCGGACAGTCACTGGTGCACATTCCACAGCCGACGCAGGAGAGCACCATATGATTCAAGCGCGTCAGGTGGAAAAGCGTAGTGTCGGCCGGCATGCGGTAGGCCCCCTTGCGGCGTGCCCAGTTTGCGTACTGGATCGGCTCGTGGTCGAAGACCTGGCTCTTGAACAGACAGGTCTTGCAGTAGCAGATCGGGCAGACAGTCATACAGTTATGACAGCGGACGCAGGAAGCGAAGACCCCCTCCACCCCCTCCTCCGCGAGACGCTCCCGGATCTCGGTGAAGCGCCCATCACGGACCTCCGTACGTGCTGCGACGACTTCCTCGATCACCTGGGATCGCGGTGCTTCGACCTCTGCAGCACTCAATCCCAACGTCTCGCCCATCTCATCGGGGAGCGAGATCGGGATCCCATTCCTCAGATCCGCGCCAAACAGCTCAAATGTGACGTCGGCGCCTTCGACCTGGGGCTTCTCGCACATCTGGCACCCATCGCGGAAGGCGAACCCCTCCTCGGCGACCAGATCGCCGTCGCGGGCGGTCGCCAGGTAAGCAGCCACGTCGACGCCGCCGTCGTTCCGCATCGCGGTGTAGACGCTCACATCATAGGTGCCGAGGCAATCGATGCCGATGGTCACCAGATCATCGAGGCTGGCCTGCTGGAGCTTCACCAGCTCTATCAATGCCCGCAGTTCGCAGGATCGCAACACCACGCCGATCCGATCACGAGGCTCGCGGACGGAGACGCGACCGGCCAATGGCGCTGCATTCAGCCCCATCACCGGGGCCAACGGATCCGCTGCGTCCAGCACCTCCGGATCCGACACCAGGGCAGGCGTGACGGCCCCGTGGGAGGTCCGCATAGGCACCAGGAGCGCATCTACCACGTCATTCTCCAGAAGCTGCTTGAGGAAGCCCTGTATCGCAGCCAGCGTATTCTCGTTCTCAACTGGAATCAGTGTTTTCATTCCATTTTCCCTCCGGAAACCGGCCCTCAGAGAAGCCCGGTTTCTTAGACAGCCCACTCCTTGCGCATCGGGTTAGGCCCCTTCTCCTTAAGGAACTCGGTCATCTCGGTAACCGTGTCTGCGAATCGCTGACCCTCCGAAGCGGAGATCCAGCGCAACCAGACGCGATCTTCGTCAATACCGGCGTTCCTCAGAATTTCCTTCAGCGCGACGACACGCCGACGGGCCTTGTAGTTCCCCGACTGGTAGTGACAGTCGCCTGGATGACAGCCACCGACGAGAACGCCGTCGGCGCCATCCAACAGCGGCTTAAGCACGTAGGTGGGGTCCACCGACCCGGAGCACATCAAGCGAATGATCCGCACATTGGGCGGATACTGGATGCGCGACGTACCCGCCAGGTCAGCGCCGGTGTACGTGCACCAGTTACAGAGGAAAGCTACAATCTTAGGCTCGAACTGCTCCTCACTCATCAATCTCTCTCCTCAATATCCTTCTAGATAAGGTCTCGGAACCAGGACGGTTCCATCTATACCAGCGCGTCGACCTGCGCCAGCACCTGCTCGGCGGTGAAATGCTGCAACCGAATCGCTTTGGCCGGACACGTGACAGCACAAGCCCCGCATCCCTTGCAGAGCACCGCGTTGATGCGCGACACCCCCCACAGCTCGTCGAGCGCCGGCGCGTCGTACGGACAGACGTCGACGCACATACCACAGCCGGCGCAAAGGTCCTCGTTCACCACCGCCGTGGCGGACTCCACGGGCACAGAGCCACGAATCAACGGTATAAGCGCCGATGATGCGGCTGCCTTAGCCTGCGAGACGGTGTCGGAGATGTCCTTCGGGCTCTGACAACAGCCAGCGAGGAAGACACCTTCCATCGCTGTATCCACGGGCCGCAGCTTGGGATGGGCTTCGAGGAAGAATCCATCAGCAGAACGCGGGAGCTTCAGAAGCTGCGAGATCTTGCTCGCGCTGTCCCGGGGCTCCATGCCGACGGCGAGCACCACGAGGTCCGCCTCAAAGTCGATGGCCTGCCCCAGAAGCGTATCCTCTGCCACCAGGACGACACGGTCGGGGTCGCTCCGCTTGCGGTAGATCTCTGAGACGTTGCCCCGACGATAGCGGACGCCTTTGCTCCGCGCTTCGTCGTAGAACTCCTCCGAGCCCTTGCCGAAAGTTCGCACGTCGATGTAGAAGACGGTCACTTCAGACTCGGGAAGCATCTCACGGACCAGACGTGACTGCTTCGCCGTATACATACAACAGACCCGGGAGCAGTGCGGATTACCCAACTGGATGTCCCGTGACCCGACACACTGGATAAAGGCCACGCGCTCCGGCGTGCGACCGTTCACAGTCAGATCGCCCTCGGCAAGGCGCTCCTCCATCTCCAGAGAGGTGATAACGTTGGGATAATCACTGTAGCCGAACTCCGGCTTCCGGTCGGGGTTAAAAACGTCATAGCCCGTGGCAACCACGATCGAGCCGACCTGGGTAGATTGCTCATTAAGCTCATTCATTCTCGAGTTCGCCCGGGTACCGATGGTCGCCTCAAAGTTCCCGACATACCCATCGACCTGCGTGACTTCGCTTTCGAGGAAGAGGGTGATTTGGGGATGGTTCTGAACCCGCTCGATCAATGGCTCCAACAGCTCTGAAACCGACTCCAACTCGGGGAACGTGCGATTCAGGTCCGCAACGCGCCCGCCGAGGTGATCCTGTTTCTCCACAAGGTAGACCGGCAAGCCCGTGTCGGCCACGTCGAGGGCCGCGATCATACCGGCGATGCCGCCGCCGATGACGACCACGGCAGGCGTCACCTCGACCTCCCGCTCCGCAAGGGCGTCGAGCCGCGCGGCCTTGGCCGTGGCGGAGGCAATCAGGGACTTGGCTTTCTCAGTGGCCTTCTCCTCATCCTTGTGAACCCAAGAGCACTGCTCACGGATGTTAGCCATCTCCACCTGGTACGGGTTCACGCCCTCCTGTTGTGCCGCCGCGCGGAACGTAGATTCGTGCATCCGCGGGGAGCAGGAGGCCACCACGACGCGGTTCAACCGGTGCTCTCGAATATCCTGCTTGATCAGATTCTGCCCGGGGTCAGAGCACATGTAGGTGTAGTCGCGCGCAATGACCACGCCGGGCAATTCTGCCGCGGCCTCGGCGACACTCTCCACATCCACCGTCGCGGCGATATTGACGCCGCAATGACACACATACACACCGATACGGGGTTCTTGTTCCATAATCTCACCCACTTAAGCCGGGAGGAATCAAGCATCTGGACGCGATCGGTCCGGACGCTTACGCCTCCAAATCCGCCTCCGAGTCTGCCTCCAAATCTGCCCCCGAATCCTCCTTCGAGGCCAGGTCGACGAGCTCCATAATGTCCATCACCTGCAACTGCTCGTCCAACCCTTTCACCTTGACCGCGTCCTCCAGCGTCAAGAGACAGAAGGGACATGCCACAGCAAGAATCTCGGCCCCGGTCTCGGCTGCCTCCTCGACGCGCTGGAAGGCCAGCCGTTCCTCCAGGTTGGTCCCCTCGACCCACATCCGGCCGCCCCCACCCTCACAGCAGAGGCTACGCTCGCGGTTACGGTCCATTTCCACGAGCTTGACGCCGGGAATGGCCTCGAGGATCGCCCGGGGCTCCTCGTAGATCTGATTCTGCTTGCCCAGGAAGCAGGGGTCGTGGTACGTGACGACCTTCTTATCCTCCCCTTCGGGCACCACGCTCCCCGGGAAAGTCAACTCGCCCTTCTCAATGAGCCCGGCGAGGAGCTGGGTATAGTGCATCACGTCCACCCCGTCAAGACCATACTCATTCTTGAAGGTGTTGAAACAGTGCGGCGAGGTGGTAACCATCTCGCCAGCACCGATGCTGCGGAACAACTCCCCGTTCTCCTCGGCGAGCATCTCAAACAAGCCGACCTCGCCCATCCGCCGCACCTCGTTGCCGCAGCAGGACTCCTCCGTGCCCAGGGTACCGACGTCCAATCCAAGATTCTCGAACGTCCTCAGGAGCGCGCGAGCGACGGGCTGGATCCGCTGATCGTAAGACGGGATACAGCCGACGAAATAGAGGAGATCGCACCCTTCTTTGGCCGCCTGCTTGGCTTCCTCCAAGCTTTCTTCCATCCCCTCGGCCCACAACTCTCGATCCTGGCGGGCCATCCCACTCGGGTTCCCCTGGCGGAAGATGCCCATCAATGCCGTGCCGACGGTCTCCGGAACGCGACCACTCTCCACCAACTCCCCGCGCAAGGAGATGACCAGCTCGGCCGGCTCAACGTCCTTCGGACAACGCTCAACGCAGGTGAAACAGGCGGTGCAGTCCCACAGTTCCTGATGCGAATCCACATCCATATCCGAGTCGACCAGCATGTGGTAGATCAGGCTACGGATGTTGAGCGTCGTCTTCCGCGCCACCGGGCACCCCCCGGTGCACTTGCCACACTGAATGCAGCCGAAGAGTTCCAACTGCTCGGCCATTTTCGCTGTCTTCAATGCCATTTTGTTCTCCTCCACCCTTAAGCAGGCACGGCTTCTCTGGCTCGGACCAAGACCCTCAGCGCAGAGGAAGCAGCGGCTTTCGCCTCTGAAACCGTGTCCGGAATATCCTTGGGGCTCTGGCAACACCCAGCCACAAAGATGTTCTCCACATTCGTATCGACCGGACGCAGCTTCGCGTCGGCCTCCTGGAAGAACCCATCCGGAGACCGCTCCATGCCCAGCAGTTCAGCTACGTCAGTCATGTCCGTCCGCGGGACGATGGCCGTCGCCAAGACCACCAAATCCGCTTCAACCTCCACGGGCTCACCCAACGTGGTGTCCTCGGCCAGTACGACCAACTTGTCGCCCTTTCGGTAGATCTCCGAGGGCTCGCCACGCCGATAGGTCACTCGCTCGTGTCTCACCCGATCGTAGAACTCCTCGTACCCCTTGCCGAAAGCCCGCACGTCCATGTAGAAGACGGTGATATTGGCGTCGGGCACTTTCTCGCGCACCAGGTGGGCGTGTTTCGCGGTGTACATGCAGCAGACCCGCGAGCAGTAGGGTACGCCGGTATGAGGATCCCGGGAGCCCACACACTTGACAAATACGACATCCTGCGGCTTCTCTCCATCGACCAGGATCTCGCCCTTCGTAGGTCCAGAAGCATCGGAAAGTCGTTCGAACTCGATGCCGGTCATTACCTTCGGGTAGACTCCGTAAGCGTACTCCGGCTTGGTCTCGGGATCAATAAGGTCGAAGCCGGTGGCCACGATGATGGCTCTCACGTCGACGTCGACGAACTCCGCCTCCTGCTCGAAATCGATGGCGCCAGCCGGACAGGCGTCCTTACACTTAAACGTACGCCCGCAGACTCCACGCGTCAAGTAAAGGCAAGCATCGGGGTCGATGGTGTACTTGAGCGGTACCGCCTGGGGGAAGGGGACGTAGATAGCGGATCGGTTGGTGATGCCCTCGTCAAAGTCGCTGGTGATGCGCCCCTTCATACGGCATGCCTCGGCGCAGTCGCCGCACCCCTTGCATACGTCGATGTCGACGTAGCGGGGCTTCTTGCGCACGCGCACGTGGAAGACATCACCGTCCTTCTCGACCGATTCGACCTCAGAATAGGTCATCAACTCGATATTGGGGTGCTGACCTACATCAACCATCTTGGGCGTCAGAATGCAGGAGGAACAGTCCAACGTCGGGAACGTCTTGTCCAACTGGGCCATACGCCCGCCGACGGACGGCTCCCGTTCGACCAGATAGACGGGGAATCCTGCATTCGCGATGTCGAGCGCAGCCTGGATGCCGGCGATGCCGGCGCCCACAATCAGCGCTGCTGGTTTCTGTCTTTCCATAATCCACACCCTTCTCGCCGGTCGTCCCCAGAAGGCAAAGCAGGACGACCCATGTCGGAATCGGGACTAGCTCTCCAATGTCACTGCATCGAGCATCCTGTAGACGCTCGGCACGGTCGCACCCTGACGCCGCGTCGCCTTGTTCGGACAGGCGACGATACACGCGCCACAGCCCTGGCAGAGCACCTCGATAACCTCTGCCGTGTGGGCCCCCGGTTCCAGCACGCGAGCGTCGTACGGGCAGATCTCGACGCACTGTCCGCACGCTGTACACAGACGCTCGTTGACCTGCACGGGCGGCACCGGAGCCTCCAACGTCTGTTGCTTCAGGAGGGCAGCAGCCCGCATCGCGGCTCCCTGAGCCTGCACGATAGTCTCGTCGGCGAAGCGCGGCGAATGAGCAAGTCCACACATAAAGATGCCACGCCTGGTGAAGTCCAGAGGCCGCATCTTGGGGTATTCTTCCTGGAAGAACCCGTTCTTGTCCAGCGGCACGTCCAGCATACGGGCGAGCCCTTCAACGTCGTTGGGGTCGATGCCAGTGCTCAAAACAAGCATCCCACTTCGGAGCTCGACGTTCTCGCCGGTCACCGGTTCCCGGAGGCGGATCCTCAAGCCTCCATCATCCGCGGTTACCTCGGGCTTGTCCGGCAGCTCATAACGGAGGAACGTCACGCCCTTCTTGCGGGCCTCCTCGTAGTAGTCCTCACGGAACCCGTAGGTGCGCATTTCCCGGTAGAGCACGTAGACGCGCGTGTCGGGGCTCTGTTCTTTGATACGAAGCGCATTGGTGACCGCTTTCGTGCAGCAGATGCGGCTGCAATAGGGACGATCAGGCTCCCGCGATCCGACGCACTGGATCATGACCAGGTCCGACGGCAGGTCCTCCTCGGCGTCAAGCTTTTTCTCCAGCTCTCTCTGGGTGACGACGTGCGGGTCCTCCCCGTAGAGATACTCGCTCGGCGTGACCTCCTGGCCACCGGTGGCGATGATGACCGCGCCGTGGGTCAGCACCTCCGTGTCCCCACCATCACCCGGGTCCACGGTCGTCTGGTATTGGCCGACCCAGCCGGTGACGTCCACGATCTCCGCCTCCCGATAGACGTGGATATGCTCGTGCCCCTCAACTTGATCGATCAGAGAAGTCGTGAAGGCGTCTGGATCCTCCCCGGTGGGCATCGTGTGCAGCTCTCTCAGCTGTCCTCCGAGCTCACTGGACCGTTCCACCAAGTCTACCTCGTGGCCCATCTCGGCCAGGTTGAGGGCTGCGGTCATCCCCGCCAGGCCCCCGCCGATCACCAGGGCTCGCTGCGACAGCTCCCGGTCCTCGAAATGGACCGCCTGATCCACTCGAATGCCGGCCGCCGCCATCCGCAGCAACTGCTTGGCCTTCGCGTTGGCATCCTTGCCATTCCCCTGATGAACCCAGGCGATCTCACCGCGGAGGTTTACGCGCTCCAGTAGGGCCGGGTTCAGCCCCACGTCGCGCATCATCCCCTCGAACGTAGACTGGTACTCCCGGGCAGGACAACCGGCGATCAACACGCGGTTGAGCTCGGCCTCATCAATTGCCTCTGTTATCTGCTCACGCCCACTCAGCAGGCAGGCATTGTCCATCGCCTGTACCAGCGCCACGTCCTGGAGGCCCTCGGCGTACTCAGCGAGCTCCTGCAGGTCGACGACGGAGCCAATCTCTCCGCGACAATCGCAGAGGAAGACGCCCACGCGGGGCCACTCCATGCGTACGTTCCGCTCTTTGGGCGGAGTTGCGGTCCGGGCTTCAGACGCCGGGTGTGTGTCAGGCGACTTGCGCGGCTCCCCCACGAAGCGAGCAGCACCGGCGGCGACAGCCGAGGCCTCGACGACCGTCCCCGGGATATCCTTTGGCTCGCGGAACGCGCCGCTGACCAGGATGCCCGGCTGCGAGCTTTCCGTGGGGTGGAACGTGTTGGTCACGCTAAATCCGTAGTGATTGAGATCGACTCCCAACGCCCGGCCCAGATCCTGGAACCCCTGCGGTGGCTCAAAGCCCACCGACAGTACAACCATGTCGAAGTCGTCCTCGTGGACCGTCCCATCTTCGTCCACGAAGTTGAGCTGCAGATCGCCCGTCTGCTTATACTCGTGGATCGAGGAGACCATCGCACGGCGATAGTTAACGCCCGGCGTCGCTTCAACCTCGTCGAAATACTCGTCGAAGTCCTTGCCGTGGGCGCGGATGTCCATAAAGAAGACGGTCACGTCGAGATCGGGATCGAGCTCCTTGGCGACCTGCACCTGCTTGGCGGTGTACATACAGCAGACCGAGGAACAGTACCCACGATCAATCGAGGGGTCCCGCGATCCCACACATTGAATAAACGCAATACGGCGCGGCGTCTCACCGTCCGACGGCCGGACAATATCGGCGCCGGTGGAGCCAGAGATACTGACCATGCGCTCGAATTGGATGCTGGAAAGGACGTTGTCGTAGTAGCCGAAACCGTACTCGCCCTTCTGGCTGGCATCGAACGGCTCGTAGCCAGGGCTCATCACGACGGCCCCAACCTGAATCTGCTCCTCCCTTTCCGCCATCTCCAGATCGACGGCGTCGACAGGACATGCCGCGACGCACTCACCACATCGCGTGCAGGTGTCCATATCGATGACGTAAGTCGACGGGATGGCCCGAATCGGTGGCTGGTAGATCGCCTTCTGCGAGGAGATATCCCCTTCGTACTGATGCGGACGCTCGACGGGACAGACCTCAGCACAACGACCACAGTTGTTACAGAGCTCAACGTCCACGTAGCGCGGTTTGCGGCGTACGGTGACGGTGAAATCGCCCGGCTCGCCCGTCAGACCCTCCACCTCTGAGTAGGGAAGGATCTGGATGTTTTCGTGCAGGTCGCACTCGATGGTGGGACAATAGGCGGCCCGTCCCGGCAACATAAGACAGATACCACAGGAGTCGGTGGGAAACGTTCGATCCAGCAAATGCATCGACCCCCCGATACCCGGAGCGCTGTCGAGCAGGGTGACCTGGTACCCGGCATCGGCGAGCAGTAAGGCCGATTGCATACCACCGATTCCGGCGCCCACAACCAGTACCGTGTCGCTTCCTGCAGACTCTGTTTCAGTCCTGGGAGATCCGTTATTGTCGCTCATAAGTCCTCTCGCGCCTTCGTCCTCTAAAGAAGCCCACGCTCTCGAAGCAGCGGGCGGGGGTCCACACTGTGTTTGCCGAGCCACTTGTCGACCTGGGGCAGGCCCATCGCAAGGGCCATCAACTCGGTGAAGTAGAAGATCGGCACGTCCCGTTCCGCAGCCTGCCGCGTGTCGAGATTGATCTCGCACATCCCGCAAGCCGAGACAATGCAGTCCGCGCCCGCGTCGATGGCCCCCTCCACGATCTTAGTCGACAGCACCTTCACGATCTCGCCGCGAGAGAGGGTCATACTGGCGCCACAGCAGTCCACCTTGTATGACCAGTCGACGATCTCCGCTCCAAGTACGGCCATCAACCGATCCATCGTCATCGGATGCTCGGGGTCGTCCCAGCCGGTCAGCTCCGGCGGACGGACCAGGACACAGCCGTAGTAGGATACCACCTTCAGACCCTCCAAGGGCTTGGTGATCTTCTCCCCGAGCACGTCCTCGTCCAGATCGCGGCTCATGACCTCCAGCAAATGACGGGGGCGGGCCTCACCCTCATATCGGAATTTGAGAAGCCGTTCCATCTTCTCTCGCCAGGCTTCGTCCTCACGCATTTTGATGTCGGCGTCACGACAGTGCTGGTAGCAGGCGGGGCACGGGATAACGATATCGAGCCCGGCCTCTTGCGCAATCGCTACATTGCGGCCCGGCAAAGAGAGGGCAAGCTCGTGATCCAGGCTGTGGGCGGAAGATGCGCCGCAGCAGTTCCAGTCATCAAGCTCATTCAACTCAAGACCCAGGGCTTCGCAGACGATCTCGGTGGAACGGCCGAACTCGATAGCCGTGGTCTCGGACGTGCACCCAGGATAGTACGTGTATCTCGTCCGTGTGCTCACCGGCTCACCTCCGTCTCTTCCTCGCGAGATGAAACCTCGGCCGCCTCTCTGTAGAGCGCCTTGATCTCATCCATCCGCTTGATGCGATCCGGGACGAACGAGAGCTTCCCGTTGAGAACCAGATCGCTGGCCATCTTGATGTCACCGATTAGCCCCTGGAAGAAGACCGGATACTCTGTCAGCAGGCAGCGAGACTTGAACTCTGCCAACATTGTCACCTCGTGCATACGGCCCCACATCCTGATGCTATCGAGGAACGCTCTGTGCAGTGAGTAGACCGCCGTGTCCGGCTTGTGTTCCTCTTCGAGGGCCATCTGCCGCAGGACATCCATGACCGGTGCCAGGCGTATCTCGTTGGGACAGCGCGTTCCGCACGCCTCACACCCCACACACATCCAGATAGCTCTGCTGGCCAGGACTTTCTCCCTCTGGCCCAGCTGGATCATTCGAAGCAATTGAGCGGGCTTGTAGTCCATCATGTAGGCAGTAGGACAGCCAGCCGTGCACTTCTGGCAGTAATAACAGCTTCGAATATCCTCGCCGCTTTCCTCTTTTACGACATCGCTGAAGGCAACGTCGGCCTTCACAGCCAGTGTCGCATCGCCAAGTGCCATTCCTTCCTCCATATAGTGTGTCGTGTCTCTCAAGAAACCTGAGGGCACGCTGTTGCCGCTTGCGGCTCAAAGGAGTCAAACCTGACTACACGAATTATACCAGGATGGACCCTTTCCATCAAATAGACGATATTAATATTGCAAATGGCAGCGGCCTCTGATAGACGGGACCTCCCACCCGAAGCAGCCGCCCTATCCCTCGCAGGCGTCTAGAAAATCCCGGAATTGTCGACCAGCCAGAACACCATGATGGCCATATCGAGGGTCTCCCCTTCATCGGTAACGAAGTAGTCCTCCAATGTTACCTCGTGGCGGAATCCCAGATTCTCGAAGGCTTTGACGACCTGGGGTTGGGTCAGCACGACTTCTGCATACAACTGCTGTAACCCGACCCGCCGCGCGATATCGACCAGGCAGCGGAGCATCAGTGTGCCGATGCCCTGACGGCGGTAGTCGCGATCGAGGAAGATACGCACCCAGGCCAGGTGACGATGGAAGTGCTCACCAAAGTGAAGGGTTGCCTCTCCCACGATCCTATCGTCCACAACGGCTACGAGGGGAAAGACGCGCTTCAAGTCGAGGTCGCGAACCCAGCTCTTCACCACCTCCCGATCGCCGGCGTCGCTACGGAAGTACTCCAGATCCTGGTCCGACGCCCGGGCAAAAAGCGCCACGAGATCCTCCTCGTCCTGCTTTGCCAAGGGGCGTATGAGGAGCCGTTCGCCAGAGGGTAACGTCTTCAATTTGCGGTAGTTCTCTAACTGCTTCCAAACATCTGGCATCTTGTACCTCCCTCAATCCGTCAATCGCAGCGCTTCACTCGCTTACACCTGCTTGTCGCTCCGGCTCTCTCGACCCAAACCGCACACAAAGTCACCGTTAGCCCATCGCTGCATCCGCCATCGCCAGAATCTGCTCCGGCGTCCAGTTGCGTATTCGACTCGCCTTGTTGGGACAGGCCACCAGGCAGGCACCGCAATTCTCGCACAGGGCAGCGTTGACCGTAGCAACGCCCCGCACCGGGTCAAGCTCACGGGCCTCGTAAGGACAGATCTCCACGCAGACGCCACACCCAGAGCAGATCTCCTCCACGACGTAAGCCACTGTGGGCTCCTGCGTCATCTCATCCTTCGAGAACAGCTGGAGCACCTTGGCGGCGGAACCCGAAGCCTGCGACACCGTCTCGGGGATATCCTTCGGCCCCTGGGCCACGCCGGCCAGGAAGACTCCGGCGGTCAGACTCTCGACCGGCCGCAACTTGGGATGCGCCTCAGTGAAGAACCCATACTCGTCGGCGCCGACGCGCAGCATCTGAGCAACGTCCAGGGCCTGACGACTGGGCAGCATCGGCGTCGCAAGGACGACAAGATCGGCAGCCACCTCGACCGGCTGGTTGCTGAGCGTGTCGACACCCCAGACCTTGACCTGTTTCCCGCTGCCGAAGATCTTGCTCACCTTTCCGCGCAGGTAGAGGATGTCCTGCTCCTCCATGGCCCCCTGCACGTACTCGTCGTACCCCTTGCCTGCGGAGCGAATATCGATGTAGAAGACGTAGGCCTGTCCGTCCGGCACCTGTTCCTTGAACATCATCGCCTGCTTGGCGACAACCATGCAACAGACCTTGGAGCAGTAGGCGACACCCCGTTCGGGATCACGCGATCCGGCGCACTGGACGAAGACGACCTCCCGGGGCGTGCGGCCGTCCGACGGACGGCGCAGCTCCCCGTCTCGCAGCATCGCCTCGAAGGTGAGACCGTCCACCACGTCCACCAGCTCCCCACCGCCATATTCGGGCAGCCTCTTCAGGGGGTAAGGATCCCAGCCAGTGGCGAGGATGACAGCCCCCACCTTTACCGATCTTGCTGAACCATCAGCGGCCTGCTTCTCAATCTCTACCTGAAAATTCCCCACGTATCCGTCGACCTCGGCCACTTCAGCCCCGGTGACGACCTCAATGTTCGGATGCTCCAGGACCCGCTCCACTTTTTTCCGCAGGAGATCCGGGGCGGCCTTGAAGTTGAGATAGGTCCCGCTGAGCTGAGCCATTTTGCCGCCGAGGTGATCTTCTCGCTCCACCAGCACCACGGGGAAGCCGGCGTTCGCCACGTCGAGGGCGGCCTGCATCCCGGCAATACCGCCGCCGATCACCATAGCACGTTTCGTCAGCGGCAGATGGAAGGGCTCGAGCCGTTCGTCGCGGGTGACCTTCTCCACGACAGTACGCACAATCTCGTTAGCCTTCTCCGTCGCCGCCTCGGGCTGGTGTTGGTGAACCCAGGAGCACTGCTCACGGATGTTAGCGATCTCGAGACGGTAGGAATTCAGACCCACCGACGACCCGGCACGCCGGAAGGTTGTCTCGTGCATCGAGGGTGAGCACGCTGCGACGACGACCCCATCCAGGTCGTGCTCCTCGATCGCGTCCTGGAGCAGCTGCTGGCCGGGCTCAGAGCACATGTAACTGTAGTCGGTCGTAAAGACAACGTCAACGTGGCGGCTGGCCTCCTCAGCCACTCGCTCCACGTCTACCGTGCCGGCAATGTTGATCCCACAGTGACAGACGAATACACCTATCCGGCTCATGCTGCCTCCGTGATGGCGGCCGGGCTAGCGTCGATCTCGGCGCCCTCCTCTTCCAACGCCGCGCGGGCGCGATCCTCCGCCTGCGCAGCCTGGAACAATGACAACACCTTGGCCGCAGCACCGGAGGCCTGCGATACGGTCTCTGGAATGTCCTGGGGGCCCAGCCCGGTGCCAGCCAGGAAGATCCCGGGCACTCCACTCTCCACCGGGGTCATCTCCGCGTTCTCGGGGTTGTAGAAACCGAACTCGTCTGCCTCAATACCCAGCATCTCGGCAACCCGTCGGGCTCCGACTGAGGGGATAATAGCGGACGCCACGACGACCAAGTCGGCCGAGATCTCCACTTTCCGACCGGTAAGCGTGTCCACCCCCCAGACCATCACCCCATCGTCAGTCGGGAAGACCTTGGAGACGCGACCACGGATGTAGACCGTCTCGTCCTCCTCCATCGCCCGATTGACGAACTCCTCGTATCCCTTGCCCCCGGCCCGGATGTCCATATAGAAGACGTACACCTGGCCATCAGGCACCCGATGCTTGTAGAGGATAGCGTGCTTAGCGGTGTACATGCAGCAGATCTTGGAGCAGTAGGGCACGCCATGCTCAGGGTTCCGAGAACCGGCACACTGGATGAAGACGACCTCCTTGGGCACCTTCCGATCGGAGGGGCGAATCACCTTCCCACCGGTCGGTCCGGTGGCGGAGAGCAGGCGCTCAAATTCCAGCCCATCCATCACATTCGGATGAGACATGTACTCGTAGGCCGCTACAGCTTTGTCCTGATAGAGCTCGTAGCCGGTGGCGACCACAATGGCCCCCACGTCCTCCTCGATAACCTCCGGCTGCAT
>Ga0207752_1000181_pt1 | contig 29138 bp, 24 predicted proteins | sample Pon2CUnioCityCA_6_FD_187272 | JGI IMG/M metagenome (GOLD analysis project Ga0207752, IMG submission 187272) | Marine sediment microbial community from Union City, CA, USA - Pond 2C Sediment 2 (SPAdes) | ecosystem: Environmental > Aquatic > Marine > Intertidal zone > Salt pond sediment ... | reverse complement strand
ACCTCCGCTCATCACGGCCGCACTCCCCGCCGCGCCGCCGATGACGATATTCAACAGGGTGCGCGGCTTCAGCCAGATCGTATAGACGCCGACATAGATGAAGGCCCCCAGCACCAGGTAGAAAGAGAGGGCGGGGTTAAAAGGCAGTACGGCCAGGGTCGGCAGGTAGATCAGGGCCAGGCCCACGGCAATTACCAGCCGGGGGTGGCTGATGGCGCCGGTGGGGAGGGGGCGCAACCGGGTGCGGCTCATAATGACGTCGGAGCTGCGTTCCAGATACTGGTTTAACGCCGAAGCGCCAGAGGCTGCCATGCCGCCGGTGACCAGCACCAGGAGCAGGGTGCCGAAACCGGGCCAGCCACGCGCTCCCAGGAAGGCGCCGCCGACGGCGGCTAACAGCAATAAGGAAACGACGCGCAATTTAAAGAGGACGACCAGCATCTGGATGAAAGCACGCCAGTTTTGCCCGGCGCGCACAACATCAGGTTGTAGGGCGTCCTGATTCGACATATTCACCGACATGAAGCCTCCAGCGTAAGGGTGCGGATCCCGAATAGATAAGGAACGGGCCTGCTTGAAAAATAATCAGCCCGTTAACCGTAATAGTTTAGCTGACAGTGGTCAAAAAAGCACACCCCAGGGCGCCCTGGAGTGTGCCTCACTGACCATCCGCCGTGCACACTCATCATCAGGGTGCTACCGGCGTGAGGGAGTACCCCTTTGGAATCTCTTGCTCAAAGGGTGGGGGAACGGGGGGCTTGCTATCGGTGAAGATAATCTCTGTGAAGCCCAATTCTTGCAGAAAGCCGCGCATGTATGCTTCGGCGTTTTCATCTGCCTGCTCCAGGATGTCCGATTCCTGGGCCGCGGCCTCTAGTTCCCGGTCTGCCGTCTGCCGGACCAGGGTTTCCAATTCCGGATCAAGCCGGGCCAGCAGCCCCCGGTCGCGGTCGGCTACGTATGATCTCTCATTATCCAGGTCAACGGTAAAGATTTCGGGTTCTGGCAGGTGCACCATCACCGTCTGGGGATCCACAACTTGCACGTCGTCTTCCTCCATCTTCGCCAGGTCGATGCCGGCAATCACCTCGCCATGGGCGACGAAGATCATCGTCTCGCCAAACGCGCCCCAGAGTAGCTCCTGCTCCCGCTCGGCCCTGATCACTTTCTCCAGGGTCATCGAGGCGGTTTCCAGCCGGGCCAATTCCTTCACCTCGCGCACGACAACCACCGGATCGGGCAATACCACCGGTGTGGCCGGAATGACCAGTTGCCGAACCAGATTGCCAATCGGTTCGACGACCGTTTCGTTGGCCGTGTAGGCCGTAACCAGGACAAAGGCCACGGTCAAGATACCCAGGGCCAGAAAGAGTATTAGAAAAAAGTAAGCCACCTTGCGCATCGCACTCACTCCTCGAGTGATTGATTATTCCTCACAAGTTTACAATCATAATGTATGTACAATATAAACGTAGCCCGGTCACCTGATAAAAACCCGTAACAGGCCGAAGGTTGCCTAGCTCTCACTTTCTCATTATTTCTGCTCAGGGATGAACGCGATCTAAGTCGGAGTTGTCAGAAACCGCCGGAGGTGGACAATTCAATTCATGTTGGTCGGAACGTGTCAGATACAGTTAGGTCTTTACGGGGTCACTTCCCTAAAAGAAAAGCGGCAAATCCTCAAATCACTTTTGAAACGTCTGCCGCAGCGGTTTAATGTGGCCGTCGCCGAAATTGACCACCAGGACGTGTGGCAGACGGGGGTGATTGCTCTGGTCACGGTAGGCAACGACGCCGGTTACCTGCACAGCGTCCTGGAAAAAGCGGTCGCCTGGGTGGAGCAACAACGGCCGGATTTGCCGATTGAAGCGTATTCTATTGAAATTTTCTAGACAACCTGCTGCCGGTTGCTCGTCGTCCAGTCATAGGTGAAGCGTACCTCCCTTGCGGATCTATCTGCTACAATGAAAAAGGACGCCGGCGTATATCTTCTCTGAAACTTTTGTGCTGGCGTAGCGTAGAGAGAAATATATGCGGAAACAACGGATAAGAAGCTGGTTGATCCTCCTTCTGCTGCTGGCAGGAGTGGTGCCGGCTGCCGCGCAGGCAAGTACCCGGTCGCAGGAGGAGCCGGCCGTGACGATGCGTGTGAGCGCCGGCTTTGACGGTTACTACAAGGAGAGTGCCTCCTGGGTGCCGGTGCAGGTCACTGTCGCCAACGACGGCCCGGCGCTGGAAGGAGAGTTGCAGGTGATTACCGGCAGCGGCCCCAGCAACCGGGTGGTCTACAACAGCCCCATCTCGCTGCCTACCCGGTCGAACAAGCGGGTGACCTTCTACGTCTATGTCCAGGGTTTTGCCAATCGCCTGGACGTGCTGCTGGTGGACGACGAGGGGGAGACGGTCAGTGAGGTGGAAAGCAACCGGCTGGAGCAGTTAGGCAACGACGCCCTGCTTTATGGGGTGGTCAGCGAAGAGCCGGTGGAATTGGCGTTCCTGGAGAACGTTACGGCCGGCCGGCCGGAAGCGGCGGTTGCCCTGCTGGAGGCGGAGATGGTGCCCGAAGTTGGCGCCGCCCTGAATGCCCTGGACGTGCTGGTCTTCACCCACGTGGACAGCGGGAGGTTGGCACCGGCCCAGGTGGAGGCAATTCGCGGCTGGGTCAATACCGGTGGCCAGTTGGTGATCACCGGTGGCTCCGAGTGGCAGCGAACCACTGCCGCCTTCGGCGAGCTCTTGCCGGTGGCAGTCAGCGGCAGCGAGAGTGTGGACGACCTGCCGGCGCTGGTCGCGCACACGGCCGTTCCTTTCCGTGATCCCGGCCCCTACGTGATCGCCACCAGCACTCTGGAAAGCGGCCAGTTGCTTCTACACCAGGAGGGCACGCCCTTAATGGCGCGGCAGGAGACAGGGCAGGGGGCCGTTACCTTCCTTGCCCTGGATCCAACCCTGGCCCCCCTCCTCGACTGGGACGGCAACGAGCGGCTATGGCGCGAAGTGGCCGGCAACGTGCCGGAGTTGCCGGTCTGGGCACGCGGGATCCGCAATAGCTATGCCGCCGGCCAGGCACTGAACAGCCTGCCCGGGTTGCGGCTTCCTTCGGCTGTCTGGCTTTTCCTGTTCCTCTCTATCTACGTGGTGGTCGTCGGGCCGGCCAACTACCTGGTGTTGAAGCGCATGCAGCGGCGCGAGCTGGCCTGGGTTACCATCCCTGTGCTTATCCTGTTCTTTGCGGCGCTTGCCTACCTGACCGGTTTCCGCCTGCGGGGCAACGACGTCATTGTGAACCAGATGGCAGTGGCCTACGGGCATGCCGACGGCGAGCAGATGCGGGTGGACAGCCTCCTGGGGATATACTCGCCGAACCGGACCGCTTTCGATGTCACGCTGGCGCCCGATGTCCTGGTGCGGCCGTTCGAGCGCAATTACGGGCAGATGGCGGGCAGCGGCAACCTGGACGCCGTCACCCGGGGCAGCAGCGTGGTCCTCGACGAGGTGCGCGTCGACGTCAGCGGTGTGGAGACCTTCATTGCCCAGAGTTACCGGCCGGCCCCGGCCGTGAGCGGCCGGGCCACCCTCCACCTGAGCGGTGGCGGCGCGGAATTGCAGGTGGACGTGCAAAATAACAGCGACCTGACCCTGGAAAATGCCGGTCTATTCTTTGGTGGCACCTTTATTTCGCTGGGTAACCTGGCCCCAGGCGCTACCGTCGACGAGCAGCGCACCCTCACCGGCAGCCAGGCTTCGGCGGTAGCCGGAGCTACGACCGGCGTGGGCGGCCCGTACGGCCCCTACGGTCCCGGCGGCCCACCGTTCAGTGCCCATTACCAGCAAATGCTGGGGACGGCCAACTATCAGAGCGATCCAGAAGTTTTCGCCCGTTTCCAGTTGCTGGAATCCCTCGTCTACTACGCCGGTCCAACGCCGAACAACACGAGCAGCGGCGGTGACATCACCCTTATCTTCTGGTCCGAGCAACCCCAGTTGGATGTGTCCCTGGCCGAGACAGAAGCGCAGGCGCAGGTGACCACCCTCTATTTTCTGGAAGTGCCCTTCACGGAAGTGAGCGCCAGTGGCGAAGGGGTCAACGTACCGTTGGAGCTATTGGACTGGCGCGTGCTTTCGGAAAGCGGCGTTTACGCGCCGACCATTACCGATTTTTACCTGCCACCAGGCTGGATCGAGCTGGAGTTTCAACCGTGGGCTCGTTTTCAGGAGATGGATGTGACGGAACTGGTGCTGGTTTTGCGCGAATCCTCGCTGCCGGCAGCGGGCAGCCAGCGACCGCCGGGATTACGCCTGTGGAACTGGGAGGAGGCGACGTGGGACACGCTACCCAACGTGGTCTGGGGGAGCATGTCTATCGGCGACTTCGACCAATTCGTCGGGGAACAAAACCAGGTGCGCCTGCGTCTGGAGAACAACAGCACCAGCGGGATAAATATCCAGGCGGTCTATCCGTCTCTGACCGGAGATTTGTAGGTGATGGCGAATAACATTATCGAAATCCAGGGGTTAACGAAGCTGTATGATGGCCTCACCGCTCTCGACGATCTGACCTTAAGCGTGGAAGAAGGGGCGGTTGTGGGCTTCATCGGCCCCAACGGTGCCGGCAAGACAACCACGATGCGCATTCTGACCACGTTGTTGCAACCGACCCGTGGCCAGGCGTGGGTTGCCGGGCACGAGGTGACCCGGGAGCCCAAGGCGGTGCGGCGGGTCATCGGCTATATGCCCGACTTTTTTGGCGTCTATGAGGATATGAAAGTGTGGGAGTATCTGGACTTTTTCGGCGCCTGTTACGATCTGCCGCCGGCAGCGCGCACGGCGATGATCGACGATCTGCTGGCGCTGGTGGACCTGGGCCACAAGAAAGGGGCCTTCGTCGATAGCCTCAGCCGGGGCATGAAGCAACGCCTTTGCCTGGCCCGTACCCTGACCCATGACCCGCAGGTGCTCATTCTGGATGAACCGGCCAGCGGCCTCGATCCCCGGGCCCGGATAGAAATGCGGGAACTCTTGCGGGAATTGAAGCAGATGGGGAAAACGATTTTCTTCTCCTCGCACATTCTCTCTGAGGTAGCCGATATATGTACCAGCATCGCCATCCTGGAGGCCGGCCGGCTGGTGGCCTACGGTGACATGGAAGAGATGAAGAAGCAGTTGCGCGCGCACCGCCTGATTGAGGTGCGGATAATGGGCGATCTCGAGCCGCTCCAGGAAATATTGCTGCACACAGAGGCGGTCGGTGCGATCATGGCCGGCGTGGAAGCGGAGCTGCCTCCGGATACGGTACGCTTTGATTTCAGCGGGGATGATCAGGCGCTCAGCCGCCTGCTGGCGCGCATGGTGGCCGGCGAGATCCCCGTCATTTCTTTCAGCGAGGAAACAGGCGATCTTGAAGACGTATTCCTGCACGCGACCCGCGGAATTATAAATTGATGGGAAGGGTTCGTATTCAGGACCCCAGCCCCCTATAATAAAGGATGTTATGGCAGATCTGGTAGAAAAGAGCCCCGCGCGCCGTCCTCACCTGCTACGAACCCTGCTTCAGAATCCGGTGACGGTGAAGGAATTGCGCAGCCGCATGCGCGGCCGGCGCGCCTTTGTCGTGCTGACCGTGTATCTGCTGCTGATGAGCGGCTTCATCACCGTTCTGTACGGGCTCTATGCCACGGCTGCAGCCCAGCCTTACGGCCCGGAAGCGCGCCAGGCCGGCAAAACGGTCTTTGGCGCCGTTCTCGGGATCCAGGTCTTGCTGGTTATCTTCATTGGCCCTTCCTTCACCGCCGGCGCGATCAGCGGTGAAAAGGAACGGCAGACGTACAATCTCTTGCGTACGACCCTTTTATCGGCGCACGCACTGGTCGCCGGCAAGCTGATTTCCGCCCTGAGTTACGTCTTGCTGCTGATCCTCGCCGCCATTCCGCTGCAGAGCATCGCCTTCCTGCTGGGTGGGATTTCCTTGATCGAGCTTGTCATCGCCGCCTTGCTCATCTTCGTCTCGGCAATCGCCTTCGCCCTCCTGGGCCTCTTTTTCTCCAGCCTGATGCGCTCGACCCTGGCGGCCAGCGTCACGACCTTTGCCGCCTCCCTGTTGCTGACGCTGGGCGGGCCGGCGCTCGCTCTCGTGATGCTTCCTATCGGCAGCACCATCCTCTCCGGCCGGACCCTGGCACCGATCGTCGAGGTCCTGCTGGCGTATGGTGGACTGTCGCTGGCTGCCACCAATCTGCCGGCAACCATTGTTTTAAGTGAGGTCTTCCTTCTCCAGGAAGATGCGATTTTTTTCTTCACGAACACAATTAATGGCTACACGGTGCTCTTCTTCTCGCCCTGGTTTGTCTACCTGATTCTGTACACGTTCTTATCCTTAATCCTTTACTGGTTGACCGTGCGGCGTGTGCGCCGGATACCGAAGAAATAAGTAGAGATTGGAGATTGCACTTGGCGTAGCCAATCTCCAATCTCCATTTTCAATGAGCGAAATGAATTTCGACCAACTGGTTCAGGTCCTGGCCCAATGGGAGCGACGGCGGCGCCTGCAAGAGGCGTTGCTCTGGGTGCCCCGGGGCATCATGGTGGGGTTGCTGCTGGCCGTGCTGGTTGCCGCTTACGCTCGCTTCCGGCCGTTACTGACTAACGAAGAAGTCGCCACCCTGGCGCCGGGTCTGGCCCTGTTGGGCCTGTTTGCGGCCGCCATCGTCCTTCTCTGGCAACGGCGCTCGCTCCTGGAGCAGGCGCGTTTCGCCGACGCGCGTTTCCACCTGCAAGAGCGGGCCAGTACCGCGGTGGAGATCCATCAGGAGCAGTTGCCGGTCACGCCGGAACTGGCCCGGCAGCAACTGGCCGATACGCAGGCTGCTGCCGGCCGGGTTGACGCCCGGCAGGCCCTGCCTCTGGCACTGGACCGGCAGAATCTGCTGGTGACGCTGATTGCGGCCCTGCTCTTGGGGTTGGCTATCTATTTACCGAACCCCCAGGCAGAAATTCTGCGCACACAGCGCGCAGTGGCGGCCGAGATCGAAGAGCAGGCGGAGGCACTGGAGGCGCTGGCCGAGGAGATTGAGGAAGATCCGGCCCTGACGCCGGAGCAGCGCGAGGAATTGGCGGAACCGGTGACCTCTGCCCTGCAAGAACTGGAGAGCGGCGATTTGAGCCGGGAAGAAGCGGTGGCCGTTCTTTCCGAGGCGGAGGCGAATCTGCGGGATCTGGAAGCCAGCAACAGCACCGAAGCGTTGCGCGAGCGGCTGGAAACAGCCGGCGCGCCGCTGGCCCAGAATCAGGCCGGGCAATCCCTGGGCCAATCGTTGCAGAGCGGTAACCTGGCCCAGGCAGGCGCGGCCGCGGCAGAGCTGGCCGATGACCTTTCCACTCTCAGTGCAGAAGAAATGGACGCGCTGGGCGAAGATCTGGCAGCAACGGCGTCCGCCCTCCAGGATGTTGACGGCGAGCTGGCAGGGGAACTGGCCCAGGCGGCCCAGGCCTTACAGAATGGAGACGCAGCAGCGGCCCAGCAGGCATTGCGCGAAGCCTCCGGCACATTGCAGGAACGGGCGCAGCAACAGGCGGCGTCGGGCCGGGCCGCGGCGGCTGCCGGGCAATTAGGCGAGGGGCGGCAGGCGGTGGCCCAGGCCGGCACTGAAGGGAATGGTGAGGGGAGTGGCGAAGGCCAGGGCCAGGGCAGTGGCGAGGGCCAGGGCGAAGGCAGCGGCAGCGGCGAAGGTCAGGGCGAGGGGAGCGGCCAGGGTAGTGGTTCCGGCAGTGGCCAGGGACAGGGCTCGGGTGCGGGTAGCGGTAGCAGTGGCGGCGAAGGAACCGGTGGCGGTACCGGCGGGATTGGCGGCGAGACCGGCCACGCGGAAAACGTTTACGTGCCTGATTTTGCCGATCTCAGTGGCGAGGCCGGCGAGGATGTGGAGCTGCCGGCCGAGTGTATTGCCAACCCCGCTCTCTGTGGCAGCCTCCTCAACGAAACGGCCACCGAATTCCGGGACGAAGCGAGCACGGTCCCCTATAATCAGGTATTCGGCGATTACCGGGACGCTGCCTACGAAGCCCTGTCCGATGATTACGTACCGTTGGGAATGAAAGAGTACGTGCGCGACTACTTCTCCTCGCTGGAACCGTAAAGAAAGGGGCGTGAGCGTACCAGTCAGCACCTCATTCAATGTCAAGATCTTGCAACCAGAGACGGAATAATGGTAGAAGAACTAGCTAGCGAACCGCCGAACAGTATAGTAGAAGAATCGTTGACCGTGGCCGAGTTCAGAGAGACGGCGGCGACGATTGAAGCGGAGGTCGGCAAGGTTATTGTCGGGCAGGAGAATGTGGTCCGTCACGTGTTGGTCGCCATTCTGGCCAGCGGGCACGCTCTGCTGGAAGGGGTGCCCGGCCTGGGCAAGACGATGTTGATCCGCACTCTGGGCCAGGCGTTGAACCTGGAATTCAGCCGCATCCAGTTTACCCCGGACCTGATGCCGGCCGATATTACGGGGACCGACATCATGGAGGAGAGTGCCGACGGGCAACGGGTCTTCCGCTTCCAAGCGGGGCCAATTTTCGCGAACCTGGTCCTGGCAGATGAGATCAACCGGGCGACGCCGAAGACCCAATCGGCGCTGCTGGAAGCGATGCAGGAACGGACGGTAACGGTGGCCAACGAAACCTACTCCCTGCCTGCTCCCTTCTTTGTGCTCGCGACCCAGAATCCTCTGGAGATGGAGGGCACCTACCCCTTGCCGGAGGCCCAGCTGGACCGCTTTTTGTTCAAGGTCAACGTGCTGTTCCCTTCGGCGGCGGAGTTGACGGAGATCGTAGCGCGGACCACCGGGAAGGAGGTGCCACTGGCCGGGCCGGTAGCGGACGGGCCGCGGATTATGGCGATGCAGGCACTGGCGCGACAGGTGCCGGTACCGACCCACGTGGGCGAATATGTCAGCCGGCTGGTGGTCGCCACCCACCCGCAGGAAACGCCGGTATCGATGGTGCAGACCTACGTGCGCTACGGGGCGAGCCCGCGGGCTGCCCAGGCCCTGGTTCTGGGGGCAAAAATCACCGCCCTGCTGGCAGGTCGCTACAACGTCAGTTTCGACGACGTGGCGGCGGTGGCGCCGGCCTCCCTGCGCCATCGCCTGATCCTCAACTTCGAGGGCCAGGCGGAGGGGATCAAGGCTGACGACGTGATTGCCGATTTGCTCCAGTCGGTGTCACGGGAGGCGTGAAATGGTTGCCGGAACGGACAGGCAGTTGGCGACGTTGATCACCCTCCTTGGCCAGCCGACCCCGGCCGGGCTCTGGCAACTGCGGGGTGAATTGCTCCAGCTTGGCGTGCTGCCCCAGGCCGCCATCTGGTCCTCCCTGGACGAGTTCTACCACTTCCTCAACGAACTGGTGGCCAATGCCACTGCCCGCGAATACAGTCACTTTGCCTCGCTGCTGGATATCGGCGCGGTGGGTGGCGTGGCTGTTCAGAATTTGTTGTCGCAGGAGAATGGGGGCGTGCTCTGGCAACGGATGCTGGCCGGCGGGCTGAGCGAAAGCCTGATGGTGATGGCAGCGCGCCAGTACGTGAAGGCGTGGGAGGAGGAGATGGCTGCCCTATACCGCACGGCTGCCTGGAATCTCTATCGCGCTTTGTGGGAGGTTTCGTTGGCGCTCAGACCGGAGCTGGCTGCTGACGCCCGCCGCGCTCACCTGGATGACCTGCTGGCTCCCCTCCACGACGAGCAGACGCAGGGCAGTGCCAGGGCCGTGCTGATCGCCCGCCTCTACCAGTTCTTGCTCCTGATCCATTTGCGCGAAGTGACGCCGGCCGGACAGGGCCCCTGAGCCCCGCTCCCGCTCCCGCTTATGCCGATTTTTGACGAGACCACCCTCCGCAAATTAGAGCAGTTAACCCTGGTGGCGGACCAGGTGCGTGTCGGGGTCCTCAAGGGAGACCGGCGCAGCCGCAAACGCGGCACGTCGGTGGAATTTGCCGACTACCGCAATTATAGCCGGGGGGATGATCTGCGGCGGCTCGACTGGAATGTTTATGCCCGGCTGGAGCGCCCATTTATTAAGCTGCTGGAGGAAGAAGAAGATCTGGCAGTACACCTGCTGGTGGACGCCAGCGCCAGCATGGACTGGCCACAAGAGGAGGCAGAGAACAAGTTGCGCTACGCGCTGCACCTGGCCGGGGCCCTGGGCCACATCGCCCTATCGACCGGGGATCTGGTCAACGTGACGCTGCTCACCGGCCGGGGAGAAGGGTGGGCGCGCTGGGGACCCTTCCGCGGCAGCCAGAACAGCCTACGCCTGTTCCAATTCCTGGAGAGCGGCCGGGCGGCGGGCGTTACCAACCTGGACGTTTCCCTGCAGAATTACGCGCTGCGCGGAGGGCGGCCGGGCATCCTTTTCCTGCTCAGCGACATGCTCAGCCCGGCCGGGTACCGGGACGGCCTCAGTGCGCTCCAGGCGCGTGGCTATGAGGTGGGGCTCCTGCACATTCTGAGTCCGGATGAAGTAGACCCACCCCTTACCGGGGATCTGAAATTGGTAGACGTCGAAACCGGGGCAGATGCCGAAATTACGCTCGATGCCACGACGCTGGCTCGCTACCGGGAACGCGTGCGGGCCTGGCAGGCAGAACTGGCCGCTTTCGCGGCCGGCCGGGGCATTCACTATGTCCCGGTTGCCACGGATGTGCCCTGGGAGCAACTGGTGCTACGCACCCTGCGGGTTAAAGGCGTGCTGAAGTAAATGGCTTTCCTCACCCCGCTCTTTCTTCTGCTGGGTCTGCTGGCGCTTCCCATTATCCTGCTCTATATGTTGCGGCTGCGACGGCGGGAGGTAATTGTCAGCAGCACCATGCTCTGGCAGAAGTTGTTGCGTGACCGGGAAGCAAACGCACCCTGGCAGCGGTTGCGCCGCAATCTCCTGCTATTGCTACAACTGCTGATCCTGGCAGCCCTGGTGCTGGCCCTGGCCCGCCCGTTTATTCCCGTCCCTTCGGTGGTCAGAGGCAGCGTGGTGGTGCTCCTCGACGGGTCCGCTTCGATGCGGGCGATCGATGTCGCCCCCGATCGTTTTGCGGCAGCCAAGGCGGAAGTTGCTTCCTGGATTGACGATCTGGGAGGGAGTGACCGGATGACGCTGATTCTCGTGGGCCAGACGCCGGCAGTGCTGGTATCGGCCAGCAATGACCGGAACGCGTTGCGCGAGGCGCTGGCAGCGGCGGAACCGGCTGCGGGGCAGGTCGATTGGCCGGCGGCCCTGGCGCTGGCCAGCGGCGCGGCTCAGGGGTTCCAGGACGCGCGCATCGTGGTTGTCTCCGACGGCGGCCTGCCCCAGGAGCTGCCCCCCTTACCGGTGGAAGCGGTGTACGTGCCTGTCGGCGACAGCGGGCAGAACCTGGCGTTGACCGCGCTGGCGACACGGCAGACGGTGGCGGGGGTGCCCGAGTTGTTTGCCCGGGTGGCGAACCTGGGGGACGCGGATCAGGAAGCGCTGCTGAGCGTGGATTTGAACGGGCGTTTGTTTGATGCGCGCCGGATTACCGTACCGGCCGGTGAAGCGCGCAATCTGACCTGGGAACTGCCGGAGGAGGCGACCACAATTGCCGCCCGCCTGAGCGAACAGACGGTAGATTACCTGGCGCGGGACGACCAGGTGTGGGCTGTGCATGAAGGGGGTATCAGTAACCGGGTCTTGCTGGTGACACCGGGCAACATTTTCCTGGAGCAGGCGTACACGGTACTGCCCGGTATCGAGGCATTCCGCATCTCTCCAGATGCCGGCCTGGAAGCGGTGGCCGGAGAGTCGTTCGACCTCTATGTATTTGACAGCATGCCGCTGCCAGAGCAGTTGCCCGATGCCGATCTCTTTATGATCAATCCCCTCCCACCGGAGGTGCCTGCTTCTGGTGAAGCGCCGGCGGTGACTGTCAGCGGCGTATTTTCGGCAACCACCGTCACCCGGCTGGCGGATAGCCCGCTCCTGCAATTTGTGGCGTGGAGTGGTATTGACATTCGCCAGGCGCGGGCCGTCTCTGCACCCTGGGCTACCCCCTTAATCGAAGCGGAGGGCGGCCCCTTGCTCTTGACAGGGGAGCGCAACGGTCACCGGGTGGCAATCCTCACCTTTGCCCTACAGGACTCGGATCTGCCCTTGCAGATTGCATTTCCTGTATTAATCGCTAACATTACCAATTGGCTGACACCAGGCCGTGCATTTGATACGCCGACCGGCGTTCAGCCCGGCGAGCCGGTTGAGATTACGCCAGGAGCCAGCACGACGGTTGTTCTGGTGGAGAAGCCGGACGGTTCCCTCTGGCGGGAACCGGTGGCGGAAAACGCCATCATTTTTGACGAGAGCGAGCAACTGGGACTTTATCAGGTCTTGCTGCGCGATGCCGGCGGTGATCGCCCGGCCGGGCGCTTCGCCGTTAACCTCTTCTCCCGGCAGGAGTCTGATATCCGGCCCGCCGCGACCCTGCAATTGGGGCAGGCGACAGTTCGAATAGCGACGGAAGAGGACGTGGGCCAGCGGGAATTGTGGCCCTGGCTAACCGGCGTGGCGGTTCTCATTCTCGTCGTCGAATGGTGGGTCTATTTCCGTGGCGCGCGTCTGCCACAGCTTGAATTGAAGCGAAATGCGTAGCAGGATTTTGCCTGAGGCGCAAGACAATATGCAGCGAAAATCTATCTGGTTTCTCATCTTATTTTTGTTTCTGGCCGGTTGCCAGGCCCAGGGTTCCTTTAAGCCGGAAGAGGCGGGGACGACACCGGTTGGCGACCTGGTGCGACGGCCGGTGGTCGTCTCGTTTGAGGAACTGGATATAGACCCGCGTGCCCACCAGAACCAATTAGTGCGGGTTACCGGGGCACTGCTTCAGGTAGCATCACTTCCCTGTTCGCCCGTGAACGGACCATTGCCGCAGTGGGCGCTGGTCGACGAAGAGCTGCAGTTGAACGGGCGCGGCTTTGAACGGGTCTTGCACCTGATCCCAGAGGGTACAGAGTTGATGGTAGACGGGTTCTGGCGTCGTTACCGGGGTCCGGTTGGCTGTGGCAAAGAGCCCCCGGTGGACACGATCTGGTATCTGGAGGCGGTCCGTCTGGTGCAGCCGAATCCCATTCCGGGGCTGGAGGGGTTGCTGGCAACCGGCTCGCCGCGGGTAACGATAGAACCGGCTGCGACCCTGCCGGCTGAGGGGACGGCTACAGGCACGGCAACGCCCAGCGGCACGCCCACGGCCACGGCAACGATCACGGGGACGCCGACGCTGATGACGATGACGCCGTCGCCTACGGCAACGGTCGAAGGAACTCCTACCGAGCCGGTGACGGCGACCCCTTCTCTGACGCCCGAACCGGGGGAAACGCTGACGGCAACGCCCACGCCCACTCCCAGCCAGACGCCGACGCCGACGGCAACCACGGCCGGCGCGAGCACGCCCACCTTGCAGCCGCCCACGGCGACGAACGAACCACCCGAATACCCACCTGCGACCGCGACCACCGATTCCTATGACTGAGCCTGTCTATTCCCTGATTGGGCGTACCTTTATTCCCGGCTATAGTGCCCCAACCGGCGTGAGCGCGGAGGATGGCCCGGCTTACCTCTTTGCCTTCAAGGGGTACCGTCTGCTCCTGCGGGAGGAAGAGGGTTCGCTCTCAGTGCCTACCGTCGGGATGCTGGCAGCAGCCGGGGTGTCCGTGGCCCATCCTCATTTTCTGGGTACCCTGGACGGACGGGTTTGTTATACGGCACAGCTCCCGGATGATGTGGCGGCTCCGGCAGGCATGGGCTTCCATGGGTTGCGGAGCGTGCTCGATTTGCTGGACGAGGATTTCTTCTGGCTGGCCGGCCGGGCCGTGCAGATCGTGGAGTGGGATCGTACCCATCGCTACTGTGGGCGTTGCGGCGAGCCTACCGAAGATCACGAGCGGGAGCGAGTGAAAGTGTGTCTGGCTTGCGATTTGCGCAATTATCCACGGCTGTCGCCGGCGATCATTGTCGCCGTCACCCGGGGAGATGAGCTGCTGTTGGCCCGTTCGCATCGCCATCCGCCCGGCCGTTTCAGCGTGTTGGCGGGATTCGTGGAGCCGGGAGAGACGCTGGAGGAGTGTGTGGCGCGGGAGGTAAAGGAAGAGGTTGGGTTCGACGTGCGTAACATCCGCTACTTTGGCAGCCAGCCCTGGCCTTTTCCCCACTCGTTGATGATCGCCTTTACCTGTGAACACGCCGGGGGCGAGATTGTGCTGGAAGAGGCAGAGATGGCAGAGGCATACTGGTATACGGCCGATAATCTGCCGCGAATTCCGCCACCGCCCACCATCTCGCGCCAGTTGATAGAGTGGTTTCGGGCCGGCCAGGGGGATGAGCACCGGCCGGAGGCGGGCGCTTTCTGAACCCGGCTATTTACGCTAGAATCGACTCTAAAGATAATTCTGTGAGGCTGACCTGTGAAAAACATTCTTGTTACCGGCGGCGCCGGCTTTATCGGCGCCAACTTTGTCCTTTATCTGCTAGAGAAGTACCCGGAGTACGAGGTTGTCGTCTACGACAAATTGACCTACGCCGGCAACCTGGACAATCTCCTCGAGGTCTCCGATGATCCCCGCTATCATTTTGTCAAAGGTGATATTTGTGACGCGGAGACGGTCGCCGCGACGATAGAGAAGTACAACATCGACACCATTGTCAATTTTGCTGCCGAGACGCACGTGGACCGTTCGATCCTGGATCCAGATGCATTTATCCAGACGGACGTTTATGGCACCTATGTCTTGCTGGAGGCGGCGCGCCGCTATGGACTGGAGCGCTATCACCAGATCTCTACTGACGAAGTGTACGGGCACATCCCGCCCGGACATTCCAGCCTGGAAACCGACAACCTGGAGCCACGCAGTCCCTATGCAGCCAGCAAGGCCAGCGGCGACTTAATGGTCCGCGCTTACTACGTGACGTATGACCTGCCGGTTACCATCAGCCGGGGTAGCAACAATATCGGCCCCTTCCAATATCCGGAGAAGGTGGTCCCGCTCTTTACCACCAATGCCCTGGAGGACGAGCCACTGCCCGTTTATGGAGACGGCCGGCAGATGCGCGAGTATCAGTACGTGCGCGATCATTGCGAGGCTGTTGACCTGGTCTTGCACAAAGGAGAACTGGGCGAGATCTACAATATCGGCACCGGCGAGGAGATGGAAAACCTGCGAATGGTGGAGATCCTGCTGGATGAACTTGATAAGCCTCGCTCGCTCATTCGCCACGTCCGCGACCGGCCGGGTCATGATCGTCGCTATAGCCTCAACATCGAGAAGATCAAGGCCCTGGGCTGGCGGCCCCGGCACAGCCCGGAAGAGGCGATTCGTAAATCTGTCGCCTGGTACCGGGATAACGAATGGTGGTGGCGCAAGATCAAAGAGGGTGATTTCCAGGCGTACTATGAGACCCAGTACGGGGATCGCCTTAAGGAAGCAGAGGCGGGCACGACCTCGCAAGGATAGGGGAACAATGCAAGACCTTCACCGCTTTGCGCTGTTGGTAATCGTCCTGGCGTTTTTCGTTGCCTGCCAGAGTGATGACGGGGCTGAACCTGTTTCGGTGACAGCCCCGGGGGCACCGACTCGGGCGGCAACTGTGGAGGCGGCTGCATCTCCTACGGCGGTGCAGCCATCACCGGCGACAACGGTTGTGCCGGCACAACCGGAAGCGACCACGGAGAGCGAACCTGCGGAGCTTGTCAGCCCGACGAGCACGCCGGTCCCGGCAGCCTCGCCCACTATGGCCACCGGGCCGGTTACGGCGCTGCAACTGGTGCCGCTGCAGGGAAACTTCGACGAACCGACCTATCTCGGCCACGCGTTTGACCGGCGGCTATTCGTCGTGGAGAAAGCGGGTCGCATCCAGATTGTCGACGAACAGGGACGCCGGGCAGAGCCCTTCCTCGACATTGTGGACCGGGTAGGCTCTGGTGGCAGCGAACAGGGGCTGCTCAGCGTCGCCTTTCACCCAGATTATGGCAACAACGGGCTCTTCTACGTAAACTATACCAACCGGAATGGAGACACAGTTGTTTCCCGTTACCAGGTGGGAGAGGATCCGGACCGGGCTGACCCCGCCAGCGAGCAGATCTTGCTTAACATTGGCCAGCCTTACCAGAATCACAACGGGGGCCAGCTACAGTTCGGGCCAGATGGTTACCTCTACGTGGGTATGGGCGATGGAGGGAGTGGCGGTGATCCCCAGAATCACGGCCAGAATCCGGCGACGCTGTTGGGCGCGCTGCTGCGGCTGGACGTGGATGCGGGCGGTGAGGTGGGCTACGCCATCCCGCCGGACAACCCGTATGTGGGGAGCGACACCGGCCGGAATGAGGTCTGGGCGATCGGGTTGCGCAATCCCTGGCGTTTTAGTTTTGACCGGGAGACCGGCGACCTATACATCGCGGACGTGGGCCAGAATCAGTATGAGGAGGTCAACGTGGCTCCGGCCGGCCACGCGGCACCGATCAATTACGGTTGGAACATCATGGAAGGGTTACACTGCTACGGTTCGGATACCTGCGAACAGGAAGGCCTCTACCTGCCGGCCGTGGAATATAGCCATCCGGAAGGCGGCTGTTCGATCACGGGCGGGTACGTCTACCGGGGCGAGCAATTTCCCGCTCTGAGCGGTAACTACTTCTACGGGGATTTCTGTACCGGCCGGGTGTGGAGCTTCCTGTCGCCGGATGGGGAACCGCGCCAGGTGGCCAGCGTCCAGGGGAACATCACCAGCTTCGGCCAGGATGCATTGGGAGAACTCTATCTCCTGACCCAGCAGGGCCAGGTTTACCAGATCCAACCCTGAGAGGAGAGCCTGGAGAAATGACCCGGGCTCTATCCTGTCCTTAGCCCAGGGTGGACCACACCTCCAGCTTCGACTTCAGGCGGCGGATCACTTCGTTGGTGAACTCGTCTGTCTGGGCACCACCCCCCAGATCTGAGGTGCGGATGCCGTCGTAGACCGCTTCTAACGTGGCTTCATAGAGGGCGCGGCTGATGCGTTTTGCCTGCTCTTCTTTCATATGGCCAAAGAGGGCGGCTGCTGCCAGAATCATGGCCATGGGGTTGGCCACATTCCGTCCTTCCAGGGCGGGCGCGGTGCCGTGGGGAGCTTCGGTCATCACGCAATCTACCTGGCCATCGTCGTCGAGGGAAATAACCTGGGATTCCGCGCCGGCAATAGAACCGTAGAGGCGCAGTACCAGGTCGGAAAGCAGATCGCCGTCCCGATTGAGGGTGGGAATAACCAGCGGATCGCCGTCGCCGGAGAGGAGCAGGGCAAAAGTGGCGTCGATTAGCTGCGGATCGTAACGCACGTCCGGATAACGCCGCGCCGCGGCATCCAGCTCTTCTTTGAACATCCCTTCGTAGACCGGGCTGACCGTGTACTTGGGACCACCGAATACCTTGCCCCCGGTGCGCTGTGCATGCTGGAAGGCGAAATCGGCGACGTGGGAGCAGACGCGACGGCTGATGCTTTCGGTCCGGTAAGCGACTTCACTTAGCGAGCCATCTTCCCCTTCACGCCATTCCTTGGCGCCATAGGCGCCGCCGACGGCCATGCGCACGACGCTGATCGGAGCGAAGACGCCGCCGACCGGGCGGACGCCGGGAATGCGACGGCCCACTCGCAGAATGACTTCTGCATCGATTTCCTCGCGCAAGATCCGGTTGGGGCTGCCTACGTCGTCGGGAGCCTCGGGGGTGATGGTCGCTGCCTTCAGTGCCAGCCGGTGATGGCGCATCGCTTCGGCGGCTTCGTAGACGACCTGGTTGCCGGTCGCCCGCCGATTTTCCAGGCTGAGGTCGAAGCGCACAAACTCGGTGGGAAAGGCAGTTACCGAGGGATCGATGACGCGCAGGGTCTCCTCCAGTAGTTCCTGCCCGGTCTGGTCTCCTTCGAGGATCACGATGGTTTTGGCCATAGAAAGGGTCTCCTTTGGTTGATAGTTGGTGGTTGATAGTTGGTGGTGGCGAGGATTGTAGTCAGTGATCGGCCACCGGGAAATAGGTAAAGCTACAGGAACGCTCACTCCTCCCGCGCGCGCAGGAAGGCGAGATAGCGCGGAATGATCCGGGTGTAGGCCCAATACCAGAAGGGACGGGCAGGGTAATCCCAGGCACCGACGTGCCGGACGACCTCGCCCTCGAAGCCGGATTTGAAGCGCCACACGCCCCACAGGCTATCGCTTTCGACAAATTCGTCAGGAGCGCCCCAGAAGTCATAAACCTCACATCCCTGCTCTTTGGCCCAACGGATCGCCTCCCACTGGAGCAGGTAGTTCGGCATCCGGTTCCGTTCTTTGTTGTTGGAGGCGCCGTACATGTAAATTGCCCGCCGGCCGTATTTGACAATGATCACCGCGCCAAGGGGCGTTCCCTCATATTCGGCGATGAGCGGCTGGGCCATGCCGGCATCGTAAAAAGATTGCCAGGCGTCCAGGTAATAGCCCGGGGGGCGAATCGTGAATTCATTCCGTTCGGCCGTCGTCTCGTACATCCCGGCGATTAGCCGGAAATCGTCCGCTGTGCCCCGGCGCACAATGACGTCCTTGCGCCCGGCCAGGCGAATGTTGTAGCGTGTTTTTGACTTCATATTGGCCAGCAATTCATCTTCCGGCAAATTCAGGTCCAGTTCAACGGTATTGCGAAATTGAATCTGGTCGTCGGAGAAACGCCAGCCTCGCTCTTTCAACTCTGCCATGAATCCCTGGCCGGTGGGCTGGGGAACGGCCGGCTCCAGGCCCCGGCTACGGGCGACGTCCGGGTCGATCTTGACGAAGATGGCGCCTTCCTGTTTTGCCAGGTGCTCCAGCCGGGTGAGGATCGTCTGCCGCAGCCGGGCATCGTCATAGTCGAAAACGGGTCCCTTGGGCACGTAGAGGATCGAAAGCGGCAGGCGCGGCACCGGCCGTTTCAGTACCAGGGCAGCCGCACGGGGGTGGTCGTTCTCCCCGGCGAGGACCAGGGGGTTCGCTTCCCAACCCCAGCGAGATTTGAACGCCCCCCAAACCCAGCTCTGCAGCGCGTGCGGGCGGGGGAGGGCGGACAGAATTTCGTGCCACCTGGTCGCCGAGGATACCGGCCGGAAGGACATGAGAGTTTCATCGCTCATCTCTCTAGCGACCTCGCCGCCATTTGTAGAGGCGATACAGCAATTTGTTGTAAACGCGGTCGGCCGCACCCACCGTCCGCTTTAATTCCCCGCCAAAGCCGCGTTTGAAGCGATAGACACCCCAGAGTCCGTCGCTCCGGTCGGTAAAACGGGCTTCCAACTCTTCTTCCGGATAGTCGGGCACGCCCCACAAATCATAGGCGGTGCAGCCCCGCTCCCGGGCCCAGCGCATTGCCGCCCACTGGAGGGCATAGGTGGGCATCCGCTGCCGTTCTTCGCTGCTGGAAGCGCCGTAAAGGTAAGAGGCGGTATCGCCCACGGCGAAGACCATCAGCGCCGCCAGCGGGGTGTCGTCGTATTCGGCAATGAACATCGCCGCGTGGTCGGGGGCAAAGATCTCGTAAGCGCTTTTGTAGTAGTGGGGTTCGTGAACGCCAAATTCATCGCGCTCGCTCGTGATTTGCATCAGACCGTTGAAAATGGGGATGTCCTTCTCCGTGCCTTCGCGGACCACCACCTCTTTACGGTCGGAGAGACGAATGTTGTAGCGGGTCTTGGACTTCATGGCCATCAGGATATCCTGTTCCGGCGGCCTCAGATCGACGACCAGCGTCCGCGGAGGCTGGATGACGTCGGTTTCGGTCACCAATTCGTGGCGGTCACAAAGCGCTTCCCACCGGTCCAGGGGCATCTCCTCCTGCCACAGGTATGGCTCCAGCTTTAGAATGCCGGCCCGGTGTTCGTAAGCGGCCAGATCGATCTGGTTCAGAAGCACGGTTACCTGTTCGTCGTCGTTCCAGTCAACCAGAGGGCCATGGGGAACATACGCGATCTTTACCAGACCGAGAGCGGCCGAGCGGACCAGCATCTGGGCGCCCGCCACCAGCCGGCCGTCTTTACGCAGCCAGACGCGGCGCGAGTTCCAGCCGAAACGGCTCTTGAGCTGGGCCCACCTCGTTGTCTGTAACAGGCTTCCCTGGGGATGGGAGGCGACAAATGCATCCCACTCTCTGTCTGCTTCGGTATAGGTCTCTTCACGAGCAATAATCTGATCAAGCATAGGGGAATAATTATACCCTCACTTCTGCCGTCTCGCTTCATTTGTGTTACAATCATTAGCACGATGTTTACATGTACCTTCAACTCGAGATGGGAGAGGTCTCATCTCCACACCGGGAATCTATGAGCCAGTTACATTTACTTTATCGGCTACAGCAAATTGACGACGAGATTCGCGCCAAGAAACAGCGCTTGCGGGAGGTGCTAAACGCCCAAAAGAAAAACGGCGAGCTGGTGGCAGCGCGGGCCAGCAAGAAAAAAAGCGATAGCAGACTCCAGAAAGCCCGGAACAGGCAGAAGGATCTGGAACTGGAATTGGGGAGCGTGAGTGACAAGGCGCGACGTACAGAAGAGCGACTATATTCGGGCAAGGTCCAGAACACCAAAGAGTTGCGCGATTTGCAGGAGGGTGTGGCATCTCTAGGGCGGCGGCGCTCTGTCCTGGAAGATGAGATCCTGGACGTAATGATGGTGGTTGAGGAGGTCGAGGCGGAGAACGAAGAGGTAAGCGCCGAGCTGGCAGAGATAGAGGCGGAGTGGGAGCAGACTGTGGCAGGGCTGCAGGAGGAGCAAAATGAACTCGCCGTGCGCGTGAACCAGTTGTTGGAACAGCGGCAGGAACAGGTGGGGAAGATTGAGCAACCCCTGTTAACGAGTTATCGTGCGGTGGGGGAAAGGCGCCGGGGCATCGCCGTGGCGGCCGTCAAGGATGGTTTGTGCGAGGTATGCGGGGTCAGGATTTCCGCGAACAAGGTTCAGGCAGCGCGCATGGGCGAGGTGGCGGATTGTGGTAGTTGTGGCCGGATTCTGGTCGTCGTCTAGCCTGACGAACGCGTGGAACTACAGTGCCTCCGGCTGCCTATAATGACGGGTAATAGGCGATCCCCAGAGCGTCCATCACGGCCACGGCGGCCGGCGCGATAAAGAGGGCGGGCAGCAAGTTTGCCGCCCGGATGCGCTTGATATCCAGCAGGCGGAAGCCAATAGCCAGGAGAACCACGCCTCCGGCTGCCGTCATTTCGGCGATCATCGGCTCGGTGAAGAAATCGGCTCCCAGGCTGGCCAGCAGGGCAATTCCTCCCTGGAATCCCAGAATGACGATAATGGACGCCAGCACCCCCGGGCCGAGCGTGGCGGCGAAGGCCAGGGCGGCAAAGCCGTCCAGCATCGCCTTGATGGCCAGCTTGGTGTAATCGCCCAGGAGCCCGTCTTCAATGGCGCCTTGAATGGTGAGGGGGCCGACACAGAAGACGATGCTGGCGGTAACAAAAGCCTGGACAAAACGAGCCGATTCGCTCTCGTCGTCGCTGCCGCTCAGCCGTCGCTGGAGCCAGGTACCGAATGCTTCCAGCCGGTCTTCAATGCGTAACGCTTCGCCGGCGAGCGCGCCTACCAGGAGGCTGCCGAGCACGATCAGAGCATTGCCCGTCACCAGGGCACTATCCATACCGATGGCAATGGTGAAGAGGCCCAGGGCGGCAAAAACCGTCTCCTGCATCCGCTGAGGGAAACGATGGCCGAGGAATGTGCCCAGGGTGCCGCCGATGAGCACGGTGAAGGCGTTGAGGATGGTGCCGATCATGAGAAGCGGTGTAGGCGGGCTACATCTCCCACGTGGCATCCCCGTAGAAGTCGCCGTGATCCTTCGCTATGAAAGTCTCAATTGCTTCCCGGATATCACCAAGGCGGAAGCTGGGCCCGTGGCCCGGATAACAGACGGTGTCATCCGGCCACTGTAACACGACGTTACGCAACGTCTGGAGCGTGGTTTCAAATTGCTCAGGCGACCAGGTCTTGCCGGGCCCACCTTCGAACAGGGTGTCGCCGACGATAATCCGGTTGTCATCTTCGATGGCAAAGCAGATTTGATCGGCAATGTGTCCCGGTGCATGATAGACGCGCAATGTGTGGTTCCCCACGCTAACGGTGTCCCCGTCCACGAGGTCCCGGTCCGTGTCCAGGGTCATCTCGCCGAAGGTGCCCCCGTGCGGACCCTTAAAGGCCATCAGGGGGACCTGCAGGCGCTGGCACATGGCATCCAGGGCGCCGACGTGGTCCGGGTGGGTGTGTGTGAGCAAAACGGCAACAGGATCACTCTCGCCCAGCGCCGCGGCCAGCTTTTGTGGCTCTGCTCCGGGATCGATTAACACGCTTTCATTCGTTTCCGGACAGACGAGGACGTAGCTGTTCATCGGCCAGGGGCCAACCGGCTGTAAGCGCACTTCCATTTGAGCCATAAGATACCTACTTCAACTCCTGTTTTAATGTCTCCAGGAAATCCCAGACCACTTCATTGAAGGCCTCCGCCTGTTCCAGGTTGGGCAGGTGGCCGGCACCGGGAATCAGGACCAGTTCCGCCTCAGGAATGGCATCGCGCATCTTTTCCGCTGCTTCCAGAGGGACGATCTGATCTTCGTCGCCATGAATGATCAGGGTCGGGACGTCAATCTCGCCCAAGGTTTCGGTAGAATCCGGCCGGTCTTTCATGGCCATTAAGGCGCCGGCGATACCGTCCACCGAGCTGCTCTCCATCATATCCCGGACGAACCCCACCAGATCCTCATCACGTTCATAGGTCTCAGGTGCGAGCAACTTTGGTAGCATCGTCTGGGCGATTATCTCCGGTCCCTCTTCGCGTGCCTGCTTCGCCATCCGGTCTCGCCCTTCCTTCCCTTCAGGCGTATCGGCCTCGGCCCGCGTGGAGACCAGAATCATACCGGCAACCCAGTCAGAAAAGCGACGGTAGAACTCAAAGGCGATATAACCACCCATGGAAAGACCACAGACGACGACCGGTTCCTGCACTCCCAGGGCATCCAGCAACCCCATGCAGTCGTCGGCCATCAAAGCCATGGAATACGGTTCGTCGCCGCTGCCGGAGAGCCCAAAACCGCGCAGGTCCGGAGCCAGCATGCGGGCAGTGTCGCTCAGGTCTTCCAATTGCGGTTCCCACAGGCTGCTATTCAGCGGAAAGCCATGGATAAGCAACAGGGTAGGGCCACTACAACTGTCCTGGTAGGCCAGCATAAAATCATTTTGCATGTCGGGCATGGGTATTTCCCTCCTGAACATATCCGGCGCGCGCAAACTTCTGCTCACCGTCCCGATAAGGACACGGCGGTGACGTTCACTGCGGAACCAACCCGCGTCAGGGCCACCAGCGCTATTATACCAGATACTTCGCTATCGTCCGACACCCACGCTGCCGCCGAATGCGGCTGACATTTCGTCATAAATGGCGGCGATACTGGCTTCGTCGCCCCGGAAGTAGTTGCCGTTAGCCCGGAATGCCAGATTCTCGAGCAGCTCCTCGTCGGCGTCGGAGCCATAGGCGATGGTGAAGACGGTAGCGCCAGACCGGGCCGCCGCGCTAAGGGCACTGTCCTGGTTATAGACGTAGCTGTACGTATCGAGCCCATCGGTTAGCACGACCAGGGCGTTGGTCGTATCAGAGCGCGTCGTGTTCTCCAGGAGGGTAGCGCCTTCGCCGATAGCATCATAAAGAGCGGTGTCCCCTTCAGCCTCCAGGGCGCGAATAGCCCGGATGATCTCCTCCCGGTTCTCACCCACCTGCTGGTACTTCACAAGCGAAACCGGTTCATAGGAAAACGGAATAATGGTCAGGTAATCCTCATCACCCATCTGCTCGACGAACTGGACGGCGGCGCTGCGCATACTGTCTATTTTGGAGCCACTCATACTGCCGGAGACGTCGAGCAACATGACCATGTTGACGTCTTTGCGCGCCGATTGCCATAGCTCCTGGACGGCAAAAAGGGTGTCTGCCGTGGGAGGGGCAAAGACAAGCTGTGGTTGTTCCAGGTCTACGCCGTTGCTTTCGTCCAAGGGTGGGCCGGCCGGTACCGCGTCATTCACCGGGCGCAAACCGGCAGCCAATGCCAGTTGCTGGCCTTCTTCACCACGCAAGTAGTCACGGAACACGGCAGCGGCTTCCCGGGCAGCGGCCGGTGCGTCGCCGTTGATGCAGGCCGGATGGTCCGCGACAAAGGTGCCTTCAAAAGGATAAACCGGGATGAGGGCCGGATCGCCCTGCCCGTACTGGATCACGTCACTCTCGTACATCACGGCCGCGCCCAGGAAGCCGGTGCCGCGTTCACGCATGGTCCGGGCCAGATCGCCGGTGCTGCTGCTGAACCAGGAGACCGCCCCTTCGAAAGCGCCGACCGAGGCCTGGACGATCGGCTGCTGGATCGCCTCGACGCCGACCGCTGCCTGTTGGGATTCGGCTGCCTGGACGAGCGCCAGCAGGGTGCTGGCACCGGTCCCGGAGAGGCCGGGGTGCGTATGGCCCAGACGGAGCACGTCGCCGAAACGTCCCCCGCTGTAATAGGCCCAGGCGCCGGGATCGGCGGCAAGACTGCCAATGTCCAGCCAGCCCAAATCGCGGGAAGGCCAGCCCAGGGTCTCTGCCAGGGGCCGCCACATGGCGATCACCAGCGGACTCTCGGCCACGCTGGTGCACTGCCCCTGGAAGCCGGCGACTCCTTCTTCGGCCAGCACGTTTACCCACACCTGGCTATCAGGGATCCAGAGGTCGGGCGCCGGCACTTCCTGGAAATCCAGCACCGCCTGTCCTGCATCGGTTGCGACCAACATCACCCATACGGGATCGCCTGCTTCCGTCTCCAGCTCCTGCTCGTTGAAGGCGGCGACCGCCCCCTCCAGCCAGGGGTTGAGGCTGGTGTTGGCGACGACGTCAATCACGATGGCATCACCGGGCGGGCCCTCGCCGCTGAGACTGCAGGCAAGGGTGACGACAAGTAACAAGGCAACAAACAGCAGCATGCTACGCGATAGTCTCATGCGTTCCTCTCTGTTAGGAGATTAGAGATTAGAGATTGGAGATTGAACGACCCGCGGGCTGTCCAAACTCTGATCTCCAGTCTCCACTCTCTTTGTTAGCGACCGGATGTAATCAGGGTCATTTCGACGAAACGATCTTCCGCCTGGACTTGCGGATCGTCGGTGCGCCGGTGTGATTCCGGGGGCAGGGTGGCGGTCACAATAAAACGCGCCCGGTCGAGGCCCTGAGAAACCAGGTAATCTACCACCGACTCGGCCCGTGCTTCGGCAAAGGCCAGGATCTCTTCCTCGGTGTAAGGGGGATCGTTTTCGGGCCAGGCTGAGGAGCCCTTAACTTCCAGCAGTAAGCCCACACTCTGAGACATGGTGGGAAGCACGCACTCGTCCAGGATGCGGCGCGACTCCAGGGTCAGCTCGGTGGAGTCCGGCAGGAAGGTGAAGCGGCGACAGGGAAGCACGGCCAGGGTGGCCGCCTCTTCGGTGCCGACGGTGCTCAGGTCGATATTGGCGCCAATGGAGAAGGTATCGTTTACCGGATTGCCGTTGGCGGCCAGTGCTGCTTGCTGGCCGGCTCGAGCCACAAACCCCGGGTCGATCAGCTCACTTGCCTCTTCCTCGGCAACTTCCAACCCGGCTGCAGCCCACACGCGCCGGGCAATTTCCAACCGGTTAATGATTGGGCGTGTGTCACGCATCACCGTGGCATTGTTGCTGAGGGTTGCCTGGGCCACGCTTTCCAGCCAGGCCGACAGATCGTCGCTGGCGGTTTCGGGATAGACGAAGGTCCAGTCATTGTGACCCCAGGCGGCAATCTGGGCAGCGGCTGTGTCGAAATCTTCTATCTGATCCTTGAGCGTATCGAACCAGGCGTTGTGGAAATCCTGAACCAGCTCCGGTTCATTACTGATAGACTGGCGGGACGTGACCATGACGTCGATGACGATGCGTAGCTGGCTGGAACTGAGAAGGGGGACGCCACCGGTCTCCTCTGCTTCGTAAATATCGGGCTCCCAGCCGGAGACGGCATCCGCTTCCCGGCTGTTAAAAGCAGCGACCGCGTCGGCCACGCTATCCTGGGGAACCAGCGTCACGTCGAAGCGGGGGTTCAGCCGGGCGATGGAGAGCGCATAATAGACAAAATATTCGCCGACGCTGTTGCGGGCGAAGGTGATCCGTTGCCCCTGCAGATCATTGATGGTATCAAGGTCGCGCGCCCAAAGCTGGTCGGCGCCGGCGCTTTCGTCCACGATAGCCGTGATCACGCCGGGGCTATCCAGGGCCACGGCATCCAGGGTCGTCAGGAGACAATCCCATTCTCCTGCCTGGAGCAGCGCGTTGCGCTGTTCTTCGGAGACGTCATAGGCGGGATCGTCATCCAGGAAGAAAGGAACGATGCCCAGGTGGAAGCCGTGCTCCACATCGGTTCCCGACATTTGCATCTGTTGGAGGGTAAAGTAGCTGCCGAAGGCGTCGGCGCCGCATACATAGGTCGGGAGGTCATCGGCGGGATCGTAGTCGGGGCCGAAGATCGGTTCCGGCGATTCCAGCTCCACGCCGGGGGTGGACGGCCCGGCGACGGCTTCGGTGGTGGGCGTGGTATCCGCGGCTCTGTCGCCTAAGAGATTGCTGCCGACCACATAAGCTGCAACCCCACAGATAGCCAGTACGGCCACGCCAATAATTGCGACAAAGACAATTCGAGTTCTATCCATCTGCATGGGCCACTCCTATCCGGTTCTTAATTGTTCAGATATCGAAGATAAGTAATCGTTCAGCCGCCTTCTCATTACCCTTTACGTATTAGAAACGCCGACGTTGCGCGCAAGTTGCGGGTACCCCAGGTTGAGCAGGACGTCCGTCGCTCTTTGTCCGGGAAGGGTCGTGAAGGTGTAGTCTCCATCGTGGCGGTCGACGATTAACTCGACCGCTTCCGGCAGTACACAATGTTTGCTGCCGCGAACGCCGCCTAACATTTCCTGGTAAGCGCCGACGCTGAAAAAGCCCACGTATAGCTCTTCCGTCTCTACCGGCAGCAGGAGGGGGGAAGTGCTGGGCTTGGGCGGATAGACGTCGTCGCTGTCACAGGTAATTCCCCCTAACTGCACCTGCTGGAACGGTTTGTCCAGGTGGGTCAGCGGCAACACAATAAAATGCTCGCTCAGCGCCCAGCTATCGGGGAAAGAGGACATGATGGAGCCGTCAATGATGTACCACGGCAATCTGGACCGGTTCTCTTTGGCCAGGATTACCTTAAAGAGGTGGGCTCCGTGTTCCGATGTTGTGTACCGGCCGAACTCGCCCATAATGTCTGGTACCGGGACGTTATAGCGCCCGCAGACCTCCTGCATCGTACTCAGGAGCAGGCGGACCAGGGCGTGATAGTCAAAGTCGAAGTCGAGGGTCATCGCCACCGGCATCCCCCCGCCAAAGTTGAAGATAGACAGGGAAGGGTACCGTTGGCGCAGGCGCGCGTAAATCTCCATCGGCGGTTCCAACCATTCGACAAAAGCATCCCGGTCCAGAATCTGGCTGCCGACCATGGCATGATAGACTTTCAGGGTCAGGTTCGGAGCGGCGGCCACGTACTCGGCCGCTTTCCAGATATCGTCCACGTTCAAGCCGAAGCGAGAATTGGCATCGTCCATCTCTTCCAGGTCGTGATGGGCGCCATAACTCTTCTGGCGCAGGCCGACGTCGAAGGGGAGGCCAGATTGGATCAGGGGCGGCAACTCAGCCAGGCTCTCGACGACGGGGATGACGTGCTCGTGTTCCTTTCTCAGCCGGAGAATATTCTCCATGTACGCCGTCCCGGCCGGTTTGAAGCCGTTGCAGATAACCATCCGCTCGGGCGGCAACAGCCCACGGCCAATCATGAGGCGGGCAATATCCACATCCACCGTCGACGACATCTCATGATCGGCGCCGGTTCCCAGCGTGGTGCGCACGACCTCCTCCGCAGCGTTTGCCTTAGAGGCATACGCATAGTGAAACGCCCCTTCATAGCCCAGTTCCTGGCGCACGGTTGCGAAGATCTGGCGCATCTCCTCGATCTGGCGGCGGATGATGGGCAGGTAAACGATTTCGAGCGGGCTGGGATAGGTCTGTTCCGGTCCCGGGCCCTTATCCCCGCCGACGAAGAGCCGGGCCAGATCCAGGTCTTCCAGGAAGAGATGGCCGTGACGGGTGTGCAGGTAATCGTTAAAACGGTAGCCCTCAGGCACCGGCTCTTGCTTCTCCCACCCGATCACAGGTCTGCTCATAGCTTTCCTTTCCTTTTTGTTTGAATGGTCCCACAGGCACGCGCACCGTAACAGGGAGCTCCATTATAGAGGAAAATGTCCGGCGTGGGAATAATCAGGACAGGGATCGCCTTCAGCTCAGCGCCAGCGCACGTAAGAAGGCCTGTCCGTGCGCTTCCAGATCCCCTTCGAGGCTAAAGGAGAGCGTGCGTAGCCGGACATCGCCGACCTCCACGTCCAGAGGGGTGCCGGGGACCTGGGGATAGACCAGGATCGCCTCCGAGCAATCACGCAGGCGAGCATAAGTAGTAATCTGCTGCACGTCGGCGGACGCCGGGCGCTCAGCCGCCTTATATTTGGTATCCAATACCAGCCGGGGCTGGTTATGCCGGTCATAAAGGACCAGGTCCACGTTGAATCGCAACTCGTTTTGCCGGCCGACGGTCACCTGTTCCTGGACGCGCACCGTCCAGGGAGCGGGCAGATTCACCTCCAGCCAGGCTGCCACGAACTGTTCGTAGAGGTGACTCATGTTAACCAGAAAAGGAACCATCGTGTGTTCGCCGAGACGGTGACCGGGACCGCTGTGTTTTAGGAAGAAGTGACAGAGGGCGTGGAGGGGATGGTAATCCTGGTTGAGCCGGGTGTAGAAGCGGTCGACGCAGGCCCCGGCGGTGAAGGGTATGAGTGAGACGTGACCGTTCAGGCTGCGGTAGGCGCGGCGTACCAGCAATTGCGTCGCTTCGTCACAGAGCCGGCTCTGGGCGATTATCTGCAGCGTCCAGGCTAGAATTTGATTATCGGCGATATCGGCAGTATGTTCTTCATAGTGGCAGGCCAGCGTGGGGGTCCACGGCCGGTGGC
>Ga0207752_1000180_pt1 | contig 29178 bp, 25 predicted proteins | sample Pon2CUnioCityCA_6_FD_187272 | JGI IMG/M metagenome (GOLD analysis project Ga0207752, IMG submission 187272) | Marine sediment microbial community from Union City, CA, USA - Pond 2C Sediment 2 (SPAdes) | ecosystem: Environmental > Aquatic > Marine > Intertidal zone > Salt pond sediment ... | reverse complement strand
CCTGCTGCGCTGCCCGCGGCCGTGCCCTGTGCGCGAATCTGCCGGGCGACCGCAAAGCCATCGAGGCCGGGCATGTGCAGATCGAGCAGGATCAGGTCAAAGCGCGTCGTTCGGCAGCGCTCCAGGGCGATCTGCCCGGTGGATGCGCAGACCGCCTCGGCGCCCAGCAGAGCGAGAAATTCCTGCAGCAGCTGGCGGTTGACCGGCTGATCGTCGACCACCAGCACGCGCGCTGCATCTGCTGCGGCGCTGGCCGGCGGCGCTGAGGCGGCGCGTGTCGCTGGTTCGGATGCGGCGTCCCCGGCGCTCCGGCCGAGGGCGGTGTCCAGCGCGCGGCGCAGTGCCGCCGGGCTGAGGTTGCGCGACAGCACGGCATCGTAGCCGAGCCGCTCGCAGTGCTCGGTGAGTAGCTTGTCGGCCACGGCGATCATCGCCAGCACGCGCTGCTCCGGCCGCTGTCGATAGTGTCCGGCGGGCGGGATGTCGAGCTCTGCGAGGCGGGTCTCGGACAGATTGACCAGACAGGTCGGCACTTGCCGCGCGGCGCCGTCGCGGCCGCTGTCACGCTCGTCGCCGCCAGCGCCCGCGGTGGTGTCCGGCGCCGCCTGGCGCGATGAGGCTGGCAGCGGCGGGTAGCCGATGGCGCTGAGGCTTGCGGCGAGCGCGTCGCGCAGAGGCGGGTAGCCGTCCACCAGCAGCAGATTGGCGACGACCTCGGGCGCCGTGGCTGGCCGGGGCGCTGCCGCCAGCGGCGCGGCACTGCGCTCGAAGCTGACCTCCAGGCCAAAGGTCGAGCCCTGCCCGGCTCGGCTGTGCGCGATGATTTCGCCGTCCATCAGCTCGACGATCTCGCTGAAGATGTGCAGCCCCAGCCCGGTGCCGCCGTACTCCCGGCTGGTCGACATATCCGCCTGCGAAAAGGCGGTGAACAGCTTTTGCAGATCGCCCTCTCCGATGCCGATGCCGGTGTCGCTGACGCAAAAGCGCAGCCGCAGCCGCTGCTCGTCCTCGGCCAGACAGTCGGCGCTCAGCGCGACGTGCCCGCTGTGGGTGAATTTGATCGCGTTGCTGATCAGATTGGTCAGCGCCTGCTGCAGGCGCAGTGGGTCGCAGCGCACGCTGGCGCAGCGCGCCGGCAGCGCGCCGACGAAGAATTCGATGCCGCGCCGATGTGCCTGGCTGGCGAAGTCTTCGCGCAGCTTGTCGAGCAGCTGGTTGAGATCGATGTCCTGCACCGCCCAGGGCATGTTGCCGGACTCCAGCCGGGAGAAGTCGAGCAGGTCGTTAAGCAGCTCCATCAGACTGCTTGCCGAACGTCGCAGGGTCTCCAGCTGGTGGCGCTGGTGGGGTTCGTCGAGCTGGCGTTCGAGCAGCTCGGCGTAGCCGAGCACGGCATTCAGCGGGGTGCGGATCTCGTGGCTGACGTTGGCCACAAAGCGCGATTTGAAGGCGCTGGCCTGTTCCGCGACGCGGCGCTGTTCCTCCGCTTCGATGGTTTTGTTGTGCAGTTCGATGATGGTCTGCTGCAGATCCTCGGTGGCTTCGAGAACCTTCTGCTGCAGGCGGTGCTGCTCGGACTGGATGTGCCCCGCCATGCGGTTGACGCCATCGCGCAGCACGCGCAGCTCGCCGTGCGCTTCGGTGTCGCTGCGGCGGTGGAATTCATCGCGGCTGAGCGCGTTGACGGTTTCGCTCAGATCCAGCAGCGGGCGCGTCAGGGCGCGTCCGAGGCGCAGCGCGAACAGCGCGGTGGCGGCGAACAGCAGCAGGCCGGTGAGCAGCGCGCGCCTGACGATGGCTAGCTGCTCACGGGTCGCATCGAGCAGGCTGACCTCGATTTCGAGGGCGCCGATGGGCGCTGGCTCGGTGCCGGCAGCGTCGTTCAGCAGGTCCGCGGTGAGGCCGAAGCCGACCTGCAGCGGCAGGCTGCCGATCGGTACCCGCAGCGGCACCCGTAGCGGTTGGCTGGAGAGCAGGTCGTGCATCAGCCGCTCAAAGTAGTTCGCGGGCGGCGCGCTGTCGGGGCGTTGCCGCGCGGCGATCTGACTGCCGTCGGCGCGCAGCAGGCGCACGGTGACCACCTCCGGGGTGGCGAAAGCGGAGGCGAGCAATGGCTCCAGCTGGGCCTCGTCCTCCGCGGCCACCGCCAGCTCACCCGCGAGCGCCAGGCTTTCGGCCACCGCGGTGGCGCGCTGCAGCAGCGACTGCTCGACGTCGGGGATGCGCGAGAACACGTAGCCGACACCGACCACCAAAATGGCGAAGGCCGCCGGAAGCAGGCCGATCAGCAGCGTGTGCAGGCGGATGTAGGAGATGCTCACGGCAGCTCCTCTGCGGCGTACAGCCGGTCGTGATAGTCAGCCGCGTCGATCGGCAGCGCCAGCGCGCGGGCGATGCCCGGATTGATGGCGATGGCGTAGTGCCGCGGATGACCGGGCTGCGGCAGGGGCGTGCCGTCGAGCCAGCTTTCGAGCAGCCCGGCGGCCTCGCTGCCGAGTGCTGCCGGGCGCGTGTGCAGGCTCATCAGCGCACCGGCTTTAACAAAGGGTTTCGCATAGCCGATCATTGGTTTGCGCGCGCGGTAGGCGGTGAGTAGCAGGCTGCGCAGACTGCGCCGGTTATAGACCCGCTTGTCGGGGATTGCCAGCAGCGCATCGCTGTCGCGCAGTGCGCGGCGCAGGCTGAAGAGCAGATTGTCGTCGGCGGCCAGTGGGTGGGCGATCAGCTCGATACCGGGTGTGGTCGCGTCGAGCAGCGGCGGCGGCTTCGCGGCGTCGTAGAGCAGGCTGAAGCGGCGCAGCTGCGGAAACAGATGCCGGGCGACGCGCAGCTGTCGCAGCGCTGGCTGATCGATGTACAGGGCGCTGCGCACCGCGCGCGCCGGCGTTGCGATAATGTCGTTGAAATTGGCCCGCGGCAGCAGCAGGCAGAGCAGCGGGGTGTCCGGCAGTTCGCGGTGCAGGCGGGTGCAGGCGTCGCTGCCAATGGCGGTGGCGATGTCGCCGTCCACTTCGCCGCGCCGGGCTGCGGTCGTCTCACCTGCGTTCCACTCGGCGCCGAGGTCGCGGATTTGCCAGCGCGCGGACAGGTCGCCGAGCAGCGCTTCGCGGGTCTGCCGGTAGGCGCTGGCATCGCCGCTTTGCGCCAGCAACAGCTCGGCGGTGGCGCCGGCTGGCGCGACCAGCAGCGCCAGCAGCGCCAGCAAGCCCGGCAGTGCGATCGGCGCAGCGCGCCGCGCTGGCTGCCGCCGGCTCTGCCGTGATTGCTGTGCTGTGTGCATGCCTTCGATGTCCCGGACGCGAGCTAGTACAGGTCCATGCCCAGGCGCAGATAGAGCGAGGGGTAGCGGACGTTTTCGCTGAAGTATTCGCTGCTTTTCTCGATCAGGTTTTCCAGTTGTAGCGAGAAGTGCGCATCGGCGCCGCGCCAGCGAAAGCGGTGTGCGTAGCGCAGATCGAAACGCCTGGTAGAGATCAGATCGAAGCGCTCGCTGGCATCCATCCAGGCCATGTCGCTGACGTAGTAGAACTCGGCGCTGAGGGTGTCGGCGGGCGTCGGATGGTGGGTCAGCAGTAGCGACAGGCTCTGCCTGGGCAGGCTGGTGGCGTCGCGTTCGACATCCCACAAATTGGCGTAGGCATAGCCCAGGCGCAGCCGGGTGTGCGCCCCGGCGGGCAGGCTGGCCTCGATCTCGGCGCCGGAGATCATCATCCCGGAACGGTTGGTGTAGGTGCTGCTGGTATCGTTGAAATCGTCCTCGGCGAGCACTTCGCCAATGGTGGTGTCGATCAGATCGTCGATCTTTTCGTGGAACAGTTTCAGATCGAAATAGGCACGCGATGCGGGCGGGGTGAAGCGGTAGCCCAGCTCCCAGGCCTCGATGGTCTCCGGGCGCAGACCGCCGCTGGCGACGATCTCGAACAGGCTCAGTTGCGGGTCGCCGTCGAAGGTGGGCAGTGCGGCGGGCAGATCGATATCGACCCGCATGTTGGCGTGGCGCTCGAACAGCACCGGCGTGCGCGTGGCCCGCGAGTAACCCAGTCGCCACACGCTGCGCGGGCTGTGGCGGTAGAGCAGGGCGAGGCGTGGCGAGATATCGCTGCCGGTGATGTCGTTGTCCTCGTACATGGCGCCGGCGTTGAGCAGCAGGTTCTCGGCGAGCTGCCATTCGGCGTGGCCGAACAGCCGATAGACGTGGTTGCTCTGCGGCGAGCGAGCGACCATGTAGCCGGGCGCATCGACCTGATCGCGACGCAGGCTGCCGCCGTAGACCAGGCGCAGCGAATCGCCGAGTCGCTGGCGGCGCTGGATTTCCACCTCGCTGCGCCGCGACACGGTGTTGCCGTCGAAGCTGAAGCTGGCGGCGCGCTCGTTTGCCGGCAGCGCCAGCAGGTCGGGCAGGGTCTGCAGGTAGTGGACGATCTCCGCCAGCCAGGCGGCGACGTCGGCCTCGGTGTTCAGTGCCACCGCCTGCTGCACCAGCGTGTTCATCGCCGCGAGATCGCCATCGGCCAGCGCCTGGTCGGCGCGCAGTATCAGATCGTGCACCGCCGGGTCTGCGGAGACGCTGCGCGCGCGATCCAGAGTGAAATCGAGCAGCATCCCCAGCAGACCCAGCGAATCGACCTGGGCGCCGAAGCCGTCGTGCCACTCGGCGACGTTGTGGTAGAGCTGTACCGAGAGGTTGTCGTCGACGCCGCGGTTGCGCTCCCAGCGCAGCTGGGCGAAGTAGTTGCGCACGCCGCGGTCGCGCAGCGGGTCGAGCGGGTCGCCGCGTTCGCCGACGGCGTAGTCGCCGTCGCTGAGGCCGAACTGCGCGCTGAGCGCGTCGCTGGCGGAGAGGCTGTAATCGAGCCGCCCGCTGAGCAGGCCGAGACTGGCGCGGTCGTCGCGATCGCGGTAGCCGTCGCTGTCGCGGCCCTCGACGGTGAGACGCATGTCCAGCTGTTCGGCGTGGTAGCTGCCGCGCAGGGTGATGCGGTCTTCGTCCTCGCCGCCGCGCTCGGCGCTGACGTGCAATCCGGCGTCTTCGGCGGCGTGGCGGGTGGTGATGTTGATCACCGCGCTGAAGGCGTTGGGGCCGTAGACCGCGGCGTTGGGGCCGCGCACGATCTCGATGCGCTGGATGTCGGTGAGGCTCAGCGGCAGGCTGCCCCAGGGCACGCCGCCGTACAGCGGGATGTACACCGAGCGGCCATCGATGAGCACCTGCAGGCGGCGCTGGAATTCGTCGCCGAAGCCGTGGTAAGTGGCCACCGGCGCGCCGGCGCGTGGCTCGCCCACCTGAAAACCGGGTACCAGACGAAACAGATCGGTGAGGCTGCGCGCGCCGGAGGCGTCGATCAATTCGCGGTCGATGACCGTGATCGAGGCCGGCGAATCGCTGATCGGCTGCGACAGGCGGGTGGCCGAGAGCACTAATGGCAGCTCGTCGAGGTAGTCGTCCAGTTCGTTGAGGGCGGGGACTTCGCTGGCGCGGGCGGGGTTACCGCTGACGGGGGCGATGACGAGGGCGGCGGCGAGTAGCACCGCGACGTGCGGCAAGTGGCGAGACATGACCATTTTCCGTCGCGTAAAGGGCTGGCATCTTAGTCAGCGCAGGGGAACTCCGCTATAGTTGCCCGTCTCGAATTCACCCCGATCCCCGCGCTGGGCGGCGCCCTTGAGGCGGCGCTTCAAGCGCCTGGCAGTGACCTTTTCAGGAGGCAGTGTGGCCTATCCAACTCTCGACCGTGCCGTGGGCAATACCCTGATGGTGCGCCTGCAGCGGCTGCTGCCGTCGCGCGGCAACAATACCCTGCTGGCCAAGCTGGAGGGTAACAACCCCGCCGGCTCGGTGAAGGATCGACCCGCGCTGTCGATGATCAGCCACGCCGAGGCGCGCGGCGAAATCAGCCCCGGCGACGTGCTTATCGAGGCCACTTCGGGCAATACCGGTATCGCGCTGGCGATGGTCGCGGCGACCCGCGGCTACCGCATGCGCCTGATCATGCCTGAGAACCTGAGCGTCGAGCGCCGCGCGCTGATGAAGGCCTTCGGCGCCGAAGTGATTCTGGTCAGCAAGGAGCAGGGCATGGAGTATGCCCGCGACCTGGCGCTGCAGATGCAGGCCGACGGCGAGGGCCGCGTGCTGGATCAGTTCGCCAATCCGGACAATCCGCGCGCCCACTATGAGAGCACCGGCCCGGAGATCTGGCGCGACACCGGCGGCGCGATTACCCACTTTGTGTCATCGATGGGTACCACCGGCACCATCATGGGCACTTCGCGCTATCTGAAGGAGCAGCGCGAGGGCGTCTGCATCGTCGGCGTGCGGCCCACCGATGGCTCCAGCATTCCCGGCATCCGGCGCTGGCCGGAGGCCTATCTGCCGAGCATCTTCGAGGCTTCCCGGGTCGACCAGACCATCGATGTCAGCCAGGCACAGGCCGAGGAGATGACGCGCCGATTGGCGGCGGAGGAGGGGCTGTTCTGCGGCGTGTCTTCGGGCGGCGCGGTGGCCGCGGCGCTGGAGCTGTGCGAGACGGTCGAGGACGCGACCATCGTCACCATCATTTGCGATCGCGGTGATCGCTATCTGTCGACTGGCGTATTTCCGGCCTGAGCAGCGGCCGCAAGCGGCGATCACAAGCGGCGATCGGCGAAGCGGTCAGTGGCAGAGATGATGCGTGTTTTCGGCCGTCCCTGGCGGTGTTTTTGGCCGGCTTTGCGGCGCTCAGTGCATGGCCTGGGCGTGGCGTGATCGGTCAGTTGAGCTGGAACTCCAGCTCGATACCGGCCACGGTGAGGCGGTCGCCATTGCTCAGTTGGCGCGGTTCGGCGGCGAGCACTTCGTCGTTGACGGTGGCCGGCGGCGCGTCCTCTTCGCTTTCGATGTGCACGATGTAGTAGCTGTCCGCCTTGCGCGTGATGCCCGCGACCTGAATGCCGGGCCGGCCGACGGTGGTCAGCGGCTTGGTGATATCGAGAATCTGCCCGGCGCGCACGCCGGTTTTCACCGCGATGCGGCCCGGCTGTGCCGGCTGCTCGGGCTGGCTGCTGGGGGCGCTCTCGTAGCGATGCTCGGCGGCGGTGGCCTCGTTCATGTGCTGTGAGGCCTGATCGTTGAGGTACACCAGCTTGTTTTTGCCGATGGTGACCTCGTCGCCATTGCGCAGCACCTGCTTTTTCACCAGCACGCCATTGACGTAGGTGCCGTTGGTGCTGTTGAGATCCTCAATGAAGGAGTCATTGAGTATGGTGATGATCTTGGCGTGGCGGCCACTGACGGCGAGATTTTCGATCTGCACGTCGTTGTTTGCCCGCCGACCGATGGTTATCTGCTCCTGGTCGAGTTCGAATTCCCGCGTTTCTTCATCGCTCAGAGAGATGATCAGCTTGGCCATGATTATTCTGTTGCTGGTGGATTCGATGCCAATCTAGCAGTGTGTCGCATACGAAATTTTGCACGGAGTTGGGTTTTTGACGCGGCCCGCCCGGGCTGTCTCCAGATTGTGATCGCGTGCTCAACCAGTGGTCGCGAAGCAGCGCTGCGACGGCTGTAGCCAGGCTCAGCGGGTGAGGTCGAAATCGGAGACCTCGCCGAGGCCATGGCGCAGGGTGTAGACCTCGCTGAAGCCGCGCTCGGTGAGCAGGAACGCAGCGGCCGAACTGCGCCGACCGGTGTCGCAATAGACGATGTATTCGCGCTCGCGATCGAGTTGGCTGAGCTTCAGGCGCAGCGAGATGAGCGGCATGTTGAGGCTGTTGCGCAGATGGCCGGCGGCGTACTCATCGGGCAGGCGCACGTCGATCCAGCGGGCGCCGGCGGCGCTGCGTATCTGCGCCTGCTCGTAGTTGATCCAGTCGATCAGCGGCTCGTTGAGCAGCGACATGAAATCCTCTTTGGAGAGCCGCTTCATGCAGCCGTCGCTGAGCATGCGCACCGAGGCATTGCGCTCGGTGTTGGAGATCAGCGCCTCCTCGCCAAAGCAGTCGCCGGGACCGAGCTCCGCCAGCTGCACGCCGTGCGGATTGCTGGCCGAGCTGCGCACCACCTTGCAGCGCCCCTCGGTGATGGCGTAGAAATAATCGCCACTCTCGCCCTGGTGCACGATCACCTCGCCGGCGCGATAGCGCACCGCTTCCATGCGCAGAAACATGGCCTGGATATTGGCCGGCGGGATGCGATGGAAGGCCTTGGTCTGCAGCATCCGCGTCATCCAGTCGCCATGCTCGGGCAGCACCTCGGGCTGGTCGATATCCAGCGGCGCCACCTCATCGACCTGATAGCTGCCCGACTGATCCCAGGTCAGCATGATGTCGAGCAGGTCTTTGTTGACCGACAGATAGACCACCTTGCCACTGCGCGCGGTGACCGTCGCCGGGCGCGGATCGCCGGCCGCCAGCGCAGTGCGCGAAGCCTCGCCGCCACTGTGCACGATGCGCGTCGGCTGGCCGTCGCTGTGGATTTCCACCTCGCCCTGGAGCAGGTACAGCTGGCGGTCGCCGCGTTCGCCGGCGCGACATAGCGAATCGCCACGCTCGACCGTATGCGTGGTCGAGCTGCTCGCCAGCTCATTGAGATTTTCGCGGGTCAGGGCGCCGAACGGGATCAGCGCAGCCAGTGTCTTGCTGTCGATGGGTTTGCCCATATCGTGCTGTGCTCTACCGGTTGTGGTTCCTCTGCCGGCTCCTCGTGGGGCCAGTCGACTTCAGCCGGACTGCTGGCGAACGTCGAGGTGTAAGTTCAGCTGCTGGCCGGGCTGCAGGTAGCGGCTGTTGCGAATCTCTTTGTTCCAGCGCTTGAGATCCGCGACGCGAATGCGAAAGCGCTGCGCGATGCGCGACAGCGAATCTCCGCGGCGTACCGTGTAGCGCACCCGTTGCGTGGCCAGGGCACGTTGGGTCTGCGCCTGATCGGTGGTGTCCGCAGCGGCGCTGTCGGTGCCGCTCGCAGCAACCCAGATGACCAGCTTCTTGCCCGGCCGCAGGGCATCGCCCGGCGCCATACCATTCCAAGTGGCAATCTTGCGAACACTCGCCCCGTAGGAGCGGGACAGATCCCACAAAGTGTCGCCCGGTAATATTTTGTGCTCTACACGCCGGCTGCCGTTGGGTTTTTTGCCGCCGCCCGACGAGCGCATCGCCTGCCGGCGATTGCTCGCCGAAAGACTGTAATCGGCCAGTTTGCGGCTGGCGCCGGGGACCAGCAGGTGACGCCCGGCGCGGATTTTGCTTCCGCGCAGTGAGTTGGCCTCGCGCAGTGCCGAGACCGCGATGCCATAGCGCGCGGCGATGTGGCTGAGCGTCTCGCCGCTGCGGATGCGATGGCGCTTCCAGACGATGCGCTGATCCACCGGCAGTTTGGCCAGTGCCTCGCGCAGAACCTGTGCCTCGGCGGGAGGCAGCAGCAGGCGGTGCGGCCCATCCGGCGCCGTGGCCCAGCGGTTGAACCCCGGATTGAGTCGATAGATCTGTTCGATATCCAGCCCCGAGAGCTCCGCGGCGATAGCCAGATCCAGCTGGCCGCCGATGTCCACCTCGGCCAGCGCCGGCTGGTCGGCGATGTGCGCCAACTGGATGCCGAAATCATCCGGCCGGCTGATCAGCGCCTTGATGGCCAGCAGGCGCGGCACGTACTTCATCGTTTCGCGGGGCAGGTCGAGGCTCCAGTAGTCGGTCGGCTTGCCGGCGGCGCGATTGCGGCGAATGGCGCGGTTGACGCTGCCGGGACCAGCGTTGTACGCCGCCAGCGCCAGCAGCCAATCGCCCTGATATTCCTCGCTGAGATGCTTGAAAAAGGCCACTGCCGCGCGCGTCGATGCGTACACATCGCGGCGCCCGTCGTACCACCAGTTCTGTTCGAGGCCGTACATCCGGCCGGTCGCCGGGATGAACTGCCACAGGCCCGCGGCGCGGCCGTGGGAATAGGCAAACGGGCGGTAGGCACTCTCCACGATCGGCAGCAGCGCCAGTTCCAGCGGCAGCCGGTTGCGCTCCAGCTCCTCGACCACCAGATGCAGATAGGGCGCGGCGCGGCGCGAGACGCGGGGCAGATGCTTGTTGTACCGGGCATACATCTGCAGCTGGCGTTCGATGCGCGAATTGTGCTGGGCGGGGATCGCGAAGCCGGCGCGCACCCGATGCCAGAGATCGCCATCGGTGAGCTGCGCGAAGTCGGCCTGCTGCGCGGCAGCGCGTGCCAGCGGTGGGCCGCGGCGCTGTGCTGCGGCGAGCGGTGCCGGTGTCTGCGGCGCCAGCGCCACCGGGCTGGCGATGCGTTGGCTGGCGGCCGGCACGTCTGCCGCAGCGCTTGTCTGGTCGCGCTGCGGCAGGCCGCTGCAGGCGCTGAGCAACAGCGCGGTGGCCAGCCAGCCGGCAAGCGCGTGAGGGGTTTTGTGCGCGGTGCATTGCGCGTCTCGGGCGGTCGTGGATCGTCCGGTCATCGCAGCAGTCCTGAAGTGTCTTCGGTGTGGTGGAGATGAGTGGTCGGTACGTTTTTTCTTGGTTCTGATCACGTGCTGTACGCCCGGCTGCGGCGCAGCTAGCATGTGATTCCGAGGCCGACCGTGGCCGAACGCCTTAGTTATATGTGTTATACGGGGCGGTGATTACTCCATTTCCGGTAATGCTGTGGTGAAACTGATTTCCCGTTCTGTGCCCGATTGGGCATCCGCGCAGCCGCAAATGCGCGAATGGTACGCATCTTTGCTGGGCCAGTCTATGTTAAGCGCGGTGGATGAGCAGCTCGCCGAGATCCTGCCGCGGCTGTTCGGCTACCAGGCGGTGCAGCTGGGACAGATCGCCCCGCAGGTGGATCTGCTGCGCAACGCCGGCATGCTGCGCCGGGTGGTCGTCGACCCCTACACCGGCGCTGCCGACCCGCTCGGCGACCGCGGCGACAGCGTGCACATCGGCGCCGCCGCCGAGGAGCTGCCCATCGCCAGCGGCTGCGTCAACCTGCTGCTGATGCCGCACACGCTGGAATTCTGCGCCGATCCGCACCAGGCGCTGCGCGAGGCGGATCGGGTGCTCGCCGCCGATGGCCACCTGCTGATTCTCGGTTTCAACCCGCACAGTGCCTGGGGGCTGAAACACGCCGCCCTCGCCTGGCGCGACTACGCGCCGTGGAACGGCCGCCTGTACAGCGCGGCGCGCATCGGCGATTGGCTGTCGCTGCTGAATTTCCGTATCCTGCGCCGCCAGCGCTTCTACATGCGCCTGCCGATTGCCAACCGTCGCCTGATCGAGTCAACCCGTTTCATGGAAAAGAGCAAACCCGTGCTCGGCCTGGTCGGCGGTGCGCAGCTGATTCTCGCGCGCAAGCAGACCATCCCGCTGACCGCCGCGCGCAGCCGCTGGCGGCCGCGCCGCGCCAGCGTGATCGCCGGCAATTTCGCCCACCGCCAGCGCCGCCAGCGCGATGACTGAAGCGCGCGTCGAGGCTTTCACCGACGGCGCCTGCCGCGGCAATCCCGGCCCCGGCGGCTGGGGTGCGCTGCTGCGCTACGGCGAGCGCGAGCTGGAGCTGTGCGGCGGCGAGGCCAACACCACCAACAATCGCATGGAGCTGCTCGCCGCGATCCGCGCGCTGGAGGCACTCAAGCGGCCCTGCGCAGTGCGCCTGACCACCGACTCGCAATACGTGATGAAAGGCATCACCGAGTGGCTGCCGGGCTGGAAGGCGCGCGACTGGAAAACCGCCGCGAAGCAGCCGGTGAAGAACGCCGATCTGTGGCGCGAGCTGGACCGCCAGGTGGCGCGCCACGAGGTGCAGTGGGCCTGGGTGCGCGGCCACAGCGGTCACGCCGAAAACGAGCGCGCCGATCAGCTGGCCAATCGCGGTATCGATCAGCTGGGCGACAGCGGGAGTGCCTGAGGTCATGCGCCAGATCGTGCTCGACACCGAGACCACCGGGCTGGTGCCCGCCGAGGGTCATCGGATCATCGAGATCGGCTGTGTCGAGCTGATCGAGCGGCGGCCGACGCGGCGCCACTTCCACCAGTATCTGCAGCCGGACCGGGAGATCGACGCCGGGGCCATCGAGGTGCACGGCATCAGCAACGAGTTCCTCGCCGACAAGCCGCGCTTTGCCGATGTCGCCGGCGATTTTCTCGATTTCATCCGCGGCGCCGAACTGGTGATCCACAACGCACCCTTCGACGTCGGCTTCATCGACCACGAGCTGGGCCTGCTGGGGCCGCAGTGGGGGCGTGTCGATGAGCATTGCACGGTGCTCGACACCCTGCTGATGGCGCGGCGCATGTACCCCGGCCAGCGCAATAGCCTGGATGCGCTGTGCAAGCGACTCGAGGTCGACAGCAGCCGCCGCACGTTGCACGGCGCACTGCTCGACGCGGAGATTCTCGCCGACGTCTACCTGCTGATGACCGGCGGCCAGACCGCGCTGTCGCTGGATGCGGGCGCGCCCGGGGCGGATGCCGCCGGCGGCGCTGATGATATCCCCGGCGAGTTGCGCGGCGCTGCCGGGCTCAGCGGGCCGGGCATCGTGATCCGCGCCGACGCCGATGAGTGCGCCGCCCACGAGGCCTGGCTGCAGCGGCTGGCCGACGGCGGCAAGTGCCTCTGGCGGCAATAGCGGCGGGTTGGCAGCGATCCGCCGCGGCGGGCGCTTCGCTGGCGCTGGGGCGAGCGGTTCGCCTCAGCCGTGGCGCAGCACGCGCTGCTTCTCGCGCGCCCAGTCGCGGGCCTTTTCGGTGGCCCGTTTGTCGTATTCCTTTTTGCCCTTGGCGAGGGCGATCTCGCACTTCACGCGGCTCTTTTTCCAGTACAGCGCCAGCGGCACCAGCGCGTAGCCGCGGCGCTCCACGGCGCCGATCAGCTTGCTCAGTTCGCTGCGGTGCAGCAGCAGCTTGCGGTTGCGCAACGGGTCCGGGTTGATGTGCGTCGAGGCCGACAGCAGCGGGGTGATGTGGCAGCCGAACAGGTAGGCTTCGCCGTCGCGCAGCAGCACGTAGCTGTCGGACAGTTGCACGCGCCCGGCGCGCAGGCTTTTCACCTCCCAGCCCTGCAGCGAGAGGCCAGCCTCGAAGCGATCCTCGATGGCGTATTCGTGGCGCGCTTTTTTGTTGAGGGCGATAGTGCTGGACGGCGTTTTGCCGGCTTTCTTTTGTTTACCCATGCGGGCATTATAAAGAATTAGCCCGCTCGACAAGATCCGATTTGCACCCCTTTCGTGAGCCCGTCGCGGCGGCGGCGCGGCCCGCCAGAGTTCCCCTTCGATTGATGACCACGATCAAGCGGTCGGCGCTCGTGATGCACGCGCCGGAAAAGATGTACCAGCTGGTCAATGACGTGGCCAGCTACCCGCAGTTCCTGCCCTGGTGCAGCGATGCCCGCGTGCTCGAAAGCAGTGCCGAGCAGATGCTCGCCAGCATCGAGCTGCACAAGGGCGCGCTGCGCAAGCGTTTCACCACGCGCAATACCCTCAGTCCCGGCGAGGCCATCGAGTTGCAACTGGTCGATGGCCCCTTCCGCAGCCTGCACGGCCTGTGGCGCTTTGTCCCGCTGGGCGGCGGCGGGGCGGCGTCAGCGCGCGGCTGCAAGGTCGCGCTGGAGATTGAATTCGAATTCGATAATGCCCTGCTCGGCCGTCTCGTCGGGCCGCTGTTCACGCAGATCTGCAGCGGGTTGGTCGACGCTTTTGTCGCCCGCGCCGAGCAACTCTACGGCGCCGGTGGTGGACCCGTTGGCGGGCCTGGTGGCGGACAGTGAGCGATGCTGTGATCAGAGTGGAGGTCGCCTACGCGCGGCCGGATTCGCAGAGCATCATCGCTCTCGACGTGGAGCCGGGCGTGACCGCGGAACAGGCCGTGCTGCGCTCCGGGATTCTCGAACAATACCCGGAGATCGATGCCGACAACTGCAGGCTCGGCGTGTTCGGCAAGGCGGTCAAGCGCGATCGGGTACTCGAAGCCGGCGACCGGGTGGAGATCTACCGCCCGCTGATTGCAGACCCCAAGGAGGTGCGCCGCCAGCGCGCCGCCGAGGGCAAGCGCATGAAAAAGGGCGGCGGCGAGGCCTGATCCGAAAGCGCGGCAGCCAGCTTGTCGCCCGGCCGAATTACTTCCTGGCCGCCGCCTGGCCGCCGCCGTAGCTGTCGGTGATGCGCGTTAGCAGGTTGTCGGCGAAATACAGCGTCAGGCGCCGCGCCGGCGGGTATTCGCCGGCCTTCGCCGCAGTGTAGACGTAGTCCCAGCGATTCGGATGGAAGGCGTGGCGCAGCACCGGCGTGCCGAGCAGAAAGCGCACCTGTTCCTTGGTCATGCCCGGTTCCAGCGCTTCGACCTGCTCCGCGGAGAGGATGTTGCCCTGCTGCACATCGATGCGATGCGCCTGCGGCAGCCACCAGGTGCCACAGGCCGACAGCCCGGCTGCGCACAGCGCCAGCAGCAGGGGGCGGGTGCCTCGGGCGAGGCGCCGTGCGGCGTTGGATTTGCGGGTGCTATGGGTCATCGTTGTGTTGCTCGCCTCGCGCGCTGCGCGGCTGTGGGGGCTGGGTGGCGGCCGTTGCGGCCTCGGGCCGCGGCTGTCCAGCCCGGCCGGATCGCATATACTGTGCGCCGCGAATGATAACCGATCAGACCTGCGATGCAGTAACCGGGAGAGCAGCTTGGGCTCGCAAGAATTGAAGAAGGCCGGCCTCAAAGTCACCCTGCCGAGGGTCAAGATTCTCGAAATCCTGGAGAGCTCCGACGAGCACCACATGAGCGCTGAGGACGTCTACCGCGCGCTGCTGCAGTCGGATGCCGATGTCGGCCTGGCCACCGTGTACCGCGTGCTCACCCAGTTTGAATCCGCCGGGCTGGTGACCCGCCACCACTTCGATGGCGGGCAGGCGATCTTCGAGCTCAACACCGGCGACAACCACGACCACATCGTCTGCATCAAGACCGGTCGCGTGGCTGAATTCAAGGACCCGCAGATCGAATCCCGCCTGCGCGAGATCGCCGACCAGCTGGGTTATGAACTGACCGACCACAGCATCATCCTCTACGGCGTGCATCAGGACGCCGACAGCGACGACTAGCCGCGCGATCTCGGTTCAGTCATCGCGCCCCGCGGTGGCGATCATCTGCTCGGCGTGCGCGCGGCTCTGCGCGGTGATCTCCACCCCGCCGAGCATGCGCGCGATCTCCTCCACCCGCTGCTCATCGCCAAGCGCCTGCAGGCTGGTGCGCGCGGCGCCGTCGACCACTTCCTTGCTGACCCGCAGATGATTGTGCGCCTGCGCCGCCACCTGCGGCAGATGGGTCACGCACAGCGTCTGGCAGCGTGTGCCGAGCGCGCGCAACTGGCGGCCGACCACCTCGGCGATGCCGCCGCCGATGCCGCTGTCCACCTCATCGAAGATCATCGTCGGCACCGGGCGGTAGCGCGAGGCGATCATCTGGATCGCCAGGCTGATGCGCGACAGCTCGCCGCCGGAGGCCACCCTGGCCAGTGGCTGCGGGCTGCGCCCGGCGTTGGCGGAAACGCGAAAGATCACTTCATCGGCACCGTGTGCGGCGCGCTTGTCCTCGGCCAGCGGCTCGACGTCGATGGCCAGTTGCCCGCCGGTCATGCCCAGCGCCTGCAGGTACTCGCTGACCTCCTCGCCGAGGCGCGCCGCGGCTGCCTTGCGCCCGGCGCTCAGCCGTTCGGCCAGCGCCGCGTAGCGCGCTTGCAGATCGGCCAGTCCGGCGGCCATCTCGGCCAGCGAGGCATCGGCATGTTCCAGTTCATCCAGCTCACCGCGCAGGCGTTCGGCCAGCGCGGGCAGCTCGCTCGCCGCGACGCGGTGCTTGCGCGCCAGATCGTGCAGTGCGGCGAGTTGCTGCTCGACGAAGGCCAGCCGCCGCGGGTCCAGCTCGGTGCGGCCGAGGTAATCGCGCAGCGCCGCGGCGGCCTCGTCGACCTGGATCACCGCGCCGGCGATCAGCTCGTTGACCTCACCGAGATCGGCGTCCAGCGCCTGCAGCTCGGCGAGGCGCTGGGCGGCGCTGCTGAGCAGCCCGTGCGCCGAGTACTCGTCCTCGTAGAGCTGCGCCAGCGCCTGGCCGCCGGCATCGAGCAGGCGGCCGGCGTTGGCCAGCCGCGCGTGTTCGCCATCGAGGTTTTCGATCTCTTCGCTGCCCAGGCCGAGGCCGTCCAGCTCCTGCAATTGGTAGCGCAGCATGTCGATGCGCTGCTCGCGCTGTTCGGCGGCGGCGCGCAGCTCGGCGTAGTCGCGCTCCAGCCGGCGCCAGCGGCGGTGAACTTCAGCGGTCTCGGCGAGCAGCTCGGCGTGGCCGGCGTGGTCGTCGAGCAGCTCGCGCTGCACCTCGCGGCGCATCAGCGACTGGTGGGCGTGCTGGCCGTGGATATCGACCAGCATCTCGCCCAGTTCGCGCAGCTGCGCCAGGGTCGCCGGGCGGCCGTTGATGTAGCCGCGCGAGCGGCCGTCGGCGGAGACCACCCGGCGCAGCAGGCAGTCGCCGTCCTCGTCGAAATCCAGCGCCGCCAGCCAGTCGGCGACCGCGGCGTTGGCGGCGATGCTGAAGCTGGCGGTGATCTCGGCCTTGGCGGCGCCCTCGCGCACCGAGCTGCTCTCGGCGCGATCGCCGAGCACCAGGCCGAGGGCGTCGAGCAGGATCGACTTGCCGGCGCCGGTTTCGCCGGTGAGCGCGGTCATGCCGGCGTCGAGTTGCAGCTCGCTGCGGTCGATGATGGCGAAATCGCGGATCGAGAGGTGGCTGAGCACGGGCGTGGTGTCCGTCGGTTGGCGCGGCTAGCCCCAGTTCAGCTTGGCGCGCAGGATCTGGAAGTAATTGTAATCGCTGGGGTGCAGCAGGCGGATGCGCTCCGGCTTGCGGCGCACGCGGATGGTGTCCTCGGTGCGCACGTCCATGTAGATCTGGCCGTCGGCGATCAGCTGGCCGTTGTCGATGTTCTTGTCGACGATGCGGATTTCGATCTCGCTGTCGGCGTCCACCACCAGCGGCCGGCTGGACAGGGTGTGCGGGCAGATCGGCTGCAGCACGATGGCATCCAGCGACGGGTTGACGATCGGCCCGCCGTTGGACAGCGAGTAGGCGGTCGAGCCGGACGGCGTGGAGACGATGATGCCGTCGGCGCGCTGGGTGTTGACGAAGCTTGCGTTGATGTAGGTTTCGAACTCGACGATGCGCAGCATGTCGCGGATGCGCAGCACGATGTCGTTGAAGGCGTAGGCGCGGTGGATGTCGCCGCCCTCGCGGCAGACGCGGATATCCAGCAGGTAGCGCTCTTCGGCGAGGTAGTTGCCGGCGATGATCTCGTCCAGCGCGGCCAGCTCGCCCTCCGGCGAGACATCGACCAGAAAGCCCAGCCGGCCGCGATTGACGCCGACCAGCGGCACGCCGTAATCGACCAGCTCGCGCGCCGCGTGCAGCAGCGTGCCGTCACCGCCGATCACGATGGCCAGGTCGCAGCGCTGACCGATTTCCTCGATGCCCACCGTCAGCGGTCCGCCGATCAGGCCGCGGGTGCTGTGATCGAGCAGCACCCGGATGCCCTTTTGCTGCAGGGAGCTGTAGATCTGGTGCAGGGTATCGGCGACCTTGCGGTCGTTGAGCCTGACGATCAGGCCGGCGCTGGAAAACTCGGACATCGGCATCCCTGGGCTGCGAAGAAGCGGCAGTGTAACGGCTGTGTTCGGCGTCAATCCAGCGGCGCGCGTTCGTTACGGTACTGGTCGCACAGTGCGTAGAGCAGCTCCAGCGCGCGCCGTGGCGTGGTCTGGTCCGGGTCGATGGCGTCGAGCATCGCCAGCGTCTGTCGCGGGCAGTCGTCGAACAGCGCCAGCTGCGGCGGTGCCTGTGCGGCGGCCGCCGCGGGCTGTGCCGCCGCCGTTGTCGCCGCTCCAGCGGCAACCCCGCTCGCCGGCCCTGAGTCGCGCCCGGCCTCCAGCTCGGCGAGCCGCTGCCGGGCGCGTTCCACCACCGGCCGCGGCAGGCCGGCCAGCTGCGCCACCTGCAGGCCGTAGCTGCGGTTCGCCGGACCGGTTTTGACGCTGTGCATGAAGACGATCTCGCCGTTGTGTTCGACCGCGTCGAGATGCACGTTGACCACCCCCGGCAGGCGCTCGGCCAGCTCGGTCAGCTCGAAGTAGTGGGTGGCGAACAGGGTCAGCGCGCGGCAGCGGCCGGCCAGCTCCTCGGCGCAGGCCCAGGCCAGCGAGAGGCCATCGAAGGTGCTGGTGCCGCGGCCGATTTCGTCCATCAGCACCAGGCTCTGGGCGCTGGCGTTGTGCAGGATGTTGGCCGCCTCGGTCATCTCCACCATGAAGGTCGAGTGGCCGCGGGCCAGATCATCCGAGGCGCCGATGCGGGTGAAGATGCGATCCACCGGGCCGATCTCGGCGCGCTCGGCGGGCACGAAGCTGCCGATCTGCGCCAGCACCACGATCAGCGCCGCCTGGCGCATGTAGGTGGATTTGCCGCCCATGTTGGGGCCGGTGATCAGCAGCATCCGCCGCCGGTCGTCAAAGTGCAGATCGTTGGGCACGAAGGGCTCGTCGAGCACCTGCTCGACCACCGGGTGGCGACCGCCGTCGATGCGCAGCCCGGGCTCGGCGGAAAAGCTCGGCCGCGACCAGTTGAGCATCGCCGCGCGCGCCGCCAGATTGCTGAACACATCCAGCTCGGCAACCGCCGCGGCGGCCATCTGCAGCGTGCCCAGGCGCACTTCGAGAGCGTCGAGCAGGCCCTCGTAGAGCTGCTTTTCGCGCGTCAGCGCGCGCTCGCGGGCAGACAGCACCCGATCCTCGAAACCCTTCAGCTCCTCGGTGATGTAGCGCTCCGCGCCCTTCAGCGTCTGCCGCCGCGTGTAGTGCGTCGGCGCCCGCTCGGCGTTGCTTTTGCTGATCTCGATGTAGTAGCCGTGGACGCGGTTGTAGGCGACCTTCAGATTGGCGATGCCGGTGGCTTCGCGCTCGCGCGCTTCGAGATCGACGAGGTACTGGTCGGCGTTCTGCGACAGGCCGCGCAGCTCGTCCAGCTCGGCGTCGTAGCCGGCGGCGATCACCCCGCCGTCGCGCAGCACCACCGGCGGCGTTGCCACCAGCGCGCGCTGCAGCAGGCCGGCGCTGTCGGCGTGCTCGCCCAGCTCGACGGCCAGATCGGCGAGTCGCGCGGCGTCCGCCGGCAGCAGCTGGCGCAGTGCCGGCATCGCCAGCAGCGCATCGCGCAGCGCGGCCAGGTCGCGCGGCCGCGCCGAGCGCAGCGCCACCCGGGCGAGGATGCGCTCGACGTCGGCGATGCCGCGCAGCGATTCGTGCAGGGCTTCGAATCGGCTCTCGGCCAGCAGCGCGTCGACGGCATCCAGCCGGGCCTCCAGCAGCGCCGGCTGGCGGCGCGGGCGGTTCAGCCAGCGACGCAGGCGGCGGCTGCCCATGGCCGTGGCGCAGCGGTCGAGGACGCCGGCCAGGCTGTGTTTGTGCTCGCCGCTGAGGCTGTGCTCCAGCTCCAGATTGCGGCGCGTGGCGGCGTCGAGGATGACGCTCTCGTCGCGCCGCTCGACGGCGATGGTGCGCAGGTGCGGCAGGCTGCTGCGCTGGGTGTCGCGCAGGTATTCCAGCGCGCAGCCGGCGGCGCCGATCGCCAGCGGCAGCGCCTCGACGCCAAAGCCGGCCAGATCGCGGCTGCCGAACAGGGCGCAGAGGTTGCGGGTCGCCGCTTCGCTGTCGAAATGCCAGGGCGGTCGCGCGCGCAGTGCGCCGTGGCTGGCGTACAGCGGATCGCCGGCGTGGCTTTCGTCGATCAGCAGCTCGGCCGGCTGCAAGCGCTGCAGCTCCGAGGCCAGCGCTTCGGCACCGTCGATTTCCTGCACCGTGAAGCGTCCGGCGGCCAGCTCTACCGCGGCGATGCCGAAGCGCGGTTCGCCGCTGCCGGCGCCGGCCGGCGCCCGTGCAATCGCCACCAGCAGGCTGGCGCGGCGCTCATCGAGCAGTGCTTCGTCGGTCAGCGTGCCGGGGGTGACGATGCGCGTCACCCGGCGCTCGACCGGGCCCTTGCTGCTGGCCGGGTCGCCGATCTGCTCGCAGATCGCCACCGATTGTCCGGCGCGCACCAGCCGCGCCAGATAGCCCTCCGCGGCGTGGTAGGGCACGCCGGCCATGGGGATCGGGTTGCCGCCGCTGCTGCCGCGCGCGGTGAGGGTGATGTCGAGCAGCTCGGCGGCGCGCACCGCGTCGTCGTAGAACAGCTCGTAGAAATCGCCCATGCGGTAAAACAGCAGCGTGTCCGGGTGCTCGGATTTGATCCGCAGGTACTGCTGCATGACCGGGGTGTGGGCCGGTTTGCCGGTGCTCGGCGCGGTGGCTTTGGCGGCTTTTGCGGGGGCGGGGCGGGTATCGTTCATCGGCGCATTCTAGCGAAAGCGTGAAGTGCGTCGACAGCGTTTGAATTGCTGCCAGCCTTATCTTGCGGGGGCATCGCGGCGCGGCTAGCGTAGCGCCATGGACAGTCAACACATTGAACGCGCCAGCCGTCTCGGCGAGGCGCTCAGGCAAGCCGGCCGGCGCGTGGCGACGGCCGAATCCTGCACTGGCGGGCTGGTCTGCGCGGCGCTGACCGAGGTGCCCGGCAGCTCGCAATGGTTCGAGTGCGGTTACGTCACCTACTCCAACCGCGCCAAGCGCGAAATGCTCGGCGTCACCGCCGGCACGCTGGAAAGCCACGGCGCGGTCAGCGAGGCCACGGTGCGCGAGATGGCCGCCGGCGCCCTGTCGCGCAGCGGTGCCGATCTGGCGGTGGCGATCAGCGGCGTCGCCGGCCCCGACGGCGGCAGTGCGCAAAAGCCCGTCGGCACGGTCTGGTTCGCCTGGGCGCAGGGTGTCGGCGACGCCGGCGGGCTGCGCATCAGCGCGCGCTGCGAGCGATTGCCCGGTGGCCGCGCCGAGGTGCGCTGCGCCGCGGTTCAGCTGGCTCTGGATGGCTTGCTGGCGCTGAGCGAGGAGGAAGCCGATGATTGATCGCGACTCGTGCGCAGCGGGGTATCGGCGGCGTGCGCTGAAGTATCTGCTGGCCGCGCTGGTGGGCGTCGCACCGCTGGCCTGCGGCTTTGCTGAAGAGCCGACTGCGACGGCTGGCGAGGGTGGCGAACAGGTCGGGGAGGCTGCCGCTGATCCGCTGATCGACGCGACGATCGACCCAGTGACCGATCCGGTGACCGATCCGGCGATCGATCCGGCGATCAACCAGGGCAGCGAACGCGAGCGCCAGCTGCAGTTGCTGCGCGAGCGCATCGAGCAGCAGCGCCTTGAGTTGGAGCGCGCCCGCGAACTCAGCCGCGAAGTGCAGGAGGACGTCGACCAGCTGCGTCTGGAGCTGGATGAGTCCCAGTCACGGCTGCGCGAAAAGCGCGGTGAAGTCGAGCGTTTGCGCGAGCGCGCCACGCTGGGTGACGAATAACTGGCGCGCCTGTTTCGCGTCGCTGGTTTGTGGAATAATCCCCCGGTTTACCGCTACTGGCTGGTGCTGGTCAGCGGTGCGTCGTCCGCGCTCGTGCGGGCGGTGAAACGATCGGGAGTTTGTGAGTGGACGACAACCGCAAGAAGGCCCTGGCTGCGGCGCTGGGCCAGATCGAAAAGCAGTTCGGCAAGGGCGCGGTGATGCGCATGGGCGACGCCAGCGCAGTGCGCGACATCGAGGTGGTGTCGACCGGCTCGCTGGGGCTGGATATCGCCCTGGGCATCGGCGGCCTGCCGCGCGGGCGGGTTGTCGAAATCTACGGCCCGGAGTCCTCGGGCAAAACCACCATGACCCTGCAGGCGATCGCCGAGTGCCAGAAGGCCGGCGGCACCTGCGCCTTCGTCGACGCCGAGCATGCGCTGGACCCGGCCTATGCGGAAAAGCTCGGCGTCAACGTCGACGATCTACTGGTGTCGCAGCCGGATACCGGCGATCAGGCGCTGGAGATCACCGATATGCTGGTGCGCTCCGGCGCGGTGGATATGGTGGTGGTCGATTCGGTCGCCGCGCTGACGCCAAAAGCCGAGATCGAAGGCGACATGGGCGATTCCCACGTCGGCCTGCACGCGCGACTGATGAGCCAGGCGCTGCGCAAGCTGACCGCCAACATCAAGCGCTCCAACACGCTGGTCTGTTTCATCAACCAGATCCGCATGAAAATCGGCGTGATGTTCGGCAGCCCGGAGACCACCACCGGCGGCAACGCGCTCAAGTTCTATTCCTCGGTGCGCCTTGATATCCGCCGCATCGGCGCGATCAAAAAGGGCGACGAGGTGATCGGCAACGAGACCCGCGTCAAGGTGGTCAAGAACAAGATGGCGCCGCCTTTCAAGCAAGCGGAGTTCGAGATCCTCTACGGCGAGGGCAGCTCGCGCGAGGGCGAGTTGATCGATCTCGGTGTCAAGCAGGGGCTGATCGACAAGGCCGGCGCCTGGTACAGCTACAACGGCGACCGCATCGGCCAGGGCAAGGACAACGTACGCAACTTTCTCAAGGAAAACCCCTCTATCGCTGCGGATCTCGACGAAAAGCTGCGCGCCGCGCTACTGGTCACCGCCAAGCCGGCCAAGCAGGATGAGAGCGAGCAACAGCAGCCCTTCTGAGGCCGGCGCCGATGATGCCGCGGCGCTGCGCGAGCGCGCCATCGGACTGCTGGCACGGCGCGAACACAGCCGCCGCGAGCTGCTCGACAAACTCGCCCGGCGCGGCTGCGATGTGGCGCTGGCCGAGGTGGTTGTCGAGCAGCTGGCCAGCGACAATCTGCAGAGTGACGCCCGCTTCGCCGAGCTGTATGTACAGCAGCGCGTGGCGCGCGGCCACGGCGAGCTGCGCATCCGCAGCGAGCTGGTGCAGCGCGGCATCGCCGCAGAGTTGAGCGACGCAGCGCTGGCCGCCGCCGAGATCGACTGGTTCGCCGCCGCCGAGCGGGCGCTGGAGAAAAAATGGCGCGCGGGCGCGCCCGAAAACGACCCGCTGGGCCGCGGCATGCGCTTTTTGTGTGGCCGCGGCTTCAGCCACGAGCAGGCCCGCGAAGCGGTCGCGGCGCTGCTGGCAGCACAGGCCGACGAGTGAGTTTTTTCAGGTTCAGGAAAACATGATCAGCACTTCCGACATCCGGGAACAGTTTCTCGATTACTTCCGCGAGCGCGGGCACGCCATCGTGCCCTCCAGCCCGCTGGTGCCGGGCAACGATCCGACGCTGCTGTTCACCAACGCCGGCATGGTGCAGTTCAAAGAGTTGTTTCTCGGCCTGGAGCGGCGCGACTACAGCCGCGCCACCACCAGCCAGCGCTGCGTGCGCGCCGGCGGCAAGCACAATGACCTGGAAAACGTCGGCTACACCGCGCGCCATCACACCTTCTTCGAGATGCTCGGCAACTTCAGCTTCGGCGATTATTTCAAAGAGGATGCGATCCGCTTCTGCTGGGAATTCCTCACCGGGCGCCTCGGCCTGCCGGCCGACAAGCTCTGGGTGACGGTGTTCGAGGAAGACGACGAGGCCTACGACATCTGGGCGCAGCAGATCGGCGTGCCCGAAGAGCGCATCGCGCGCATCGGCGCCAAGGACAACTTCTGGCAGATGGGCGACACCGGCCCCTGCGGCCCCTGCAGCGAGGTCTTCTTCGATCACGGCCCCGAAGTCTGGGGCGGCCCGCCGGGCAGCCCGGAGGAAGACGGCGACCGCTACATCGAAATCTGGAACCTGGTCTTCATGCAGTTCGATCGCCAGGCCGATGGCACCCTGGTGCCGCTGCCCAAGCCTTCGGTGGATACCGGCATGGGCCTGGAGCGCATCGCCGCAGTGCTGCAGGGCGTGCACTCCAACTACGAAATCGACCTCTTCCAGCGCCTGCTGCGCGCCGCCGCAGAGGTCACTGGCGCGGCGGATATGGGCAGCGCCTCGCTGAAAGTGGTCGCCGACCACATCCGCTCCTGCGCCTTCATGATCGTCGACGGCGTGATGCCCTCCAACGAGGGCCGCGGCTACGTGCTGCGGCGGATCCTGCGCCGCGCCATCCGCCACGGCTACAAGCTCGGCCAGAATGAGCTGTTCTTCCACCGGCTGGTGGCGCCGCTGGTGGACGAGATGGGCGCCGCCTATCCGGAGCTTGCGGCGGCGCAGAAAAAAGTCGAGCAGACCATCCTGCTCGAAGAGCAGCGCTTCGCCGAGACCCTCGAACACGGCATGAAGCTGCTCGAAGAGGCGATCGCCAGACTCGACGGCGACACCATCCCCGGCGAAGTGCTGTTCAAGCTCTACGACACCTACGGCTTTCCGCTGGATCTGACCGCCGATATTGCCCGCGAACGCGAGCTGGCGGTCGATGAGGCAGGCTTCGAGCGCGAGATGGAAGCGCAGCGCCAGCGCGCCCGCGCCGCGAGCCATTTCGGCGCCGATCACTCGCAGCGCATCAGCGTCGACATCGCCACCGAATTCACCGGCTACGAACAGCTCGACGGCGACGCCGAAGTGCTCGCCCTGTACCGCGATGGCGAGCCGGTTGAAACGCTGTCCGGCGGCGAAGGCGGCGTCGTGCTGCTCGACAGCACACCTTTTTACGGCGAGTCCGGCGGCCAGGTGGGCGATACCGGCGAACTCTGCGCCGAGGGTCTGCGCTTTGCCGTTGGCGATGCGCAGAAGTCCGGCGACGGCGTGCTGCACATCGGCGAGCTCGAATCCGGCGAGCTGCGCGTCGGCGCCCGCGTGCAGGCGCGCATCGATGCCGCGCGGCGCCGCGACACGGTGCTCAACCACTCCGCCACCCACCTGCTGCACGAGGCGCTGCGGCGTTTTCTCGGTGAACACGTGCAGCAGAAGGGCTCGCTGGTGCACCCGGATTACCTGCGTTTCGATTTTTCCCACAACCAGCCGCTGCACGCCGATGAACTGGCGCGCATCGAGGATTGGGTGAACGATCAGATCCGCGGCAATCTGGCCAGTGAGGTGCGCCAGATGTCCATCGATGAAGCGCGCCAGACCGGCGCCACCATGCTGTTCGGCGAAAAGTACGGCGAGGTGGTGCGGGTGGTTTCCATCGGTGGCGAATCCACCGAACTGTGTGGCGGCACCCACGTGGACCGCGCCGGCGACATCGGTCTGTTCAAGATTACCGCCGAGGGTGGTGTCGCCGCCGGTGTGCGGCGCATTGAGGCGGTTACCGGGCGCACCGCGCTGGCCCGCGTGCACGCCGGCGAGCAGCGCCTCGCGGCTATCGCCGAGCTGCTCAAGGCGAGCCGTGACGACGTCGACCACAAGGTGGCCGGGCTGGTCGAACGCAGCCGCCAGCAGGCCAAGGAAATCGAGCGTCTGAAAGCCCGGCTGGCCAGCGCTGAGGGCGGAAATCTCGGCGATCGGGCGATCGAGGTTGCCGGCGTCAATGTTTTGGCGGTAAAGTTGCCCGGTGCCGACGCCAAGACCATGCGCGACACGCTCGACCAGCTCAAGAACAAACTCGGCCGCGCCGCGGTGGTGCTGGCCACCGAGGAGGGCGGCAAAGTGCGCCTCGCCGCCGGCGTCAGCAAAGAGCTGATCGGTCAGCTCAAGGCCGGTGAGCTGGTTAACGCCGTCGCCGAGCAGGTCGGCGGGCGCGGCGGCGGTCGCCCGGACATGGCCCAGGCGGGCGGTGATCAGCCGGAGAATCTCGACGCTGCATTGGCTTCAGTGCCGGACTGGGTGCGCCAGCAGCTCGCCTGAGGGCGGTGCCAGCGATCCGCGATATCGGACAGGAAATAAAGGGAAACATGGCTCTCATCGTGCAGAAATACGGCGGTACTTCGGTGGCCTCGGTCGAGCGTATCGAACACGTCGCGGAAAAGGTCATCGCCAGTCGCGCGCAGGGCCACCAGGTGGTGGTGGTCGTCTCCGCCATGTCCGGTGAGACCAACCGCCTGATCGGCCTCGCCGAGCAGATCGCCAGCCGCCCGTCGCCGCGTGAGATGGATGTGCTGGTCGCCACCGGCGAACAGGTCACCATCGCCCTGCTGGCGATGGCGCTGAACAAGCGCGGCTGTCCGGCCGTTTCCTACACCGGCGGGCAGGTGCGCATCCTCACCGATAGCGCACACAGCAAAGCGCGCATCCGCGAGATCGACGATCATCGCATCCATCGCGATCTGAGCCAGGGCAGGGTCGTGGTGGTGGCCGGCTTTCAGGGCGTCGATGAGCAGCTCAATATCACCACCCTCGGCCGCGGCGGTTCGGATACCTCGGCGGTGGCCATGGCCGCTGCGCTGAAGGCCGACGAGTGCCAGATCTACACGGATGTGGACGGCGTGTACACGACCGATCCGCGGGTGGTGGCAGAGGCGCGCCGCCTGCAGCGGATCACCTTCGAGGAAATGCTCGAACTGGCCAGCCTGGGTTCCAAGGTGTTGCAGATTCGTGCGGTCGAGTTCGCTGGAAAATACAGTGTGCCGCTGCGCGTACTGTCGACCTTCGAGGCTGGCGAGGGCACCTTGATTACCTATGACGAGGAAGACGGGATGGAACAGGCACTGATCTCGGGCATCGCTTTCAATCGCGACGAAGCGCGGCTCACGGTCGCCGGCGTATCGGATACCCCGGGGATCGCCTATCAGCTGCTCGGGCCGGTCTCCGATGCGAACATCGAAGTCGATATGATCGTGCAGAATGTCGGCGGCGACGGGCGCACGGATTTCACCTTCACCGTACACCGCAACGACTACGTTCGCGCCAAGGAACTGCTCGAAGCGACGGTCGCCGGTCTCGATGCCGCTGGCGAGGTTCAGGGCAACGACCGCATCGTGAAGATTTCGCTTGTCGGCGTGGGCATGCGCTCGCACGCCGGCATCGCCAGCAAGATGTTCTCCGCGCTGGCCGCGGAGGGCATCAATATATTGATGATCTCGACTTCCGAGATCAAAATTTCAGTGGCGGTCGACGAGAAGTATCTCGAGCTGGGTGTACGCGCCCTGCACGAGGCCTTCGAACTCGATGCGCCAGTGGAAAAACAGGCAGACGCCGACACAGAATCGGCCGCCTGAAAACGTGCAGGGTGAGGATTTTTTCCGCCGGGCACTCAAGTCGACGCGGAATTTTCCGAATAACTACACCACAAACCCCTGTATGGACGAGCTGCAATCACCCGTGGATTCCGGGTTTTGCAGCAATATCGCGAGGCTTTCGCAGGTTAAACGCGAATGCGGGAGCGGCGATCCTTCTGAGGTGATCTTTAGTTGCATAGGAGCAATTCAATATGCTGATTTTGACACGCCGGGTCGGAGAGACCCTGATGATCGGTGATGAAGTCACCGTGACGGTACTCGGCGTCAAGGGAAATCAGGTGCGCATTGGCGTTAATGCACCGAAAGAGGTTGCGGTTCACCGCGAGGAAATCTACGAGCGCATCAAGCGCGAGCAGGCTGGTGAGTCGGGGGTGGGGCACGAGAGCTGATGTCGCCCGGCACACCGATTTCGGACCCCGCCGCAAAACGTGTGAAAGCGCGCCGGGCGGCGGGGAAATCCGCTTTACGATGCGGATTCGAAACGGTATCCTTGCGCGCTCTTTCGGGGTGCCCACCCCGTGCCAACCCGGAGAGATGGCCGAGCGGCTGAAGGCGCTCCCCTGCTAAGGGAGTATGGGGTTAATAGCTCCATCGAGGGTTCGAATCCCTCTCTCTCCGCCAGATTTAGAGAAAAACCCTCGCGTTATCAATTGGATGGCTCGGGGGTTTTCTTTTGCCTCCAGACCGGCTATGGACCTGGCGATCTATGAACTGTCGGCGTCATCCCAGTTCTGGAAGGTGCTGCGCAGGTTCGCTAGTTGGCCGGTCTGGATCACCTTGATGCGTAGCGACTGGCAGCGGCTGTGCAGTTCGCGAGTCAGCTCCCGCGCAGAGATCAGCAGTTCGCTGCTGAAAGCACCGCCGGCGTGCTTGCCGAGGCTGTCCAGCTTGCTGGTGATATGCTGCGCCTCGGCTCCCGCCCGACCGTTGAAGTTGGCGGTCTTGCACTCGATGGTGAGCAGGCGGTTTCGGTGTGCGATCAGCAGGTCGAACTCATTGCGTTGAGCGTCCCTTTTCGCCGTGCCCTGCCAGGTGATCTCCACGCCGGCGCGCACGTCTGCGAAGCCTGCATCGCGAGCAATGTGCCAGACGTATTCCTCCAGCCACAGGCCGCCGAGGTAGCGCGCGGCGTCCACTGAACGAAACCAGATACGGCCGGCGTCGGCCTCGTCTCGGTCGATCAGTCCGCAGCTTTCGGCCAGCTCCAGCACTTCGCGCTCGGCCTTCGCGCGTTCACCGCGGGCCGCGAGTTTCAGGTGTTGCCCGGGGTGGGCGAGGCGTTCCTCTCGCCCGCGTTTTTCTATGGCCTCACTGGCCGACCGGTTGAGCTGGCCGATGAGCTGGCCGAGTGCTGGCTGCCCCTTTCCCAGTAACTTGCTCAGTGATTTTCGTTCGTCTGCGGCCGCACGCCAGTCGGCATCGTCGCTGCTGGCACTGCGGTAAGTCATGCCGCCGGCTTCGAGCAGGTCGGGCACGTGCAGCACCTCGCGCATCGGCTCGGGTGCCTCGTCGCCGTCCGCCTGCAAGCGTTCGAGGCAGTAGTTGGCCGTGTCGGTGTAGATTACTTCGCCCAGCCTGCCGAGGTTCTTCTCAAGCACTCTGAATAGCGCCAGCGTCATCAGCTTGGTGCCGCCGGTGGCGTTGAGCAACAGTGCGGGATTGGTGTCGAGCACGATCGCTTCAAGCTGCCCGCTCATCCACGCGGCGATCTTCGCTACATCGTGATCCGGCATGTCCGGATGCAGTGTGGCGGGGATTCCACGCGCTTCGAGAAATCGCTTCAGACGCTCCGCTTGCTCGTGCATGCGCTCGCTGGTCAGCAGGTGAACGTGCTGCGGCCGTCGCATCAGTGCCGGGATGATGTTCGCCAACAATTGATCCGAGACGATGCAGATATGAACCTCAGGCGCGCTCGTCATCACGGCCTGTCGGCCTCCAGCAGTTCGGCGAGCGACGTGGGCAGCTGCGCGGGCAGCCTGGCGATGCGGTAGGTCTTGTCGCCGGAGTAGCCCAGTAGCACCGGCAACAGCCGCTCTCCGATCCAACCCGACATCTCCCGCCAGTAGCTCTCGCCGACCGGGATATAGCCGTGGGCGAGGATGGAATAGTTGCGCAATTTGATCAGGTTGCGTAGCTGTTCACCATCGGCGCGCCACAGCTCGCGCAGCTCGCCCTCGC
>Ga0207752_1000179_pt1 | contig 29331 bp, 25 predicted proteins | sample Pon2CUnioCityCA_6_FD_187272 | JGI IMG/M metagenome (GOLD analysis project Ga0207752, IMG submission 187272) | Marine sediment microbial community from Union City, CA, USA - Pond 2C Sediment 2 (SPAdes) | ecosystem: Environmental > Aquatic > Marine > Intertidal zone > Salt pond sediment ... | reverse complement strand
CCCACGTTCCAGCCAACGCCGACGCCCACCCGGACGCCACTGCCCCCGACGCCGACACCGACCCCCACCCCATCTCCCACGCCCACACCGGCCTGGCCGGTTACGGCGGGCTGCGGAGCGACCGTGCCGGGGGACGTCTGCGGGCGGTTCAGGGACGCCGTCAACGAGGATCCGGAGCACTTCACCTGGGTCGACGAGCCGGCCAGCGCCGACGTCCAGGTGGCGACGAGCGACCTGCCGAACGGCCGACCGTTCGCCACCTGGGTTTACGCCCTCGTCGCGCCCTTCTTCACGGTGGAAGATGCTGTCTCCGCGGCGGATCTGAGAGCCACGTGGGGCGGCGAACCCGCGGGGCCACTTGTTGAGCACCCGTTACTGGTTTCGAGCGGTGCGGAGCGCGGGGTGCCGCTGGGGGCTCCGGCCGGCGACGTGGAGATTGTGGAGCCATCCCAGCTGCTGACGCAGGCCGTCGCGCTCGATGGCTGGGCGATCGTCCCCTTCGACGCACTGGAACCGCGGTGGAAGGTGATGCGCGTCGACGGCATCTCCCCGCTGGATCAGGGGTTGGATCTGGAGGCCTACCCGTTGGCAAAGACTGTGTCCCTCGGTAGCGAGAGCCGCCCCGACGCCCTCTCGAGACTTCCGACCAGCTTCACGAACCGCGACCCGGAGAAGATGTCGGTCGTGATGATGACGGGGGTCACCGCGCTGACCCGCAACACGGCGTTGACCATGGAGCGGGAGGGCGTCACCTTCCCGGCGCAGGATATCCGCGGCTGGATGACCGAGCCCGACATCACGCATACGAGCAACGAGGTCTCCTTTGCCGAGGACTGCCCGGCGCCGACGGGGGAATCGACGATGACCTTCTGCTCCGATCCGCGGTACTTCGAGTTGCTGGAGCACGCGGACATCGACGTGCTGGAGCTGACCGGGAATCACCTCCTCGATTGGGGCGTGAGCGCTATGGAGAATTCTCTCTCTATGTACGAGGCGGACGATTTGCCCACCTTTGGCGGTGGGTGGGACCTGGATCGGGCCCGGACCCCGCTCACGATGACGCACGGCGTGCATACCTTCGGCTTCGTCGGCTGCAACGAGGTCGGGCCCACATACGCGTGGGCCACGGCCGAGCGACCAGGGGCGGCTTCCTGTGACTACGATCTCCTCACCGTCCAGATTCGCGACATGCGGGAGCGAGGCGTCATTCCCATCGTCACTTTCCAGTACCTGGAGGTCGACCAGTATGCGCCGACGGCGAGCCAGCGGGCGGCTTTCCGCGCTATGGCCGAGGCCGGGGCGGCGATCGTCAGCGGCAGCCAGGCCCACTGGCCGCAGGGCTTCGGCTTCCACGCCGACGGATTCATTCATTACGGGCTCGGCAACCTGTTCTTCGATCAGATGTACCGCCTGGAGGTCCGGCAGGAGTTCCTGGATCGGCACGTCTTCTACGACGGCCGCCACGTCAGCACGGAGCTGATGACGGCGATGCTGGAGGATTACGCGCGCCCCCGCCCGATGACGCCCGAGGAGCGGCGCGCGCTGCTGGAAGCGACGTTTGCGGTGAGCGAGTGGTAGCGGGATCCAAGGAGAGCGGGTGAGCACAGGTAAGAATTCCGAGACGACGCACGATACGGGACCCACGCACCATGGCGAACCGGATGTGGCGCCTGGTGAGGGCTCACCTCCTACCGGGGGGGCGGAGCTTCACGGGCATGCCACAGCCCCGCTCGATCCCATCTATGCCTGGGGCATCGTTCTGGAGCCGGTGGAGGTCCTGATTACCCGCACTTCCGATTTCATTGAGGATCTCGCCCGGGAGGCGTATGCGCGGGGTGAGGGGTTCAGCGACGAAGAGCTGGAGGAGCGTTTCCTCGCCTTCTTCGATCGTCTCGTGGAGGAGGGGACGCTCACGCGCCTGCCAGATGCGCCGCCGGAGATGGGACGTCGCATCCTGGGACCTCGCCGCTGGCTACGAGCTCAGCGGATCCGGATGGAGCACCTGGTCGACTCCTGGGTTGAGCGGGAAGAGAGTGCTTAAGCCTTATCGTCGGGTCGCTGCGGAATAACCGCGGCTCGGCGACAGCGCCAGGCGTGCCACACCATCCCCAGGAAGCGGGCCGAGTCTTTCAGGGGGTGGAAGTAGCTGGGCTCATCCCCGTAGATGGTGCGAATCTCCACCCAGCCGACGCGCATTCCCTGGCAGATTGCCTGGATGATCAGCTCGACCTCCAGCTCGAAACCGGTGGTTGTCAGGTCGAGACCCTCCAGGAGGCGCCGATGGTGGAGCCGGAAGCCGCTCTGGTTGTCGGGAATCCGCTCCTGCAGCGCCAGCGAGAGGAGCCAGGAGCCGAAGGGGTTGGTGTAGCCGCGCGGAAACGGCATCTGGTCGAACCTCCGTTGCCCGATGATCAGGTCCCAGCGGCCGGTCTTGTGGGCGGCGAGAAACTTGGGGATGTCGTAGGGGTCGTGCTGACCGTCGGCGTCGAGGGTCAGGACTCCCTCGTAGCTCTGCTCTAACGCCCACTCGAACCCTGTCGTCAGGGCAACGCCCTTCCCCCGGTTCCGAGGGTGGCTGACCACGGTAGCCCCGGCTCCTTCGGCCACAGCGACCGTGTCGTCCTGAGAGCCGTCGTCCACGACGAGGACCGGCAGGTACTGCCCCGTCGCTTCGACGACGGGTCCGAGCCGAGAGCCCTCGTTCCAGGCCGGGATCAGAGCCACAATCGCTGGATCGTGCATCATCTATGTTGCCTTATCGGTTCCGCTTCTACAAACAAAAACCAAGAGGCTGAGGGCATTCCTCATTCTGCCTCTTGGCTTTCGTGTCATCAATATTGGAGAGCGGGCGACGGGACTCGAACCCGTAACCTTTTCCTTGGCAAGGAAACGTTCCACCAATTGAACTACGCCCGCTCGACGATGAAAATTATAGCACAAGTTCTGTGGGATGCAAGTCAGAGCGCACCCAGCACATTCTTCCTATTGACGTCCTTCTTTCTTTGAAGTACCATTGCTTTGAAGTACCCTTGGCCCAAGGAGGAGTGAGATGCCACGTCGAAAGAGCGGTCACGCATCCGCCGTATACAACGGATCTGGTGGGGCCGGACCCAACGTATTGCGCGCGATCGTGGTCATCACCTGCGTCGCCGCTATCGCGGCGGTTGCGCAGGGGGTCGGCGAGCCACCTTCCTCTGCCGAGTCCGCACCGGAGCCTGTGACGTCTTCTCCGCAGCCCACCGCGATTGACGAGCCAGACCCCTCGCCGTCTGCCGAGCCGTCGGGCTCCTCGGGTTCTTCGGATTCGGAGGCGGCGCCTGTCTCGGCCGTTCCCCGCATCGGCATCGTGGCCGGGCACTGGGGGTTTGACCAGGGCGCATCCTGCCCGGACGGCCTGGACGAGGTGGACGTCAACCTCGATGTCGCGCAACGCGTCGTACAGTCGCTCCGTGGGCTCGGTTACCAGGTTGACCTGCTCGAAGAGTATGACCAGCGCCTGACGGGCTACGTGGCCGACGCCCTCGTCTCCATTCACGCCGATTCGTGCCAGCAGATCTACGACGCCACCCCTCCGCCCACTGGCTTCAAGGTCGCCAGCGTGGTGGATAGCCTCGTCCCGGACGAGGAACAGCGTCTGGTCGCCTGTCTGCGAGAGGAATACGGTGCGCGTACGGGCCTGGTGACCCACGATAACAGCATCACGGGCCATATGACGCGCTACCACACGTTCTACGAGATCGACGGTCGGACACCGGGGGCCATCATCGAGATCGGGTTCCTGTGGCTCGATCGCGAGTTGCTGACCCAGCGGCCCGATCTGGTTGCTCAGGGAATCGTAGACGGGATCGTCTGCTTCGTCGAATGAGACTAGACGCGGGCCGGTCCCTCAGAATCCCATCGCCTCTCGAGCCGCACGCCAGAGATTGATCCGGATCTGTTCTTGCTGACGTCCGACCTGACGTAGAAAGGCCTCGACCTCGGCACGCTTCGACTCCTCCCCCTGGGGACACGCTGGCTGATCCGGATAGCCGGCGGCTTTCGCGTAACGGACAAGCTCTTTCTCGGGAAGCGTGATCAGGGGGCGAATCACCGTCACTGCTCCATCGAAGAAGTCTACGCGCGGCTCCATCGTCTCCAGCTTGCCGTTGAACATGAGGTTCATGAGCGTCGTCACGGCTGCGTCGTCGGCGTGATGGCCGAAGGCGAGTGTACGGTAGCCCAGGTCGACGCTCACGGTGAAGAGGGTCTTGCGCCGATTCCAGGAGCAGCGGAAGCAGTTTAGGGGAAGCGGCTCGTCTGGCAGCAGGTCCATCGGCACGAACCGATAGTCGACCCCAAGGTCTCGAAACCACGGTTCCAGATCCGAGCGGAGGTCCGGTAGTCCGGCCTCGGTCCCCACGACGTGGAGGGCGAGAAGGTCGTAGTCGTAGGACACCTTGCGGCGGTGTCGCAGCAGGAGGTCGAGCATCGTCCGACTGTCCTTCCCGCCGGAGACGGCGACCGCCACCCGGTCTCCACCCTTGATGAGCTCGAACTCGCCGACGGCCCGGGTGACGTCTTTCAGCAGGAAGTACGCGATGGGGTCTGGGACGCTCATCGTTGTTGCCACCTCAGATCGCGCCTGCAGTTCCCTCTCGTCATCACAGGGTTAGACATGCCTCCGCCGCCAGCCGGAAGAGCCTCTCGCGGACCGAAACCTGGTTGGCCCAATCTCGATGGTCCCACTCCTCGGCGCTGACGTCGTCGCCCGCGTAGAGCATCTGGGCCAACTCCACACCGCGAAAGCGGGCCACGGAGAAGAAGGCCGCTGCCTCCATCTCCACCGTGAGGCACCCCTCCGATCTGCGTAACTTGACCTTCGCCGGCGTCTCTCGGTAGGGTGCATCGGTGGTCCACGTCTTTGAGATCACGTAGTCGACGCCGCGCCGTTTCAGCACTTCCTCGATCGCAGCGACACCTTCGGGGCTCGCTTCGACCTCACGGCTCGGGGCGAGATAGTGATAGGAGGTGCCCTCATCGCGGATGGCGGTTCGTGGCACAATGACCCGTCCGACGGGAAGGACGCGATCCAGAACGCCGGCGCCGCCGCAGGCGATGAACTTCTTGCATCCCAGGGCGATCGCTGTCTCGAGCATCCCAGCCGCCACCGGCCCACCCACGCCCGGATGGAAGACCGCCAGCCGCTCGTGATCCATCTCCAGTTCGTAGAAAGGGTGGATACAATCCTCCCATTTCTCCTCGAAGATGGTCGTCAGCTTCCCATCCTGGTGCAAGCCGGCGATAACCTCCTGGAAGAAGCAGATGACGCAGTGTTCGGGAGCATCAGCGGGCTCGATCGCTTCCGCCGGCTCGATAACGGCCTCTGGCGTCGGATCGAACTCGAGGATGGGGTAGTCTTTTCGCATCCTTGGCGCTACCCGCTCTGGAGCCGGCGCGGACTCACAAACCTAGGCGGGAGCGGGCCATGCACTCCTTGTCATCCCTTGCTTCAGCGCCGGTCAGCCCAGGTACATGAGCAACGAAGTGGAAGTAGTCCGGTGAGCTCGAAAGAAACGTGTGAGTCTCGCCCGGGTCGATGACCATCCCATCCCCGGCTTTCAGGTGGACGGTCTCCTGCTCCACGCGGAGCCTCGACGTGCCCTGTGCCACCATGTAGATCTCGGTGACGCGTTGGTGGAGGTGAGGCTCCTCAATCCCCTCATTCGCATAGCCGATCGAGACCGTGAGATCGGAGTTCCAGGGACCTGCGTACCAGCGCTTGGCAGCATGCGGGTCAGCTTCCTCAACCTGCATTGTTCATTTGCTCATTGGTCATTGGGAATTGATCTCGCGTCCCTCGTACTGTCGCCGATAGTATTCCTGGTAGTGCTCGCCGCTTTTGATCGGTCGCCACCACCACTCGTTTTCGACGTACCAGCGCACGGTCTTCTCGATCGCCTCCTCGCAGCCGTGGGCGGGCTCCCACCCCAGGGCGCGGATGCGGCTCACGTCGAGGGAGTAGCGCCGATCGTGGCCCGCGCGGTCGCGAACGGGCTGTATGAGGCTCTCCGGCTTGTCGAGGAGCTGGAGGATCAAGCGGGTCATCTCGATGTTGGGCATCTCCATCCCCGTGCCGACGTTGTAGATGCCGCCGATCTCACCCTCGTGCAGCACCAAGTCGATGGCCTCGCAGTGATCCAGGACGTAGTGGTAGTCGCGCACCTGGAGGCCGTCGCCGTAAAGGGGCAGGGGCCTATCGTCGATGGCGTTGGTGGTGAAGAGGGGAACCACCTTCTCCGGGTACTGGTACGGGCCGATGTTGTTCGCGCCCCGGGAGATGGTGACCGGCAGGTCGTAGGTGACGTGGTAGGCGTTGACCATCATGTCGCCGCTGGCTTTGCTGGCGGCATAGGGGCTGCGCGGAGCGATGGGGTCGGTCTCCCGGGAAGAGCCCTCCGGCACGTGACCATAGACCTCGTCGGTGCTGACCTGATGGTAGCGCTCGAGTCCGAACTCACGAGCCGCCTCCAGTAGCGTGTAGGTGCCGTAGACGTCGGTCTTGATGAAGGCGTCGGGCTCCATGATAGACCGATCGACGTGGGTCTCCGCGGCGAAGTTGACGACGGTGTCCACGTCGTGCTCCCGGATCGTCTGCCGCACCTGCTCGTCGTCGCAGATGTCGCCCTTGACGAAGACGTAGCGATCGCCAAACGCATTCTGCACATCCTTCAAGTTATCCAGATTGCCGGCGTAGGTCAGCTTGTCGTAAACCACGGCGCGGTAGTCCGGATACTTCCTCAGCACGTAGCGGGTGAAGTTAGAGCCGATAAAGCCGGCACCGCCGGTGATCATCAGATTCCGCACGGAAGACCTCCTGTGTCTCCAAACTAAGGCCCGGAGGGGCGTTCGAGGATGCTTGAGGTGCGATTCTACCATAAGCTTTGGATGCGACAACCTTGACTTGGTCAATGGACGTGCTATCATTGTCGCGCACTAGCAAGGGATATGAGATGTATTTAGGGTCACGACCGAAAAAGCGCCGTTCCTCTCCTTGGCGTGTGCTGACTCTTCTCGTACTGATTGGCATCGGCATATACCTCCTGGTTCAGGTAAAGCAGGAGCCCATTGAGTCTGCCTTTGTTCCCACACCGACGCCCACGCGTCTGCCCGCTTCCTACATTGCTGAGGCGGAGGACCTCTATCGGCAGGGGAATCTGGACGGGGCGATTGCTGCCTACGAGCGAGCGCTCGAAAGGGGGGCCGGCGACGTGGAGGCGACGGTCTCTCTGGCACGTCTGTTGGCGCTGGAGAGGCGTACGATCGAAGCGGTGGAGTACGCGGAGCGGGCGGTGGATCAGGCCCCGGAGAGCGCCCAGGCCTGGGCAGTTCTGGGCATGGTCTACGACTGGCACGCGGAGGTCGATCAGGCGCTGAAGGCCTGCCAGCACGCCATCGAGCTGGCGCCGGACCACGCCGATGCCTACGCTTACCTGGCCGAGGCCCAGGCTGACGCTGGGCAGTGGGCCGAGGCGACGAAGAGCATCCAGACGGCTGTGGAGCTGGACAGTCGGAGCGTCGACGTCCAGCGCAACTACGGCTACGTGATGGAGGTTCAGGGCAACTACTGGAAGGCGATGAAGGGATACAAGGAGGCACTGACGATTCATCCCAACCTCGCCTACCTCCACATCGCGGTGGGTAAGAACCACCTGGCTCTGGGCGACTTCGATGGGGCGATGGAGAGCTTCGAGAAGGCCACGGAGGTGGACTCGAATAGTGCTGAGGCCTACTATAGACTGGGACGGGCCTACTATGAGAGGGGAAAGCCCGACGAGGCTCAGGCATACCTTGAACAGGCGATAGAGGCCGACCCTCAATACGGCCCGGCGTACGGATATCTGGCCTTCACCTACTGGAGCCGTCGGGATTATGAGGACGCGATTCCTAACCTGGAGCGCGCGATCACGTTGGAGTCCAGGGCGGCGCGACGACGGGCGCGCGGATTCATCGTCACTGTTGAGGACCGCAGGGCCCAACCCGTGACCCCTTCGTCCTCCGCGGTGATGAGCGGCGACCTCGACCCTCTGTCGCTGGATGAGACAACTACCTTGCAGGCTGATCTGGAGCCCCTGAAGACGGACGAAGGGTGGCAGGGTGCCCGCGGTTCGGTGACGTTGGACACGCGAACGGGCGTCTACACCGTGACGCTGGAGGAGATGCCGGAGACGAGGTACAATCAGGCGTACGTCGGCTGGTTCGAGGGCGTCAGCACCCTCTCGGGCGACCCACTGAACACGGAGCAGCTTAGCCTGAACAGCGGAGATCTCGAGGCCGGCTTCGAAGCGACCTGGGTGCGGGGCCCACGCATCGATTACTTCTACACGCTGGGGTTAGCTCACTTCTATCTGGCCGAATGTGAGAAGGCGTATCCGCTCTTCAGGGCGGCACTGCAGATCAACCCCGAGGCTGAGAACGCGCTCCAAGGAATCCGGCTTTGCGATCGGGCGGAAGATTGAGCTCGCGAGGCCAATAGACAGAGGACGACTATGTGGATGACCCTCGCTCTTTTCTTGCTCGGTATATTCGTCGGCGGCATTGTCAATCAGCTGGGCTCAGACCTCCCCGCGCGACGCCGTCCGACAAGACCCCACTGTCCGTATTGCGGCGAGGAGCGTCCCTGGTGGCAGTGGCTCGGCGTCTTGGCCTATCTGGCGGGGCAACCGGAATGTCCCTCTTGTGGCGCACCGGTTGGCCTGCGCCGTCCTCTGGTCGAGGTAGGCCTCGGTCTGGCCTATGGATATCTGTGGATGACGGTAGGGCCGTCGCTCGAGCTTGTGGTCTACTCGCTCTACAGCGCTATCTTCGCCCTTATTCTCATCACGGATATCGAGCGCCGCCTGATCCTTGACGCAGTTACGTATCCAGCCATGGTCCTCGGGTTCGCGGCCAGTTTCTTTATGCCGGCGATCACGTGGTGGAGCGCGCTCATCGGCGGCGCTGTTGGGCTGGTATTCTTCTACGTGGCAGCAGTCCTGGGCAATGCGCTCTTTGGGTCAGGGGCGATGGGGGGCGGCGACGTCAAACTGGCCGCTTTCGTCGGCCTGATCACGGGCTACCCGCTGGTGATCGAAGCCATCGTGCTGACCATCCTTATCGGAGCGCTGGTGAGCCTGGCGCTGCTGATCGTCCGGGCGCGAAGTCTGGACGATTACGTGCCCTACGGCCCGTTTCTGGTGGCCGGAGCGGTCATAACGCTTCTCTGGGGATATCGCATTGCTGAATGGTTCATATACCGGGCGGGGTGAGCCTGCCTGATGACGTGCTGGCGTGGCTCCTTGAGCCGCGCAACCCGTCGGCTCGCACCCTCGCGCTGACGCAGCTCCTCCACCGTCCCGCCGACGCCCCTGAGGTTCTTGCTGCTCGGCAGGCCATCCCCCGCGCTACCCCCGCGCGTGACATCCTCCTGGCCCAGTACCCGCAGGGGTATTGGATGCATCCCGGTATCGGCTACAGCCCGCGATATCGCGCCACCCTCTGGCAAATCCTATTCCTGGCTCAGCTGGGCATGGAGCGGAACGCCGCGCTCGACCGGGGGGTGGAGCACGTGTTTGACGCAAACCAGCGGGAGGACGGCGCCTTCCGCGCCAGCAAGGAACAGGGTGATACCCCGGCCTGTCTCAACGGCAGTCTCCTCTGGGCCCTGGAGACGCTGGGTTATGGCGATGTCGTGGCGATGCAGCGTGCCTGGTCGTGGCTGGCGGGGATCGTGGCGGACCACGGCCTCGCCGCGACGTACGCTGAGGGGAAGGCGTGTCCCTGGGCAGCGGTCAAGGTGCTCTGGGCGACGAGCGCGGTGCCGGAGCGGCGGCGCACGCGGGAGATGCGGATGCTCGGTGAAACCGCCGCTGGTCTCTTGCTCGCCAATGTGCCGGATCCAGCACGGGACGATGATGATCGCTGGTTTCGGCTGACGTTCCCGCTGGCCCACAGCGCTGATCTGCTTCAGTGGTTGGCGGTGCTGACCGAAGCGGGCTATGGTCGGGATCCACGCCTCGATCCCGCCCGATCGTGGCTGGCGGACCAGCGGCTGCCCGACGGGACCTGGCCCCTCGAGCGCAGTCCCGGCAAGCGGTGGGCCGATTTCGGGGCGGTGGGCGAGCCGAACAAGTGGGTCACGCTCCGGGCGTTGGCCGTCGGCCATTGATGGATGGTCGCGGACGGCCGGAGCGGGGGGCAGTGAGGCGCTTTCGAGATCTGCTGGGCCGTCCGGCGTCCGGGCTTCGGATTCCCCACGTATCCGTCCCGGTCGCGGCAGCTCTGGGGTTTCTCATCCGTATCTATCGGATCGGGAGCGAGGCGCTGTGGATCGACGAAGCGTTCAGCGTCTGGCTGGCGCGTCAGCCGCTCGCTGCGATGGTGGGCTGGGTGTCGCGGGTCGATCAGCATCCCCCCTTCTATTACGCGTTGCTACATGGGTGGATGCGTCTCGCCGGCGACGGCGAGGCGGGCGTGCGCACGCTCTCTGCCCTCTGCGGCGCGTTGACCATCCCCCTGATCTATCTGCTGGGCCGCCGCATGGCTGGTGAGGGGGCGGGCCTGGTCGGCGCGCTGATTCTGGCCGTGTCCCCCTTCCACGTTCGGCTTTCCCAGGAGGCGCGGATGTACACGCTCCTCACGTTGGCGGCGGGCTCGGCCCTGTACGCGTTCGTGGTGCTGCTGGACCGTCGGCAGGGAAGGCCGGGCTCCCGTGGGTCGGCAGCGGATCACGGATCCGCTGCGAGCAGGGGAGGAAGAACCGGGGGGAGCAGGGGAGGAGGAACTGGGGCGAGCAGGGGAAGAGGGACCGGGGGGGCGAGGGTGAGCGATCGACGTTGGAAGCGGACACTACCCTGGGGCGTCCACGTCGTGAGCACCGCTACCGCGCTGTGGGCGCATAACGCGGCTGTCCTCCTCCCGGTCGCCCTCAATCTGTGCGTGGCGGGCGCTGTCGTGATTCAGAAGATGCGCCCGAGAACGCGACGGGCTTCCTGGCCCACGTCCTGGCTGCGTAAGTGGATCATAGCCCAGGGGGCGATCCTGCTGCTGTGGCTCCCCTGGCTTCCGTCCTTCATCTCCCAGGCTGTCGGCGTCTACCATCGTTTCTGGCTCCCGGCGCCCACCCTGGGGAGCGTCCTGAGCGTCGTCGGCGTTCTGTTATGCGACGCGCTTCCCCTGCCGCTCCCCGCCGTCGTTGCGGCGGATGGTGTCCTCCTCGCCCTCGCTCTCCTGGGCCTCACCGCGCTGCAGCGCCGACCACCCCTCGGCGCGGTTCTCGGGGTCGCTTTCCTTGTGCCGCTGGTGGGCGAGTGGCTTATCAGCCTGTGGCGTCCGATTCTCTATGCCCGGACGCTGATCTGGACCTCGATTCCTCTGATCCTGATGCTTGCGGCCGGGGTGTGCCACGTAGGACGAGCGTTCCGCTCCAGGACTGCCTCTCTTCTCGCTCTGGTCGCCGTGCTGGTGGTCAATGGGGGCGCGGTGATGACCATCTACCATAGCGTCGAGAAGGAGGCGTGGGACGAGGCGGCGGCGCTGGTCGCCGGGCGTGCAACTTCCGACGACCTGCTCCTGTTCCACGATGCCTGGGGCCAGATACCCTTTGACTATTACTTTGGCGACCTGTACAATCGACCGCTGACTGCGCACGGCGTCCCGGTGGATCTCTTCGACCGTGGCGTTCTGGAGCCGGAGATGACGGAGCAGGACCTGCCCCGATTGCGCTCGCTCGTACGAGGCCACGACCGGGTATGGCTCGTGTACAGTCACGCTTGGTACACGGACCCTCAGGGACTGGTCCCCTCCGGGTTGGAGGCGGAGATGGCTCTGTTTAGCAGGTGGGAGTTCGAGGGGGTTGACGTCTTCCTGTTCCGGCGCTGAGGCTGCGCCGAGCGCTCCGGGGAGCGGCTCAGGGGGAGCGAGGTGTGAGTCTATGAAGGCCGTCGTTGGCTCGAAGAATCCGGTCAAGATCGCAGCCGCGCGGGCGGTGCTCCGCCGCGTCTATTCTACGGACGTCCACGTCGAGGTAGCCGACGTCGAGAGTGGTGTCCCCGACCAGCCCTGGGGCAATGACGAGACGCTGCGCGGCGCGCATCGGCGGGCTAGGGCCGCGTTGCTCGTGGAGGGAGCGTCCCTGGGCGTCGGGTTGGAGGCGGGGTTGGTTGAGGTCGGCGGGAGCGTCTTCACCTGTGCCTGGTGCGTGGTGGCGCGCCGCGACGGCGTCACGGGCATCGGCGGCGGTGCCAATCTCCTTCTGCCACCATCGGTGGCGAAGGCCGTTCGGCGTGGAGGCGAGCTCGGCCCGACGATCGATGCCTTGACCGGATTGCACAAGACGAAACAGGGTCGAGGGGCGATCGGGATTCTCACCCGGGAGTATCTCGACCGCCAGTCGTCGTATGAACACCTGCTCACGCTGGCCATGGCACGGTTCCTCACGCCCGGCTACTACGAAGAGGGCAGCCTGGGTGAATAGACGCCCTCTCCGCCCTTCCCGATCCCCGGGCTGGGACTGGCAATTCATCGTTCGTCCGCTGATATGGCTGGCGCTCCTGCTCGCCGTGGTGGTGGGCATGGGGGGCGTTTTCAGCGCGCGTCAGAGGCGGGCTCAAGGCGTTCCGGACGACTTCCCCCCGCCCGTGAGCGAGGCCAGCGTGCCCATGCTCGGCGTCAACGTGGCACTGGAGGAGTACGGTGATCAGGCGCTGGGGTCGCTTCTGACTCGCCTGGCCGATGGGGGCTTCGTCTGGATCCGTCAGTCCTTCATCTGGCGTGAGCTTGAGCCGGAGGATGGCCAGTTTGACTGGTCTACCTCCGACCGGATCGTCGACGCGGTGGGGCGCATTCCCACCCTGCGGTTGGTGGCTGTGCTGGCAGATAATCCTCCCTCTCCTCCTGCCGATTCCGGTCAGTTTGCCGCCTTCGCTGCTGCCTTCGCGGAGCGTTATGGCGGTCAGGTGGAGGCCTATCAGATCTGGGACGAGCCGAACCTGGCCGTCAGCTGGGGCGGAGGCCCCGTCAGCCCCCCTGCGTATGCCGATCTCCTGGCGCACGTCGCGCCGGCGATCCGCGCTGCTGATCCAGATGCCCCCATCCTCCTGGCCGGCCTGGCTCCGACCGGCGAGACAGGCCCGCAGAACCTGAGCGAGGCACGCTATCTGGAACGCCTCTACCAGGCAGGTGCGGCGGCCAGCTTCGACGTGGTGTCTGCCAAGCCGTATGGATTCGACACCGGCCCCTATGATCGGCGCGTCGGTGAATCGATCCTGAACTTCTCCCGCATCCTCCTGCTGCGACAGGTGATGGTCAAGCACGGCGATGGGGACAAAGCGATCTGGACCAGTCACTGGGGATGGAACGCGCTCCCCGAGGGATGGGAAGGCGCCCCGTCGATCTGGGGGCAGACCGATGAGGCGACGCAGGCATCCTGGACGGTGGCCGCGCTGGACCGGGCGCGGAGCGAGTGGCCCTGGGTTGGGGCGATGATGATCGAGAATCTCCAGGCTACTGGCCCGGCAGCCGGTCCCCTTGTGACGGAGAGCGGGACGGAGATCGACGATCCCCGCTGGGGCTTCTCTCTGCTGGCTCCTGACGGCACCTCGCGGCCGGTCTACGACGCCGTGACGGCGTGGGCCCGTTCGTTGCCCGACGCTGCCCCGGTCGGCGGCTACCCGGCGGACAATGCCTGGGCGGCGTACCGGGGAGACTGGCGCGTCGGTCCCCTGGGCGCCGATCCCCGCGGTGTGACGCCGGAGACGGCTGGGGCGCCTGACAGCCGGGCCACGTTCCGCTTCGCGGGAAGGCGGGTCGCGCTGACGGTGCGGCGCGGACCATATCGCGGGTTCATGACGGTCACCGTGGATGGCGAGCCGGCGAACGCGCTGCCCCGCGATGAGGAGGGTCAGGCATACGTCGTCCTTTACGACGAAGAAGTCGGTCTCGCGACCGTGCCGTTGGCGACCGGGCTCAAGCCCGGCCCACACACCGTCGAGGTGACGATCGAGGGTGGGGAAGGGCAGTGGCCTATGGTCGACTGGCGCGTGGGCCCGGCGCCGGTGCGGGACGGGCTGCGCTGGAAACTGGCGGGGTTGGCGGCCGTGGCCCTCGTTCTCGGGGCCCTCCTCACCATCGACGCATGGCGGGTGGACTGGACCCTCTGGGCTGGTAGATTTCTCGCCTGGCCAGAATGGGCCCAGACGGCGCTGGTCGCGGGTGTGACGGCCCTCTTCTGGGGGGCTGCGTCGGTGACGTGGGGACGCTCTCCTTCCTATACCTTGCTCAGCACGACCTATCTCATTGTCAGCCTGCTCACGCTGCCCCTGATGGCGCTCCTCCTTGCGCTGCGCCTCGATTTGGGGCTGGCGTTGGTCGCCTTCGCCGCGCCCTTCTATCGGGTCCCCGACGCTATGTTCTATCGGGCTCTGGGCCTTCCAGAGGTCCTGGTGATCCTCTGCCTGGTGGCCTATACGCTGTCTCGGCTCGTGCGGCCGGACCTGCCATATGGGAGGCGGGCCTCTAACCTGGCAGTCTTTCGCCCTGCGGAGACGGATTGGGCCGTCGCGCTGCTGATTTTAGCGGGGGGTGTGGCGGGTGCGGCAGCCGATGACCGCATGGCTGCCGCGTTCGAGCTGCGCGCAGTCTTTCTCCTCCCAGCGCTCGCCTATGGGCTGCTTCGGTTGGTGCGGCCCAGCGAGGGGACGGCATGGCGGATTGTCGACGGCTTCGTGCTAGGAGGTCTCGGGGTAGCCCTCGTCGGCTTGGCCCAGCTCAGCCTCGGACGAAACCTGGTGGTCGCCGAAGGGGGGCTCCCGCGCTTGCAGAGTGTCTATCACTCCCCGAACAACCTGGGGCTCTATCTGGAGCGGGTTTGGCCGCTGCTGCTGGCGGTGGTCCTCTTGGGAAAGGGCCGGCGGCGCCTGCTTTACGGGGTAGCCCTGGCGCCGGTGACGCTGGCTCTGGTCTTCAGTTTCTCCCGGGGAGCGCTAATTCTGGGCCTGCCCGCGGCGGTTCTGGTTATGGGCTGGCGGGCCGGCGGGCGCGCGCGTCGGCTGGCCGTGATGCTGCTCCTGGTCGGGATGGTGGCCTTGATCCCGCTGCTGCGGTTGCCGCGCTTCGCTGCGCTTCTCGATCTGGAGCGGGGGACCACTTTCTTTCGTCTGAAGCTGTGGCGCAGTACCTGGCAGATGATCCGCGACCATCCAGTTCTCGGGGTGGGGCCCGGCAACTTCCTGGATGCCTATCGGACCCGCTACGTCCTTCCTACGGCCTGGGAGGAGTTCAACCTGGAGCACGCCCACAACATCGTCCTCGACCACTGGGCGCGTCTGGGATTGCTGGGTCTGATAGCGGGGGCGGGGATCCAGATCGCCTTCTGGCGGTCGGCGCTCCAGCGGGACAGGCGCGGTCCGCTCTTGGTCGGGCTCACGGGTGGTATGGCCGCGCTGCTGGCCCACGGATTGGTGGACAACCCGGTCTTCTTCCCGGATCTGGCGTTCGTGTTGTTTTTGACCCTGGCGCTGGTGCGCGGCGGTCGACGAGATGACGATCGTCAGGCAGATGATCGGTGAGGCCTATGAGCCGCGTCCGGGATTATAGATACGGCTGAAGGAGGCCGAGGATCTGCTGGAGGGGTGCGACGTCGCCCTCATCGAACTGGTCCAGTTCACCCGAGTCGACGTCCAGTACCGCCACGGCGGCGGGCCCTTTCATAATCGGTATCGCAATCTCGCTCTTGGAGCGGGGGTCGCAGGCGATGTGGCCGGCGAACCTCTCCACGTCCGGGACAATCACCGGCTCCCCGGTGCGGACGGCGTAGAGGCAGACGCCGCCACCCTCCAGAATCTGGCAGGCGACCGGTCCCTGATAGGGGCCGACGTGGAGCTCATCCTCGCCCACCACGAGGTAGAAGCCGGTCCAGAAGTGATGCGGCATCTTGTGGTGGAGCACGGCGCAGGTCGTCGCCATCGCGGCTGTGAGGCTGGGCGATTTTCCTTCGATCAGGTCATTCAGTTGAGCGTAGATACGGCGATACCGGCCCGGCCGTTTGGGATCAATCATCGACATCTCCTCCGATTGTGCGTTCGTTTAGCAGGCCTCTGGCAGATAGGTTACAAAAGTGCGCCCCTCCCGGTGTCGAGGAGGGGCGCAGGTGTCGTTTGATGACCGTGGTGCTCAGTCACATGCCGGGAGCTTGCAGAAGCGAGAGTCCTCCAACTCGAGGCCCATTTCCTCCATTGCGGCTACCAGAGCGTCCTCGTCGGCGTCCTTTTCGACTCTGATCGTCACCAGATAAGTACTGGGATCCTCTCCCATAATGGTGCCCAGAGCCGTGATGTTGACGCCCATCTCGGAGATCTTGCCCGTGATTTTGGCCAGCATACCCTCTTCGTCGGGTACGAACATACTTATGCGCACGCCTTCCTCACGGCCCCCGAGCATCTCCAGGAAGGTCTTGAATAGGTCGGTCTCCGTGATGATGCCAACCAGCTTCCCATCCCGCATCACCGGGACGCCGCCGATCTTGTTGTCGGCCATTACGCGGGCGGCCTCCTCGAGTGGCGTATCCTCCATGACGGTGACGACGTCCTTGGTCATCACGTCCTTCATCTTGATCCTCGCCATCAGATACGGAATCTCGTAGACGCTCAGCGAGGTCGCCGGCGAAGGGGAGACCTTGAGGAGATCCAGCTCGGAGACGATGCCGACCATCTTTCCGTGATTGTCCACGACGGGCAGTCGCCTTATGTTCTCGTTGTGCATTAGGCGCAGCGCATCCTCAACGCCGACGTTCTGCCGTATCGTGATGGGGGGCTTGCTCATCCGGTCCTTTACCAACATAGTCCACCTCCTTGTCTTGAGTATTGCGATGAACAGCTGCAACCATAACCTAAATAGGTACCTACAGTATTATACTCCAACTAAGCGACCGTGCTAGCTGGCCGAGCGCCGTCAAGGAACTACAGTCGACCCCATACCTCGGCCGCCAGCTCCCGGGAGCGAGCTGTGATGGCTGCCTCATCCAGCGTCAGCAGCTTGCGATCGCGCATCAGCACGCGCCCTGCACACACGGTGCTGGTGATCATCGAGGCTTCGACGCCGAAGAGGATGTGCCATGGGAGATTCTCCGCCGTGAGCGGTGTCGTCGGATGGTAGTCGATGAAGACCAGGTCCGCCATCGCGCCTTCGCTCAACTCTCCCAGCTGTTGATCCGGCCAGAAGACCTGCGCCAGCCGGGCGTTGTTCCCGTAAGCGAGATCCATCACCACGTTTCCGGGCATCGCTTGCGGGTCGCGCTGATCGAGCTTGTGCAAGAAGTAGGCCGTCTTCATCTCGGCGAACATCTGATTGGAAAACCCGTCGTTCCCCAGCCCGACGTTTACCCCTTCCTCCAGCATCCTCTCGACGGGGGCGACGCCCACGGCGTTGTTCATGTTGGAGCGCGGCTGATGGGTAACCCAGGTTCCGGTCTCCGCCAGCCGTTCGATTTCGCTTTCGTCGACGTGGACGCAGTGGATGGCGATCGTCTTTGGCTGGAGGATGCCCACGTCTGCCAAACGATGGACAACGCGCTTGCCACTCCTCTGCAGCGAGTCCTCTTGGTCCGAGACCCCCTCGGCCACGTGGACGTGGAAGCCCAGCCCGACCTCTTCGGCAGCGGCGACGCAGCCGGCCAGGGTCTCGTCGGAGAGGGTGAGGGAGGCATGGAGCCCGAAGGAGGCAGCCAGCTGAGGGTCTCCGTTCGCCTTCTCTGCAAAGCGGACGTTCTCCTCGATCCCGGCCTGGGCCCGCTCGGGGCCGTCTCGGTCGGTCACCTCATAAGAGAGACTGGTGCGGAGTCCCGCTCTCTGTACTGTTTCCGCGATCACGTCGAGGCTGCCGTCGATCGCATTGGGACTGGCATGGTGGTCGATGAGGGTCGTGGTCCCGTGACGGACGGCATCGACGAGACAGACCAGCGCAGAGTAACGTACGTCCTCCAGGGTAAGGGCCTTGTCCAGCCGCCACCAGAGCCGCTCCAGGATCTGAGGGAACGTTTCAGGGGGTTCGCCGGGGATCCCCATGCCCCGGGAGAAGGCGCCGTAGAAGTGGGTATGAGCACAGATTGAGGCCGGTAGTACCAGTTGTCCTCCGGCGTCCCAGCGATCGACGTCGGGGAAACGGGTGGCCATGTCGGCGGTTGTACCGAGCGCCGTAATGCGCTGGCCTTGAACGAGCAGGGCACCATCGTTGATCAACCTGGGCTCACTACCAAAAGTCGCTAATCGAGCGTGTATGATAAGCATGCTCTATCTCCTCGTTCGGTTCGATCGATCGCGGACGGGAAACGGTCCGTCTTACGTGGTTCCCTTCAGCTTGGAGCTAAATTAGACCCAGCCAGCGGAAAGGCTCGTAGAAGAAAGCCGGAAGCAGTCCAAGGTAGTCAAGTGCGAAGACGGCGGCGCAGGCCGCGGCGAGAAACAGGACGAAGCATCCGGCTCCGACCAGGAACCAGGTTTGGCCCTGGGGTGAGTCCCGCTCAGGAGAGAGGGAGCGTGCGGGTGACGGGTGTTCGGTGGATGTAGGGGCTGGCTCCAGAACGTGAACACGCCGGGGCACCGCTTGATCGCGAGGTGGCACTGGAGAGGGCTTACTCGCCGCCTGACGGGTCTCTCCCAAGGCTGCAACTTCCTTTCGGACCGTCAGTGCCACAGCCTCACTCAGCTCAATCGTGTCCCCCTGTGTCAGCGCCCGAGGCTCGGTCAGCAGCGTCCCGTTGACGAACGTGCCGTTCGTGCTTTCCAGATCCTCGATCACCCAGGCGTTGCTTTGGCGGGCGATGCACGCGTGGCGCCTCGACACCTGGGGGTGGTCGATTACGACGTCATTCCGAGGGTCGCGGCCGAGGGTGAGGCTATGTTTGTCCAGAGGAAACGTACGGCCTGTCTGAGGCCCCCTAATTAGCACCAGCTTCGGGTCGCCCACCATTACCGCGTACCTCGTCGTCCTGCACCGGGGTCTCTTGACCTCATGTTACTCGTCGTCCTTGGCTCGTACCCGACGAGCCCATCTTCAACCAGTTGGAATGGACCCGGTCGCGGCGGAGAGCGGCTCTACTCAGATTGCTTTCACACCATCGTTTCAGCATATACTGGTGGTCTTGTCCGCTTCCAGTATACGTTTGCGACTCGTAGTTGTCAAACGGTTTGCTTGTGGTACACTTCCCGCGAGCACCGCTATGCGTGTCGTCTTTTGTCACCCTACTGGATGGAGTTCTTGATGACCCTCGTTGTTGACGCTCACGAAGATATCGGCTGGAATGTACTGGCTCTGGGGCGGGACGTGCGACGGAGTGCCCTTGAGACCCGCCGCCTCGAGTTGGAATCCGACGTCCCGCAGCGGAACGGAATCTGCATGGTGGGCCTCCCTGAGTGGTTGGAGGGGAATGTCGCCGTTGTGTTCGGCACGATCTACGTATCTCCAGCCCGAAAAGGGCACAGGTCAGGGCCTCAGGTCTACTCCAGCGCCGAGGAAGCGTATGCGCTGGCTCAGAAGCAGGTTGACGTCTACCAGCGGCTGGCTGACGAGGAGGAACAGATAGCTCTGGTGAGTAGCCAGGAAGGACTGGAGAATGTGCTTGAATCGTGGGAGAGCGACTCTCCCACGGTCGGGATCGTCCCCTTGATGGAGGGTGCGGATCCGATTCGTGAGCCGGGCGAGGCCGAATTCTGGTTCGAGAGAGGCGTGCGCATCGTGGGACTGTCGTGGAAGGCAGGGACGCGCTACGCCGGAGGGGATGCAGCCGGAGGGCCTCTCACCGATCTGGGGCGCGAGTTGCTGAGCGTGATGGCGGATCTGGGCATGGTGTTGGACGTTAGTCATCTGGCCGAGGAATCGTTCTTCGAGGCGGTCGGGCGTTTTGAGGGCTGCGTGGTCGCCACCCATGCCAACCCCCGTGCCCTGGTCCCGGGGTCTCGTCAGCTCTCCGACGAGATGATCCAGCGCGTCGCTGAGCGTGACGGCGTGGTTGGGATCGTACCCGCCAATCCCTTCCTCCGCCCTGACTGGAGGACGACCCAGCCCACGCTCGAAGACGTGGTCGCTGCCATCGATCACGTCTGTCAGGTGATCGGGGATGCAGTTCACGTAGGGTTGGGCTCGGATTTTGACGGCGGGCTGGGAGCTGACGATACCCCGGCGGAGCTGGACACCGTAGCCGATCTACAGCGCATCGGGCCTGTGCTGGGAGAGGCAGGGTACGATGAGGGTCACATCGAAGCGATCCTGGGAGGGAATTGGCTGCGCGTGCTGGAGGGTGCGTTGCCGAGCTGATGGGTGAGTCGAATCCCAATCATATCCACGAGACAGGTGGCGTCACGCAGGTCCCGCGCTCCACGTCGATCCACTTCGACGTTTTCACCCTGTTCCCGGAGATGTTCCGCGGTCCCCTGGACGAGAGTATCCTGGGGCGCGCTCGGGAGGAGGGGCAGCTCTCCGTCGCTCTCCACGACATCCGGGGCTACGCCACCGACAAACACCACGTTACAGACGAACCTCCCTACGGCGGGGGCGGGGGAATGGTCATGAAGGCTGAGCCCATCTTCAATGCGGTGGGGACCGTCCTGGCGGAGCCGAGCTCCGGTCAGACGGAAGAGGTGACCGGGGAATCGATGGATGACGGCGTGCCGGTGGTCCTGCTGACGCCTCAGGGACGGTTGTTCTCCCAGGAAATCGCGCAGGCCTTCTCGAGGCGGCGACGGGTCGCGCTCATCTGTGGTCGGTACGAGGGCGTGGATGAGCGCGTACGCCAACACCTGGCGACGGACGAGCTGTCGATCGGCGACTACGTCCTCACGGGCGGTGAGCTGGCGGCGATGGTGGTGATCGACGCGGTGACCCGATTGCTCCCCGGGGTGCTGGGCGATCCAACTGCAACTGTACAGGACTCCCACGCGCGAGGCATTCTCGAAGGCCCCCACTACACCCGTCCACGGGTCTTCCGTGGTTGGGAGGTGCCGGAGGTGCTTCTATCGGGAGATCATGCGGCCGTGGCTCGATGGCGGCGCGAGCAGGCCTTGCGCCGCACGCTGGAGCGTCGCCCCGATCTCCTGGATACAGCCACGCTGAGGCCCAAGGACCGCGAATTCCTGGAGCACCTGTTGAAGGAATCTGAACGGGAATGACTCGTTCCGGGGCGAGATGAACGCGGGAGGATGTCTGGGAAAAGCGAAAAGGGCGGGGAAGCTCTCCGCTTTTCGGGTGGAAAGGTCTCTCCAAGCGATGGTGTCCAGCTGTCGCTACTCGCATGCAGTCACCTGCTGATGTTGCGGGGATACTCAGTCGGTGCTACAATCATCACTGTTCGAAGAGGTTGACTCTCGACCATGGTTGACTTCCGGATTGGGAGCTCATGACCAAACACCACGTTCTACCGCCAAAACACCACCGAATGCGCACACAATGGAGTCATAGCGACGAATTCGTGCGAGTCAAGTGAACCACATCGAGGGTTCGAGAGTATAACCATGATGATAGAATGACCATAAGAATGATGATAGAATCAAAAGAGACCTCGACGTCGGTCCAGCGGGAGGACGGGGTGCTCGTGGCTCGTGTCCGAGATGGTGACATCGATGCCCTGGGCGAGCTTTACGAGCGCTACAAAACGAAGGTCTATCGAACGGCCACCGCGATCACACACGACGAGCGAATGGCCGAGGACATCCTGCAGGAGGTATTCCTGCGCGTCAACCGCTACGCCGACAGCTTCGACCAGACACAGCCGTTCGAGCCGTGGATCTACCGTATCACCGTCAACCTGTCGTACAGCTGGACGAACAAGGCGAAGCGGTGGGTCAACTTCTTCCAGAACGCGATCGAGCGCCTCAAGGCTCCTTCCAAGCGTGATCCGGAGCGCGTGACCGAGAGTCGCGAGCAACGGGAGTTGCTTAGACGGGCGATCGATGCGCTGCCGAATTCGCACCGTGTGGTGATCATTTTGTATTATCTGGAGGGCTTGAGCGTGAATGAGGTGGCTTATGCCCTGGGAGTTCCGGGAGGAACCGTTAAGTCGCGCCTGTACTATGCCCGTGAGAAGCTGAAGGAAGCCATCGCGGAAGAGCAGGGAGGCGTGCTATCCGAGGTGGTGTATGACTTTACGTGACCAACGACAAAGAAGATTCGAAGATCCCTTGGATGTAACAATTGGCTCGGTGCTGCGTGAGAGCGTGGCCGACGTGACGCCGCCCCCAGGGATTTGGGAACAGATCAGCGAACGCCTGATTCAGCAGGTTAGTATGAGTATGAGGAGGGCAGACTGGCGGCGTGGGTTTCGACTAGCTGTCAGGGCTGCGGCACTTTGGCTTCTTGATTCAGCCACGGATCCCCCGGCCGAGTTTGCTCACTGCTATTCGCCGAGACCGGGCGAGATGCGGGAGAAGGACTATCTCTATCTGCTCATATATCAGTGTGACCTGCCCATGCTTCTCGGGCAAGCAGTGTGAATGCGCGGTTTTTTGCCAAATAAACCAGGTATGCTATAATATTTAGCCCGAAAGTGCGCTCGGCGATCAGATGTTGTCTTGTTATACGGTTTGTAATTATGGATGAAGGGGTATTGCATGACTAATCATCAAGGCAGTCGAGATGGGAACGTCCTGCTCGACCTGAAGAACCTCGTGACGCGCTTCTACACGGACGATGGCACCGTCCACGCCGTGAACGGCGTGTCGTACACGCTGGAGGAGGGCGAGACACTGGGTGTGGTGGGGGAGAGCGGGTGTGGGAAGACGGTGCACGCGCTCTCGATCATGCGACTCATTTCCAGCCCGCCAGGGAAGATTGAGGAAGGCGAGGTGATCTTTGGGGGGCGGGATCTGCTGAAGATCAGCGAGCGGGAGATGCGCCACGTGCGGGGAGCGGAGATCGCGATGGTCTTCCAGGACCCGATGACGTCGTTGAACCCGGTGCACACGGTGGGGTTTCAGATCGTGGAGGCGCTGAAGCTGCACCAGGGGATGGGGGAGAAGGCGGCGCGGAACCGGGCGGCGGAGCTGTTGGCGATGGTAGGTATCCCGGACGCGACCCAGCGGCTGGATGACTATCCGCACCAGTTCTCGGGAGGGATGCGGCAGCGGGCGATGATCGCGATGGCGCTGTCGTGCAATCCGCAGCTGTTGATCGCGGACGAGCCGACGACGGCATTGGACGTGACGATCCAGGCGCAGATTATGGATTTGGTCGAGCGGCTGCAGGAGCGGCTGGGGATGGCGGTGATGTGGATCACGCACGACCTGGGGGTGGTGGCGGGGCTGGCGGAGAAGGTGAACGTGATGTACGCGGGGTACATCGTGGAGCGGGGGCCGGTGAAGCTGATCTACGGGGAGCCGCGCCATCCGTACACGATAGGACTTTTGGGGTCGCTGCCGCGGTTGGACGAGGCGCCGGGGACGCAGCTGGCGTCGGTGCCGGGGCTGCCGCCGGACCTGCTGGTGCTGCCGCCGGGGTGTCCGTTTGCGGAGCGGTGCGAGTACGCGGAGGATCAGTGCATCGAGGGGATGCCGCCGCTGGAGGAGACGGACCGGGAGGGACACACGGTGGCGTGCTGGCGGTGGGAGTACGTGGCGGAAAGGACGGCATGATGGCTAGCGTAATGGGCGAGAAAACGAACGAGGTCTTGGTTCAAGTAAAAGAGCTGAAGAAGTACTTCCCGATCACGCGGGGGGTGTTCCAGCGGCACGTGGGAGACGTGAAGGCGGTGGATGGGGTGAGCTTCAACATCCACCGGGGGGAGACGCTGGGGCTGGTGGGGGAGAGCGGGAGCGGGAAGACCACGGTGGGGCGGACGATGCTCCGTCTGTACGAGCCGACGGCGGGCGAGATTTGGTTTGAGGACAGGGATCTGGCGAAGCTATCGGACAGTGAGCTGCGGAGCACGCGGCAGCGGATGCAGATCATCTTCCAGGACCCCTATGCATCGTTGAACCCGCGGATGACGGTAGGCGGGATCGTGGGGGAGCCGCTGGAGGTGCACCGGATCGCGCGAGGGAAGGAGAAGCGGGAGCGGGTGCAGGAGCTTCTGCGGTTGGTGGGGCTCAATCCGTATTTCGTGAACCGGTATCCGCACGAGTTTTCGGGGGGGCAGAGGCAGCGCATCGGGGTTGCGAGGGCGCTGGCGCTGAATCCAGATTTGATTGTCTGCGACGAGCCGATCTCCTCGTTGGACGTATCGATTCAGGCGCAGGTGGTGAACCTGTTGGAGGATCTGCAGGATCGAATGGGGTTGACGTACCTGTTTATCGCCCACGACCTGAGCATGGTACGCCACATCAGCGACCGGGTGGCGGTGATGTACCTGGGGAAGATCATGGAGCTGACGGATCGGGACGAGTTGTATCTGAACCCGCTGAACCCGTACACGCAGTCCCTGATGTCGGCGGTGCCGGTGCCGGACCCGGTGGTGGAGGAGAAGCGGCGGCGGATCATCCTGGAGGGGGACATCCCAAGTCCTTCCAGTCCGCCGACGGGATGCAACTTCAGTACGCGCTGTCCGGCGGCGCGGGACGTCTGCTTCGAGGTGGACCCGAAGCTGATCGAGGTGGAGGAGGGGCACTATTGTGCCTGCCACGTCGTGGAGCTGGAGGGGAAGGCCGAGATCGGCTAGCGAGATCGGCTAGCGAGATCGGCTAGCGAGATTGATTAACACGATTTCGTAATTATTGGGTCGTTCTTTCAACCCTACGCTGGTGACGTCTGAATGAAAGGAGGTGGTGTGCGAGAGAAGATGGTAAGGGAAGAGAATCGTAACCGAGCATTGGATGTCGAACTGTTACAGCAAGACTCACTTAGAGGAGGAGAACATGCTTAACAAGAAGTGGTCGATTGCACTAGCGGTCGTGGTGATCGGCACCGTGTTGCTGTCTGCCTGTGCGCAGCCAACACCGGAGGTCGTGACGCAAGAGGTCACCCGGATCATCGAAGAAGAGGGCGAGGAAGTCGTCGTGACGGAGATCGTCGAGGTCACCCCGGAACCGACCGAGGCGCCAGAAGAGCCCGTCACGCTCGACTGGAACCTGGGCGGCGAGCCGCCGCAGGTTGACCCGGCGCTGAGCACGGACACCACGTCCGTCCTGGTGGACGAGCAGCTGTTCCTGGGCTTGACCGACTTCGATGACGAGACCAGCGAGGTCATCCCCGAGCTGGCCACGGAGTGGGAGAGCAACGAGGAAGGGACCGTCTGGACCTTCCACATGCGCGACGACGTGCCGTGGGTGCAGCACGACCCCGCCACCGGCGAGACCGAGGTCGTCACCGACGAGGATGGGAACCCGGTGATGGTCAACGCTCACCAGGTTGAGTACGCCGTGAAGCGCACCCTGAACCCCGAGACCGGCTCCGACTACGCCTACGTGCTCTACATCATCGAGGGCGCTCAGGCGTACAACAGCGGCGAGGAGACGGATCCCGAGACCGTCGGCGTGACAGCCGTAGACGATTACACGGTCGAGTTCACGCTGCGCCAGCCCGCGGGCTACTTCCCCGGCATCGCCAGCATGTGGGTCGCCCGCCCGGTCCTCCAGTCGGTCGTTGAGGAGTGGGGCGCCCGCTGGATCGAGCCTGGCTTCATCGTCACCAACGGGCCCTACGTTATGAACGAGTGGGCTCACCAGGATCACATGACGTTCGTGAAGAACCCGCACTACTATGACGCCGAGAACGTGCAGATTGAGCGCATTGAGGCGATCATGGTCACCGAGGCCTCCACGGCCATGGCCCTGTACGAGAACAACGAGCTCGACAACGCCTACCCTGGCCCACCCCTCGAGGACATGGACCGCATCCGTGAGGACCCGGAGTTGAGCGAGCAGCTGACCATCGCGCCGGATCTTTGCACCTACTACTACGGCTTCACGAACAACAAGCCGCCGTTTGACGACCCCCTGGTGCGCAGAGCCTTCTCGGCGGCGATCGACCGCGTGTCCTTGATCGAGAACGTGACCAAGGGCGGTCAGAGGCCGGCAAACACCTTCGCGCCCGAGGGCATCTTCGGCAACGTGGCTAGCGATCCCGAGATCGCGCCGTGGGCGCTCGACCCCGAGATGGGCGCTGAGATGGCCCAGGAGTGGCTGGCTGAGGCCGGCTACCCGGATGGCGAGGGCTTCCCCACCATCACGCTGATGCACAACACCAGCGAGGGACACCGCACCATTGCCGAGGCGATCGCCTCGATGTGGAACAGCACCCTGGGCGTCGACGTCGAGATCCAGAACCAGGAGTGGGGCGTCTACCTCGACACCATCGAGAAGACCACGCCGCTGGCCGAGATGCCGCACGTGTGGCGCCTCGGTTGGTGCGCCGACTACGCCGACCAGAATAACTGGGTCCACGAGGTCTTCAACTGCGAGGAGGGCGCGAACCGCCTCCGCCGCAACTGCGTGGACGAGACCTGCAGCGCCTGTGAGCCGAGCGAGTTCGACGAGCTCACCGCGCAGGCTGGCCAGCTCACGGATCAGGATCAGCGTCGGGAGCTCTACCGCCAGGCGGAGCAGATCCTCTCTGAGGAGGAGGCTGCCTACGCGCCGATCTACTACTACACCATCGTCGACCTGACCAAGCCGTGGGTGGACCGCACGTACCAGGCGCTCGCCGGCGAGCACTGGGATAAGTGGACCATCGACTGGGAGGCCAAGCAGGCGGCCACTCAGTAGTCGCACCGAGTCGTGACGCTATGCAGCCCTCATCCGAGGGCTGCATAGCCCTCTTTGGACTCCTGAGAGGAGAGAGCAATGATTCAGTATATTATTCGACGCATCCTGCAGTTTATCCCGGTCCTGCTGGCGGTGACGATCTTTACGTTCACCCTGGTGAGGATCATCCCGGGCGGGCCCTTCGACCGTATCGGGGACAAGACGCTGCCGCCGGAGATCCGGGCGAACCTGGAGGCGAAGTACCATATGGACGAGCCGATCTGGCAGCAGTACTTGCGCTACCTCTGGAACCTGCTCCAGTTCGATCTGGGGCCGTCGCTGAAGTTCCGTACCCAGACGGTGAACGACATAATCGGTCGCTCACTGCCGATCTCGGCGCAGCTCGGCGTGATGTCGATCGCGCTGGCGGTCGTGATGGGTATCCCTATGGGAATTCTCGCCGCGCTCTACCGCAACACGCCCATCGACTACGGGGCGACCTTCACGGCCATCTTTCTTCGCTCCGTGCCCAATATCGTGCTGGGCCCGGTCATGATCCTGGTCTTCGCGCTGAAGCTCGGATGGCTCCCGGTCGCCCGCTGGCAGAGCCCGGCACACTGGGTTCTGCCGACCGTCACGCTGGGCACCGCCTACGCGGCCGGCATCGCCCGTCTAACCCGCGGCAGCCTGCTCGAGGTGATGGGGGAGGACTACATCCGCACCGCGCGGGCGAAGGGGTTGCGGGAGATGATCGTGGTCGGCCGCCACGCGCTGAAGAACGCGCTCATTCCCGTGGTCACCTACTTGGGGCCGGTCCTGGCCGCCGTCGTGACGGGCACGTTTGTGGTGGAGACGATCTTCGGCATCCCTGGCCTGGGCAGACACTTCGTGGAGAGCGTAGGGAACCGCGACTACCCGCTGGTGATGGGGACGGCCCTGGTTTACGCCCTCTTGCTGGTGTCGGCCAACCTGTTGGTGGACATCACCTATGCCTGGCTGGATCCCCGGATCCGCTACGACTAGTCTCTGACTGATTGTTAGCTGTTCATCCCCTATTACAGGCTGTCACAGATCGACAGACCCGCTCTCCAGCGGGTCTGGGGTTGCGGAGCCGGAAGGAGCGGGATGAGCAGCTCTGTTCGATGGTAGAGGGAGAGTGATATGGCAGAAGCAAGTGAACGACGAACGACGGCCCCGTCGGGCTTGACACGAAAGCCCCGCAGCCCGCTGGGAGACGCCTGGCGTGAGTTCCTCAAGAACAAGGTGGCCGTAGGGAGTGGAATCTTTATTATTCTGTTGACTCTAGCGGCCATCTTCGCCCCGCTGATCGCGCCGGAGGGCATCGACGAGCAGAAGCTGCCGGACAACTACCAGGAGCCGGGCGCCAAGTACGTCCTGGGGGCCGACCAGTTCGGCCGGGATCTTCTCAGTCGGACGATATTCGGGGCCAGGATTTCCCTCTCCGTGGCCTTCGTGGCCGCGGCGGTGAGTCTGGTGATCGGGGTGACGTACGGCTTGATCGCCGGGTACCTGGGGGGCATCGTCGACAGCCTTATGATGCGCATCGTGGACATCATCTATGGGTTCCCCTCCTTGATCTTCGTGATCCTGCTGCAGGTCTACTTCAAGGCCGTGGCGGCGCGCGGCGGGGGGATTGCCGCTCCCCTCGTGGCGCTGGATCAGCAGATGGGCGGTATGTTCTTCGTCTTCGTCGCCATCGGCGCCTTCTACTGGATCAACCGCGCGCGGATTGCGCGAGGGCAGGTCCTGGCGAATAAGGAGAAGGAGTTCGTGATGGCGGCCGAGAGTATTGGGGCCTCCGATACGCGGGTGATCTTCCGTCACCTGCTGCCCAACATCCTGGGGCCGTGCATCATCGCCGAGACGATGGCCATCCCCGGGTACATCTTCTACGAGGCGTTCCTCAGCTACATCGGCCTGGGTGTGAACGCGCCTTTTCCCAGTTGGGGTATCATGGTAAACCAGGCGCAGCGCGCGATGCGGGCCCATCCTCACGTCCTGTGGCCGCCAGCCGTCGCGTTGACGGTGACGACGCTGGCCTTCAACTTTGTAGGAGACGGCCTGCGAGATGCCTTCGATCCGCGGCTGAGGGGATAGTAGAGGCGGGAGCGTCAGCTGGGAGAGATTCCCCACGCTGAGCGAGTGAATTGCCGCCCGGGGGATCGAAAAGGCGACTTGATTCTAATCAAGTCGCCTTTTGTCATGCCGCGGCTACGCGTGTTCGGCAAGGTCTCCCGACCGCAGCCGGACGGACCTGGTCAGGAGACCTCGCCCAACAGGACTATTGCACCTGGCCGAACGAAATCACCCTCTGGGGTTGAAGAAGCGCGGCGCGTAGAGAATCGCCGTCAAGCCGCTGTCGATGAGGGCGAAGACGAGATAGGCCTTGAACAGCGCTGGTGCCTCGCCCGTCGACCGCCGGAGGTAAATGACCAGTCCGATCAATGCCAGAACGAGGATGCTGATGGGAATCAGTGTGCTCATCACCGGCGCCACAGCTTTAGGCACAATGTAGACGAAGGGCGTGCCGCCCGCCAGGAGTCCAGGCAGGAAGAGCGTCTTGACGACGAGGTAGACGGCGAAGGCCACCCCCAACCCTATCTTGGCGCCGAGCTGATCGAGATACTCTTGCCTC
>Ga0207752_1000178_pt1 | contig 29333 bp, 24 predicted proteins | sample Pon2CUnioCityCA_6_FD_187272 | JGI IMG/M metagenome (GOLD analysis project Ga0207752, IMG submission 187272) | Marine sediment microbial community from Union City, CA, USA - Pond 2C Sediment 2 (SPAdes) | ecosystem: Environmental > Aquatic > Marine > Intertidal zone > Salt pond sediment ... | reverse complement strand
GAGGAGGGGATTCTCAAATCCCCGGCCCGGATCTGAGGATCCGGCCTCCTCATATGTGCCATCAAGTGATTCATCTATAAGGAGATAGTGAGATGCGTGAAAAGAACAAGGCGGTTGCCCGCCGATTCCTTGAAGAGCTTTGGAACGAGAGCAATTTTGCCGTGGTCGACGAACTGCTCGCCCGCGACTACGACGGCCATTCCTCGACGGTCATCCGCGGGCCCGACGGTGCCATCGCCTTTATCCCCCGGCTGCGCGCGGCCCTACCCGACTTCCGCTTCAGGATTCTTGACCAGATCGCCGAAGGGGACAAAGTTGTCACGCGCTGGAAATTGGCCGGAACCCACGAGGGCCCGTTTCAGGGGGTGCCACCGAGCGGCAGGCGCGTGGAGATGACGGGCATCACCATTTTTCGCCTGGCCAACGGCAAGCTTATCGAAGGCTGGACGAACGAGGATGTGTGGGGCATGTTGCGCCAGCTTGGCGCCATCCCCGCGCCCCAACAACCGTAACGCGCGGCCGGGAGACAGGCGTCGTCGCGCGGCTTGCGTCACAACCCCTTGTAGTGCATGATGCTATCTTGCACCTTCACGCTTCCTGCGCCCTCACGCTACCTGCGCCCTCACGCAGCCGCCAGCGGCAGCCAGAAAGCAAAAACCGCCCCCTCACCCGGCAGACTGTGTATTCCCACCTCCCCGCCGTGCAACTCAACACTTTCCTTGACAATAGCCAGGCCCAGCCCGCTGCCGGAGACCGACAACTGGCCGACCTGCTTTCCCCGGTAAAAACGGTCAAAAAGGTATGGCTGCTCCTCCGGCAGAATACCCGGCCCCGTGTCCGCCACGATCACGCCCGCGGCATCATCGCAGCGATCATAATACGTGCGTATCAAGATCTCTCCCCGTTCACTATGCTGGAAAGCGTTAGCCACCAGGTGCGCGATCACTTTTTCCATCTGGTCGATATCCGCCGCGACCCGCGGCAAATCTCCGGTCAGCGCCAGCTCCAGCCGTAACCCACTCCGCGCCGCCCGTTGTTGATAGGGAGCAGCCACCTGCCGTACCAGCGCGTTCAGGTCAATCCGCGTTACCGTCATCTCCGCCTGGGCAACATCCAGCGCGGAGATGGTCATGATATTTTCCACCAGCCGGGTAAGGCGCGAAAATTGGGCATCCAGCACCTCCAGGTATTGTTCCTGCCGCTCCGGCCCACCCCGCCGCAACAGCGATAGATATAGACCCAGGTTGGCCACCGGGGTCCGCAACTCATGGGACGTATCGGCAATAAATTTCGACTTGAGCCGGTCCAGCTCCTCCAGTTGCGCTTTGGCCGTCGCCAGCTCCTCTGTCCGCTCCCGCAACTGGCCCGTTCGCGCCCTGACCCGGCTTTCCAGTTCCTGGTTCAAGTGCCGCAAGGCCTGCTCCGCCTCAACCCGCGCCTCCAGCTCCCACTGCAGTCGCTCCTCGTAATCCTGGCGAATGAATGCCGAAATCAAGACCAGCATCGCCACCGTTGTCAGGAAACCCAGAATGAAGGACAGGTGGCGCAGCTGCAAATCTTCCACCAGCAACACAAGCACGAAAAGTGAAAGAATCAGGAAAAGGACCCCCGAGAGAATTGTCAACAGCAACAGGGCCGATAACAACCGGGCACGCCGGCGCGCCGGTGCCGTTTCAATCTCCGCTGCCGGCGTGAGTAACAAATGCCGGACCCGCTGCCACCAATCATGCTCCGCCATCGACCCTCCCGCAACCGATCGTCCGCCGTTCCGTTGGCCAGGGCCGGCAGATGTGCCCTGTATCAACGGAATCGCTCGCTCTTTTCGTCACATCTCCGATTATAAACAATTCTCCCGGGAACGCTTACCCGTCCCCCAGTGGTTTGCTATCGCCGCGTCTCCTGACCGAGCCATTGCTGTGGCCGCGTCTCCTGACCGAGCCACTGCCAGATCCCCAGATTTACCCATAGCCCCTTATGGCCCGCCGGTACCGTCATAATACCACAGCGACCGGCCATCCCGGCCGCTAAACCAGGCCCGGCCGCTTCTATCCACCGTCAGGGTAGCGGGGTCCAGCACCTCCCCGGAAAAGGACAGCGGTGCGAATCCATCCGTCCCGTAACGATAGAGCCCCTGCTCGAGGTCGCCCGCGCTCTCCGCTAGAAATAGCCAGAGGCCGCTCTCGGGGCTTCCCGCCATCTCCCCCGGCAACAAGGTAAGAAACGGCCTCCACACCTCCCCTTCCCGGTAGTAAACGGCATCCGGCGGAAAAGTAGCGCCCCCTCGCCGTTCGACCCGCATCCAGAGCCGGCCGGCATTGTCAAACCAAAACGCCCCCACAAATCGCGGATTTTCCGCATATTCCGCCACACTCTCCGGCACACGCTCGCGGACCCAGCGACTGGAGTCAGGCTCATAGCGAATGAACACGTTCCCCTGCCACAGATTATTCTCCCGGCCGGCCAGCCACACCACCCCGTTCCCATCCACCTCGATATCCTGGACACAGCGACCACTGCTCTCACCCGGCCCGGCCCACCCTTCCCCGTCAAACCAGCGCGCTCCCTGGCCCTCACCCAGCAACAGCGGAAACGGTCCGTCCTCCGTCACCCGCACCGCGCAGGCGCTGGTCCAGATATTGCCAAAACTATCCACGGCAACACCCGTAAAAGCCAGGTGCGGATCATAGCCGAATAGCCCCGGCTCCCCGGCCGGAGGCGGTGCGTAGCCCACGTCACGCCCCCGCAGCGTCCGCCACGACCCGCTGGCCGGGTCCAGGTGGCGCAATCCCGCCCGGCCCAGCGCCAGCCACACCCCACCCAGACGGTCCACCACCACCGCTTCGCCGCGACCGAAAAGAGCCGCCGGGGCCGCTTCCCACCCCTGTGCCTGCCCGTAAAATGCCCAGCTTCCCCCCTGGTAAGCGCCGATCGTTTCGCCCTCGTCGAACAAGACCCAGATCCGCCCGGCCGGATCCTGCCCCAGGACGGCAACCGCCGGTCGTTCCGCCAGGCGCCTCATTCCGCCGGTCGTCGCCGAATAGATGCCATCCGCAGCCGGGACCCACACCGTCCCATCCGGTGCCGCCCATAACCCGTTGATCGCCCCTTCCGCCACCTGGGCCACCTGTTGGAATGGAGGCCTGGGCGAAGGCGACAGCGCGATGGTCTCCGTCGGCGAAACTGTCGGGCTGGGAGAAAGCGTAAGCGTCGGTGAAGCCGGCAGGCGTGTGGCCGTCGCGGCCCGCGTCGCCGGCGTTTGCAGCAGAGACGTCGGCGTGACCGTGCTCGCCGCTATCTCCGCCGGCGTCACCGTGCTCGCCCCTATCTCCGCCGGCGTGACCGCGATGACCGTCGCCTCCCCCCTCGTCGGCGAGGCCGCAACCGGCACCCGGGTTGCCGCCGGCGGCACAGCCGCGCTCCGGCAGGCACCCAACAACAGTGCAAGTAATAAAAATAATCCGAGCTGGCCGTACCGGCAGCTACGCCGGCAGCGTTGTCCTTCTAGTACAGCCGTGCTATCATCATTTCTATCGACCATTTCTATGCCCCTTGTTTGGGTCACGAGCAACGCAACGCACCATGGAATTACAGGCAGTTACCTCCCAAGTATACATCGTCGAGGGAAAAATCCAGGAAGTGGATGAAGTCCCCGGGTTGCTGGCCCAATCGCCACCGGCCCGCCCGGCGCGGGGCCGCGGTCGCGACTCCCTCTTTATCCACCTCAGCCTCAGCGGTCGCGTGGAAGACACCAGCACCCTTTCCCAGGATTTGCTCGAATTGATCGCCAATCGTTTTTACCGCAACAGCGGCAGCGTCACCGCCGCCTTGCGCGGGGCAATCCTCGAAGCAAACCAGCATCTCCTGCGGCTCAATATGCGCAGCAAGAGTCGGGCGCGGGAAGGGGCAATCGCCTGTGCCGTCCTGCGCCAGCAGGAGCTGTTCCTCGTCCAGGCCGGGGAAGCCTTTGCCCTCATCGGCCGCAATTTCGGTGTGGAACGTCTGCCTGCCACCGCTCCCGGCCAGCAGATTCCCCTGGGCCGCGTGGCCGGGCTGGACCTCCGCTTCTACCACAACTGGCTGGAATCCGGCGATATGCTCCTCCTGCCCGACCCGCGCCTAGCATACCTTCCCGTAGAGCAGGTCAAGCCCATTCTGGTCGATAGCACCGTCGAGGATAGTGTCCCCCGGCTCCTGGACCTCATCGGCGAGGAAACGGCGCGTCTCCTCCTGGTAGAGTTCGCCGAGGATCTGCCCCTCAGCCTGCCCCAGGAAGGGATCACCCGTCCCGTAACGGCCCCTTCCGCACCGGCCTCGGGCCGCACCTTGCCGCCACCCACCCGGCAGCCCCGGCGCCAGCAGGCAGCCGGGCAATCTCGCCCTACCCCCGTTCCGGCCGGCGAGATAGCAGAATCCCCGGCGGCCCCTCAAGGCCGCTCCCTGCCCGATTTCGCCCTGCCCGCCGTCCCCCTGCCCTCCGCCGGCGAAATGGAGCACACGGCCCGTCGTGCCGGCTCCCAGACGGCGTATGGTCTCGCCCGCGCCACCGGCTGGCTGGCCACCCTCATGCAACGGCTCCGCCCCGGCCGGGAGGCAACCGGAGCAGACGAGGAAGAAACCGGCCATTGGGCCCTCCCCGTCACCGTTGCCATCATTATCCCTGTCGTCGTCGCCCTCATCGTGGGCAGCGTCTACATCCAGCGGGGACGGGTAACCCGCATGAGTGAGATCCGGCGCGAGATGCAACAGGCCCTGAGCGAAGCCGGGCAAACCGGCGACGAAACGGTGCAGCGAACCGCCTACAATGAGATCCTGCAGCTCGCAGCCGAAGCCGAAGCGTTACGGCCGGGCGACGAAGACGTAAACCGCCTGCGTCAGGAAGCGCTGACCCGCCTCGACCGCATCGACGATGTCACCCGGCTCACCACCCGCCGCCTCTACACTTATGACGAGAGTGCCAACCTGACCGGCATCGTCTTGCGTGAAGGGCTCAATGGGGACATCTATACCCTGGATGGCGCCAACAACCAGGCGTACGTTCACGAGACCGAAGAAGACTACGAAACGTTCACCGGCGAGGAACCCGAAACCATCGTTGCCGGTGACCAGGCCGTCGGCACCCACGTCGTCGGCACGCTGCTGGATATGGCCTGGCGTCCCCGTGGCACCCAGGTGTCCATTGACGGCGTCGCCATCCTCGATGGCCGCGGTGCCCTCATCACTTACCAGCCCAGCTTTGCCGCCGTGCGCGCCGTCCCCCTCGGCCTGGCCAGCGACTGGGTCCGGCCGGTCGCCCTCACCCAGTTCAACGAGCGCCTCTACGTGCTCGATCCCGGTGCCGGCCAGATCTGGCGTTACTTTGCCGAGACCGACGGCTTCTTCGTCGACGATGGCCAGCGCGCCCTCAGCCTGCCCGATCTCCAGGATGCCGTAGACGTGGCCATCTACAGCGAAGACGGCAGTGTGGTCGTCCTCTACGCCGACGGCCGGATCCGTCGCTATGGCCAGGACAGCCTCCTCTGGGATGAATCTCGCCTCTACGAAAGCGGTCTGGAATCGCCCCTCATCGCCCCCACCCGGCTTAAAATCATCGGCCGTGGCCTGAACTCCTCCATCTTCATCGCCGATCCCGGCAGCGGGCGCATCGTCCAGCTCAGCCTCGGCGGGAACTTCCTCGCCCAGTTCAAGGCCACTGACGAAGAAACCGGTACAGAGCTCTTCAGCAATCTGGGCGATTTCGAAGTCGCCGACGACCCCATCCGCATCTTCAGTGTGGGTGGCAACGGCCTCTACGTCAGCGGGCAATAACCCGCACCGCAAACCCCTCGTCTTCTCGTCTGTGCCTGGCACCACTCCTCCCCAACCCCTAAGCCCCGATCCCTCCTTCTCCCACCACCACAATCTCCTGCCGCGGCGAAGCCAGCGTCAACCCGCGCTCCGGGAAAACATCCCGGATCTGCTGGCGCAGATAACGCTCCACGTCCAGATGCTGCGTGGGCTGGGTCTTGACCATCATCCGTAGCCGCACCTGCCAATCTTCCAGCCCCTCAATCCCTGTAACCGTTGGCTCATCCACCAGCAGCGGCCTCATCTCCTCGTCGGCCACCAATTTCTCTCCAATTTCTCGCAGGGTGGCCAGCGCCTTCTGCACGTCATCTTCATAAGTAATCCCCACGTCCACAATCGCCCGGGACCAGTCGCGCGAACGGTTCGAAACCGTCCGGATCTCCCCGTTCGGAATAATATGCAAGACCCCTTCCACATCCCGGACGTGGGTTACGCGCAGGGTTACCACTTCTACCGTGCCCGCCAATCCCACCAGCTCCACCAGATCCCCCACAATATACTGGTTTTCCACCAGGATGAAGAACCCGGCAATCACGTCCTTTACCAGCGTCTGCGCCCCCAGCCCCAATGCCAGCCCGACGATCCCCACGCTGGCCAGCAATGGTCCGATCTCCACCTCCAGCTCCTGCAAGATCGTCAATGAGGCCGCCGTCACTATCGCCACAGCCGCCGCATTGGTCACCACGTCAAACAGGGTTTCGGCCCGCATATCCATGGCACTCCCCTCCGTCTCGTCCATCGCCTGGACCCGCTTCTTGAGGCGGCGGGCAATCAGGTAGAAGAGGCGATAGACGACGAGCGAGAGCAATACGATCAGGACAATGCGCGTCCCGTGCTCCCACATCCAGCGTCCGAGGGGCGTCAGCGTTTCAACGTCGGGCAACTCAGGCATCCTTGCTTTCTCCATACTCGTAAAAACCGCGACCGCTCTTCCGTCCCAGCCGGCCACCCTCCACCATCCGTCGCTGGATTGGATGGGGGCGGTACCTGGGATCGTGGAAATATGCCTCGTAAACCGAGCGGCTGACGTCATAATTCACGTCCACGCCAATCAGATCCACCAGCTCAAACGGCCCCATGGGAAATCCGGCCGATTTGACTAACCGGTCAATCGTCTTTGCATCCGCCATCCCCTCGCCCAGCATCCGGTACGCCTCCCCATAGAACGGGCGCGCAACCCGGTTGACGATAAAAGCCGGCGTATCCTGGCAATGCACGGCCGTCTTACCCAGCCGCTCGATATAGGCATCCACCGCGCTCACCGTCTCCGCGCTTGTATCCTCGCCCCGGATTACCTCCACCAGTTTCATGATATGGGCCGGGTTAAAGAAATGCAGCCCGACAAACCTTTCCGGCTGCTTCACGGCACCTGCCAGGGCATTGATGCTCAGGCTGGAGGTGTTACTCGCCAGGATCGTCTCCGGCCCGGCAACCGCATCCAGGCGCGAAAAAACCTCTCGTTTCAGACCCAGCTTCTCCGGCACCGCTTCAATCACCAGCCCGGCCGGGGCCACCTCCGCCAGCACCGTCGTCAACGTAAACGCCTCCTTGGCCTGCGCCGCCACCTCCGCATCCACCTTGCCCAGCGCGACCCCCTTATCGATGGCAACCCGGATATGGTCCAGCGACCGTTCCAGGATATCATCCGCCACGTCATACAAAATCACGCGGTAGCCCCCCAGTGCCGTCACCTGGGCAATATCGCTGCCCATCGTCCCCGCCCCAATCACAGCCACCGTCTCCATAAAAAGTTCCTTTCACTAAGAGATTGGGGATTATCTGGTTGACCCAATCTCCAATCTCTAATCTCCTCTATATTCCGGCGCGCGCTTCTCCAAAAATGCCGCCACCCCTTCCCGGTGATCATGGCTCCGGCCGGCCACTTCCTGCAACATCGCCTCGTACGCCAATGCTTCCTCCAGCCCCATCCCCGACGCGCGGCGCATCGCCCGCTTCGTCAGGCCAAAGGCAAGCGTCGGTCCCTGGGCCAGCCGCTGCGCCCAGGCCGCCACAATCTCGTCAAGTTGTGCTGCCGGCACCACCTCATTTACCAGCCCCCATGCCAGCGCCTTATCTGCCGTTACCTTTTCCGCCGTGATCGCCATTTCATAAGCGCGCGCATAGCCGATCAACTGGGGCAACATCCAGGTCGAACCGCTATCCGGGATCAGGCCGACCTTGCTGAACGCCTGCATGAAGCTCGCCTGATCCGAAGCGATCCGGATATCGCAGGCCAGAGCTACGCCACAGCCCGCCCCGGCAGCCACCCCGTTGATGGCGCCGATAATCGGCTTCTCCAGCGTCACCATCCGCATGATCAGCCGGTTGTATCCTTGCCGCAGGTGCTCGCCAATCGAAACCTCTTCCCCTCGTTCCTCAAACCCCTTCAAATCCTGGCCCGAGGAGAACCCCCGTCCGGCACCCGTCAACACCACACAACGCACGTGATCATCCCGGCCGGCTTGCTTGAATGCCGCAATCGTCTCCTGGATCATCTGCTCATTGAACGCGTTTAACTTATCCGGCCGGTTAAGCGTAATTATCAACACCCCGTCCGTACCGTCGTAGCGGATCGTTTCGTAATCCACGAATCCCTCCTTATTCCTTTATAACCCGTTCTAAGCTCCCCGTACCACCCGCCCGGCTCGCACTAACTGCGCGCCGTTGCTGCGCCGCTATTGCGCCGCTGTTGCGCCGCTACTGCGCCTACTCCCACTCCTCCTCTTCTTCATCTTCTTCCAGGGGCAGGTGTACCCACAACATCAGCACCATCCCCTGATCCATCTCGCGCAAACGCATCGCCACGACCTCTACCTCTTGGCGCAGCCCCATATCATCCGGGAAATCCAGCAACACCGCCCGGCCCTCTTGCCACGCATCCTGGCAGCGCGCCATGATATCCTCGCCGTTCATCGTTCTCAGTTCAGTCTGGGCTACTTCCGCTTCCACCGGCCCTTCATAGACCGATTGCAGCGCCAGAAACGGAGCCGCGTGAAATTCGGGCGTCGGTCCTTCTACAATCGTAATATATTCTGGTTCAAGCACTGTTCACACTCTCGTTAATAGAGATTAGAGATTGGAGATTGTGTGCGCCAGCAATCTTCCAATCTCTAATCTCTGATCTTCAATCTCAATAATCTTCCCTATATTAATGATTCAGCCCGTCGCTGGCAAGCATCAAAACAAGAAATCTAGCCAATTCATATCTCCAGCGCCTGCGCCAGGTCGGCAATAATATCCTCCGTTCCTTCCAACCCCACCGACAACCGGACCAGTCCCGGCTGCACCCCGCTCGCTGCCTGTTCCTCTGCCGATTGCACCGCCGAGACGGTACTCGCCGCGTGTGTGATCAGGGAATGGGTGCCGCCCAGACTCACGGCCAGGGAGATCATTTCCAGCCGTTGTAGCAAACGGTACCCGGCCTCCCGCCCCCCGGCCAGATCGAAGCATACCATCCCGCCGAACCCGCCCGGCATTTGCCGTTGGGCCAGCGCGTGCTGGGGGTGGGAAGCCAGCCCAGGATAATGCACTGTCTTCACGGCCGGGTGCTCCGCCAGGAAGTGCGCCACCGCCAGCGCGCTCCGGTTGTGCCGCGCCATGCGCAGGCCAAACGTCTGCAATCCCCTTTGCAGCAACCACGCCTCCAGCGGGTGCAACACCCCGCCGAACATCACGTGCTGCTCCCACATCCGGCTGATCCGTTCCGCGCTGCTCACCACCACTCCGGCCACCACGTCCGAGTGACCTCCCAGATACTTGGTGGCGCTATGCAGCACCACGTCCAACCCCAGCGCCAGCGGTCGCTGGTTGTAAGGGGTGGCAAACGTATTGTCGGCCACCGTCACCACTCCGCGTTCCCGTCCCAGCGCGGCAATCCCTTCCAGGTCGGTCAGCGACAGCGTCGGATTCGCCGGGCTTTCCACGTAAAGCAACTTCGTCTCCGGCCGGATCGCCGCCGCAAACGCCCCCACGTCCGTCTGGTCCACCGTCGTCGTCTCGATCCCCAGCGCCGGTAACTTGTGCGCCAGCAACTTGCTCGTAGTCGGATAGAGCGTTTTCTGGGCCACCACGTGGTCGCCCGCTTCCAGGAAGGCCAACAGCACCAGCGACACCGCCGCCATACCCGACGCCAGGGCCAGCGCTGCTTCGCCCCCCTCCAGCTCCGCCACCGACGCCTCCACCTGTTTCGTGTTGGGCGTGGCGTACCGCCCGTAGAAAAGGGGCGGCGCCTCAGAGGCCATCGCCTCCGCAATCGCCTCCGGGCTCTCGAAGCGAAAGGTCGCGCTCTGGTAAATCGGCGAAGCGATCCCCGGCGATGGATTGTGGGCCCTCGCCGCATGGATCAACCGGGTCTGCTCCGTCCATTCTCTTTCTTCTTTCGAATTCTCTTTATCTGAAGACAACGTCATTAATATCGATCCTTTATTCTCGGCCACCATCCGCCGCACTCGTATCCAAGATTGACGAAAGAACCCCAGTCTAATCAGTTAAGTTCCACCCATCCGTTGTCAATTCAATAGTTCACCCCTACTTCGCATGCTGCGAGTGTCCCAGGCTGCTACCCACCAGATCCTCCAACGTCCCCAGTTGCGACCGCGTGCCCAGCACGATCAACTCGTCGCCCACACTGAAGCGCGTGTTTTCATCCGGTGTAACCATCCCCTTCTCCTCCCCCTGCAGCAGCGCTACCAGCGTCACCCCCGTCTTGCGCCGCATATCCGCTTCTACCACCGTCTTGCCCGCCAGCGGCGAATTCTCCGTAATCTCAATCTCTTCCAACCACAGCTCCAGCCCGCTATCCAGCGTCACCACATCCATAAACTCCGCCACGTGCGGGCGCACCACCACATTCGCCATGTGCCGCCCCCCAATCTGGTATGGCGAAATCACCTTATCCGCCCCGGCCCGCCGCATTTTGCCCTCGTTCGACGCTTCTACACTGCGGGATACGATGAACAGGTCTTTGTTCAGCGAGCGTGCCGAGAGCACGATGAACAGGTTGTCCGAGTCATCGCCCGTACAGACCAGCAACCCGGCAGCCCGCATGATGCCCGCGCCCAGCAGCGTCTCGTCGTGCGTGGAGTCACCTTCAAGCACAATCCACCCTTCTTCGCCCAGGGACCGGGCCAGCTCTGGATCCGACTCTACCAGCACAAATCGCTGTTCCATCTCTCGCAGCGTGTGTGCCGCCGTCCGCCCGACCCGGCCGGCCCCACAGATAATCACGTGCCCGTCCAATTTATCAATTGCCTGCATCATCCCTCGCTTCCGGAGGCGCTCAATCACGCCACTCGTTAACAGATATTCGCCAATCGAACTGAGCCCGTACGCCACCGTGCTCACCCCCAGGAAGATCAGCACAATCGTAAATACTCGTCCCGCCGGGCTCAGCGGCCGCACCTCCGCATATCCCACCGTCGTCAGGGTAATCACCGTCATAAAAAGGGCGTCCAGGAAACTCCACCCCTCCAGGAGCACGTACCCGCCGCTGCCCAAGGCCAGTACGGCCAGCACCACTCCGATCACCACTATCAGCCTGCGCCTTAAATTCCTCATCGTCCCTCAATACAAGAAATAGCCATCGTCCAGGTGCCCGGCCGCCAGTGCGAAGAAACGGTGCCACGGTTCCGGACGCGGGTACGTTTCCAGTTCTTCAGGGACCACCCACGCCAGTGCCGCTGCCTCGCCCGTTTCCATTGCCCGGCCATCCCCCTCAATGCGCGCTCGGAAGAGGACGCCCACATTCTGCACCTGATCCCCGTTGGCATACGTATAACCCAGCCGGGGTGAAGAATAGACGCCCACAATCCGTTCCGGTACGATCGACAGCCCCGTTTCCTCCCGCACCTCCCGTACCGCCGTCTGCGCCACATTCTCACCCAGGTCGCTAAACCCACCCGGAAATGCCCACTGCCCATCATCCCGTCGCCGGATCAGCAGGACCTGCCCATCTGCCCGCACCACGGCCACCACTGCGCCCACGCCGATATAGGGCGCCGGACCAATGAAGGAGCGTACCGTCGCAATCTGGTCTTCCGTCTCGATACGGGCGGCCGCGGGCCGGAAGGTAGGAGGCTTTCCCTCCAGGGCATCGGCCAGCATATCCCGGTACCAAAGCGGCATCTCCGCCCAGGGTATCTCCTCCGGCACAAAGAAACGCTGCGCCGCCGTTTCCACACCGTCTACCGCCATCTTCCCCCCCGCCACCTCGCCGGTGAAGCACACCGTAAATTGCTGCACTTCGTCCCCGTTCGGGTACCGTACCTCATAGCGGGGATCGGTGTAGACACCGACCAGCCGCAGCCGGCCGGCAGACAGCCCTGTCTCCTCCCGCAGCTCCCGCCGGGCGCAGGTCACAATATCCTCTCCCAGCTCCAGCACCCCGCCCGGCAATCCCCAGAAATCGAAATCCGTGCGCCGCTGCAACAGCACCCGCCCCTGCCTATCGCGCAGCACCACGCTGCCAAAAACCAGAAACATCTTGCGCGAGCCTACCCGCTGCCGGATCCAGCGCACGTAGTCCTTGCGGTCGTTATCCTTGTGGACGTTATCCTTGTGGACGTTATCCTCGTTCGTCTCACTCATCCCGCCCAGTGTACCTCAGAGCGCCAGGATTGGCAGCGTCATGACGCTGCCAATTCGCCTACATCCAATACTTCGGCCGTGCATAGTAGTCGTAAAGATTTTTTTCATACCCCCGCGTGACCGGCGCCGTCGGGTCATACTTCGGGCTCCCCTTCACCATCGCTTCCGTCACGTCCAGATGCACCGTGGCGTGCGTCCAATCCACCGCGTCCACCCACTCTGTGGCCACCAGCACCTGCTTGCTCGGCAACCACTCGTGCGTATCTACCACCAGGTAACGCAACACCCACGTCTCGTCGTCCAGCAGCATATTGGCCACATGTCCCACGGCATCATCCGTAGCATGGATAGAGTAATCGGTCACCGCTTTGCTGCTGCGCAGGTGCGGACCGTCTCTATCCGCCGGCAGCGGCTCCGCCTCCTCCATGTCCATCTCCTCCGGCTGCACCGGCGATTCCAGGCTCAGCCGGTAATAGTCCCAGCCATAGTGGCTATGCAGCTCGACCTCATGCTGTTGCGATACCGGCTCACTCCAATCCGTCGGCGGACTCTGCTCAATCTGCTCCTTTGTCAGCTCCACCGGTAAGATCCCCGCGAGCCAGTTCGGCTTACCCACTGCCCGCGGCGCGATCAGCACCCGCCTGTTCCCCAGCCACTCGACGGTTTCCACCACCAGGTAGCGCACCATCCAGAAGGCATCGTCAAAAAAGAAATCCGCCACCTCTCCGACCTCCGCGTCGGCTGCCTGAATTCTGTACCCGTATAGCTGTCCGGTACTCCGCAACATCTACGTACAACCTCCGTGCCCTCTACTCTTTATTCTCATTCTCGCTGACCGTCTCTGTCGTCAGCAGCCCCCCTTCGCCATCACGAATCGTGTCACTGCCGGCCGTTTCCGGCTCCGGTCGCGCTTCCTCTTCGGAGATACCGACCAGATCCAGCACCTCGCTCCCCGCCAACTCTTCCTTGGCCAGCAATGCCTGCGCCACTCTATCCAGCGCCGGCCGGTGCTCGCGCAGCGTGCTTAGGGCCCGCTCATACGCCTCCTCCACAATCGCCCGCACCTCTTCATCTACCTCCCGCGCCGTGGCTTCGCTATATTCTCGATGCTGGCCAATCTCTTCGCCCAGGAACACCTGCTCCCGGTTACCACCCAGGGCCACGTGCCCCAGCCGCTCGCTCATACCCCAATCCAGGACCATTTTGCGCGCCAGCTGCGTGACCTGCTTCAGGTCATTTTCCGCCCCGCTCGTCGGGGAGCCAAAGACCAGGTCCTCGGCCGCGCGCCCACCCATCATCACGCCCATCCGGTCCAGCATATAAGCGCGTGGATAGATATACTTCTCGCGCTCCGGCAACTGCTGGGTGACGCCCATCGCCCGGCCCCGGGGCACAATCGTCACCTTATGAATCGGATCCGCGTGCGGCAAGAGTGCCGCCGTCACCGCATGCCCCCCCTCGTGGTAGGCGATCAATTCCAGCTCCTCCTCGGTCAGCGCCAGGTTCTCCCGTACCAGCCCCATCAAGATCTTGTCCCGCGCATCTTCAATATCTTCATGCTCGATCGCCGTCTTATCCTTCCGCGCCCCCAGCAACGCCGCCTCGTTCAGCATATTTTCCAGGTCCGCGCCGCTGAATCCCGGCGTCCCCCGCGCCACCTGCTTCAGGTCGACGTCGTCGGCCAGCGGCTTATTGCGAGCGTGGATCTTCAGAATCGCCAGCCGGTTGAGCATCGTCGGTTTCTCCACCGTAATCTGCCGGTCGAATCGGCCGGGCCGCAACAGTGCCGGGTCCAAAATATCCGGCCGGTTCGTCGCCGCCATCACAATCACGTTTTCGCTCGGCTCGAAGCCGTCCAGCTCAGACAGCAACTGGTTCAACGTCTGCTCCCGCTCGTCATGCCCGCCTCCCAGGCCTGCCCCGCGCCGGCGGCCAATCGAGTCTAGCTCGTCGATAAAGATCACGGCCGGGGCCTCTTTCTTTGCCTGGTCAAACATATCCCGCACCCGCGAGGCGCCGACACCCACGAACATCTCCATGAAGTCAGAGCCGGTGATACTGAAGAAAGGCACGTCCGCCTCGCCGGCCACCGCCCGCGCCAGCAACGTCTTGCCCGTCCCCGGCGGTCCCACCAGCAGCACGCCCTTGGGCATCTGGCCCCCCAGCCGCTGGAACCGGTCCGGCTCCTTCAAGAACTCGATCACTTCCTGCAACTCCGCCTTTGCTCCTTCCACCCCTGCGACATCGTCAAACGTCGTGTCTCCTTCCTTCTCCACGTACCGTTTCGCCCGGCTCTGGCCCATCGAAAATATCCCCTGCCCCTGCGTCCGCATCCGGCTCAAAAAGAAATACCCCACGCCAATGAGCAGCAAGAACGGTAGGGCTGAAACGAGGAGAGACATCCATGAGAAATCCGACGTCGGTTCCGTCGTCACTTCCACCTCTTGCTCCTCCAGCAGGTTCAGCAGATCTTCATCGCCCACCGACGGAACATACGTCAGAAACGCATCCTGCTCTACCGTCTCCCCGTCTACCTCCTGCTCCACCGGTTCCGCAAACTCACCCTCGATCCGTTCCCCGCTAATCGTAACCTCAGTCACATTCCCCTGGCGCAATTGCTGCCGGAAAGTGCTGTAATTTATCTCCGGGTTCGTCTCCGCCGAAAATTGGCCCCACAACCAGGGCAGCACCGCCAACGCCAGCAACAGCCAGATCAGCAGGCGCCAGCGCTGGCCGCCTCCAGGCAGGGGCTGGTCCGGTTGGGGCCGTTGTTCGTTCTGTCTGCCGTCATCTGCTCGCACGCGTTTCTCCTCTGTTCAATTTTCGATACGCTCGGGCCGGTCTCCCGACCGTGTCCGCCGATGGCCCACTTCTGGACCAATCACAGCCATTTACCGGACGCCACTAATCTACTGCCAGTAGGGGCGTTCACCGTCCGGCAAACGCCCCTAAACAATCTTTCTCATTAACGCTGTCTAACAACAACTGCGCAGTCAGCCTGGTTCTTCAGGGTAGTATCAACGGCGCCAGCCGTCAAATCCTTCACCAGGCTGTTCGGTACGGCTGCGGCTCAACGCCCTACGCCGCCCCCTACTGCTCGCCAACCTTAAACGAGATCTTCGCATTCACCCGATACTTGCTAATCTGATTATTCTCCACAATCGCCTGAAACTCCTTGATGTAGAGACTCTGAATATTGCGCACCGACTTGCTCGCCTCGGTCAGCGCTTCCTGGGCGGCGGCTTCCCAGCTTTCATCCGATTGCGCCAGTACTTCGATAACTTTTACAACTGACATCTGTAGAACCTCCTAAACTTAAAGATTAAAATCCTGACGGGCAGCGCCATCTCTCAGGCATGCCACCCGTTTGAAAACAAATTAGTTGAAAACGGCATCACGTTGCAAACGCCTTTAACCAACCCGGCGGACGTGCCGCTCGGCATACTGCTTGAAATTACGCAAATCTTCCGCCAATTTCTGTTCCGGATTGCCAAAGAGAGCGTCGACCACGTCTCCGGCCAGCCCGGCCTTATTCGGCTCGTATTGCAGCGTCACCGTGACCTCCGTCTGTTCCTGCGGCAACGCATTAAACGTTACCTGGCCACTGGTCGTGACGTCCCCCTCATCATCCTTGCTATTCCACGCAATCCGCTTATTCTCCTGGTCAACCGTCGTCTCCGCTTCCCACTCCAGGCGGGTGTTCAACGGCCCTTCCATCTCCCAATGCGTTGTCTTGTCGCCGGTATACTCCACCAGCTTGATATGGGACATGAAATTCGGAAAGGTCTCGAAATTCGACCACAAGCCGTAGAGATGCTCGGGACTCGCTTCGACAATAATACTCTTCGTGATTTGATCACCCATGGCTAAGCCTCCTTCTGGTCGCAACCAGGCAGATCCTGGTGCGCCTTATCTATTTAAATATCGTCTTCCAGGCCCGTGACCCCTTGCTGCCGGGCGCAATGCGCGCAGCAGAAGATCGTATCGTTGGCCTCGACGCCGTGGCCAATAATCTTGACCCCACAATTATCGCATGTCGGCGCCAGGAGCTGGATCGCGCATTCAAAACTGTCAAACACGCTCTCCTCTCCATTCATCGTCACGGTGAACGTTTTGTCATAACGGTTGCCACAAAAATCACAGATTCCCATCAGAAAGATATCCTCCGGCTTATACTCTGCTGTTTTCCTGACGCTCGTAGTAACGGCTTCAGCCGTCCAGCGTTTGTAGTAACGGCTTCAGCCGTCCCTTTCTTGGACACCAACGTAATTGTCCAGATTTAACCTAACACGGCGCCCCTAAGACAACAATATACAGGGATACATACCCGGGTTACATCTTAGGTAACATCTTTGCTTCTCCTCCCTCCCTGAGGTATAAGTCCCCCTCATGAACGATACCTTGCGGGCCTACCTTTTCCTCATCTTTGGCGTCCTCTGCATTGGCTTCTCCGCCATCTTCGTCCGCTGGGCCGATGCACCCGGCGCCGTCACCGGCTTCTACCGCATGGCCATCGCCGTGCTCATTCTCGCCCTCCCCTTCTTCCGCCGGCAGCATAGTGCGCGACCAGCGGCCCCCTGGCACCTTCCCCGCCGCGAAGTGGCTATCGCCCTTCTCGGCGGCGGCTTCTTCGCCGCCGATCTCATCTTCTGGAACACCGGCATCCTCCTCGGCGGTGCCACCAACCCCACCCTCATGGGTAATACCGCACCCGTCTGGGTCGGTCTGGGCGCCCTCATCTTTTTCAGAGAACGACTCCCGCTTCCCTTTTGGCTAGGCCTGCTCCTGGCCATGGCCGGTGCGGCCCTCATCCTCGGTCTCGACGTGATTCAGGACTTTTCCCTGGGGCTGGGCACCTTCTTTGGTCTCATCGCCGGCGTCTTCTACGGTGGCTACTTCCTCCTCACCCAGCGCGGCCGCCAGCAGCTTGATGCCCTCACCTATTTCTGGATTGCCGCTGCCAGCTCCACCGTCTGGCTCTTCCTCGCCGCCCTGCTCCTCCGCCAGCCCTTGCTGGGCTATACCTCCTTTACCTATCTCAATTTCCTCGCCCTGGGCCTCGTAACCCAGGTCTTCGGCCAGTTCTCCTTCAGCTACGCCCTCGGCTATCTGCCGGCGTCCGTCGTGTCCCCGGCCGGTTTGGGCCAGCCCGTCGTCACCGCCATCCTTGCCTGGCCCCTCCTCGGCGAAACCATCGCCCCCTTCCAGGCCGCCGGCGGCTTCGCCGTCCTCGCCGGCGTCTACATCGTCCACCGCAGCCGCCTCCGCCGCGCTCCCGCCGCCCAAGACCCCGTCCACCTCCACGCCCCGGCTGACGAATCCGCTTCTTCCGACCCGCTCGGCACCCATCCCAACTCCCAAACGTGAGGCCCGACCGTCACGCCATTTTTCCTTGAACCCTGCTACGCCCGGATCGAAACTGGATCAGAAAAAAGCAACCCGGTATCATTGGTTACCGGCAACACATCCGTGAAACTGGCCCCTGTCCACTGACCACCGGCCACCGTTTCACTAACCACTGTCCACTAAAAGGAGATCGTCAATGCAACCCCAATCAATCCTCGATAAACTCAATATCAGCGACGTCAACGCCGGCGCCTGCATCGGGCCCGATGGCTGGATCGAAGATCCAGATGGGAAACCCCTCGTCTCCTACAATCCCACCACTGGCGAAACTATCGCCACCGTCATCCAGCCCACGCCCGCCACCTACGACCGGGTTGTCACCCACGCCCTGGACACCTTCAAATCATGGCGCGATCTACCCGCACCCCGGCGGGGCCAGGTCGTGCGCGATCTCGGCGATGCCCTGCGCGAGCTACAGGAACCCCTGGGCGACCTCGTCAGCCTCGAGATGGGAAAAATCCGCGCCGAGGGGCACGGTGAGGTACAGGAGATGATCGACATCACTGACTTCGCCGTCGGCCTCTCCCGCCAACTCTACGGCCTCAGCATGCACTCCGAACGGCCGGCCCATCGCATGTACGAGCAGTGGCACCCGCTCGGCGCTATCGGCATCATCACCTCATTCAATTTCCCCGTCGCCGTCTGGTCCTGGAATGCAGCCATCGCCGCCGTCGCCGGCGACACCATGGTCTGGAAACCGTCGGAAATGGTTCCCCTGTCCGCCCTGGCCGTCCAGCACATCGCCAACCGGGTCATGGCCGACCACGGGCTAAGCGGCGTCTTCAATCTGGTCATCGGCGACGGCCCCACCATTGGCGAGCAGATGATCAATGATTCCCGGCTCCCCCTGATCAGCTTCACCGGCTCCATCCCCACCGGCCGCCATGTCGCCCAGACCGTCGCCGGCCGCCTGGGGCGCACCATCCTCGAATTAGGCGGCAACAACGCCATCATCGTCGAGCAAGACGCCGATCTCGACCTTGCCATCCGGGCCACTCTTTTCGGCGCCGTCGGCACCGCCGGGCAGCGGTGCACCAGTACCCGGCGCCTGCTCGTCCAGGAGGAAATCGTCGACGATCTCAGTCAGCGGCTGGCCCGCGCCTACGAACAGGTCACAATTGGCGACCCGCTGGACGACGACACCCTCATGGGACCGCTGGTCACCGGCGACGCCGTCGAAGAGATGTTTAGCGCCATCGAACAGGCCCGCGCCGACGGTGGCGAGATTATCGCGGGTGGCAAGATGCGCTCCGACCTCGGGCCCAACTTCGTCGAGCCGACCATCATCCGCATGCCCGCCCAGACCGAAATCGTGATGCAGGAAACCTTCGCCCCCATCCTCTATATCCTCCCCTATGAGACGATGGACGAGGCAGTAGCCATGCACAACGCGGTCTCCCAGGGGCTTTCCAGCGCCATCTTCACCGATAGCCTGCGCACGGCCGAGCACTTTCTATCGGCCGGAGGCTCCGACTGCGGCATCGCCAACGTCAATATCGGCACCAGCGGCGCCGAAATCGGCGGCGCCTTTGGCGGCGAGAAGGAAACCGGCGGCGGCCGCGAATCCGGTTCCGACGCCTGGAAAGCGTACATGCGCCGCCAGACCAACACCATCAACTGGTCTCGGGAGCTGCCCCTCGCCCAGGGAATTGAATTCGGCGAGTAGCAACCCATACCTCGGGAACCGCGTTCCTTCGACGCACCGTCCGCGAAAGATGCGATCCGCATTTACCTGCCCGCCCCTGGGCCGGCACCAGCGGCGGAACGCGGTTCCTGGCTTCGCCACCTGATCTAACACGGCGCCAGCAGCTCAGGAAATCTGTCAGCGTCTTGCTAAATTAGACTGCACAAATATCGAGGGGATCAATCGCTAGAAAAACCCAATAACGCCGAAGCAGATGCCAGGGAAACCGGCGTCCTCCCCCGCCCGTTGTGCCCGGCAATCTCGGCGATGCGCCGCATGATCATCGCCGCCATTTGTGGGGAGATGATCGCTTCGTCCCGGTGCGCCGCCCGCACCTTCTCCCACAACATCCCTGCTCGCTCCCCGTCCGGCGCCACCTCCCGCGCCGTCACATAGCCGGCGGCCCCTGCCTCCAGATAAGGCAGAATCTCCTCCCACGCATCTCCGGCAACTCCCACGACCAGCACTTTCAGGTGCGGGTAGCTGGTCACCAGCACGCGCACCAGCTTGTGCCCGTTTGCAGCACGCTGCACCAAAACCACATCGTTATGAACCGCTGCCTCAGCCGCCTCGGCCATCGAGGTCACGCAGCCTGTCACCAGCATATCGCCCGCCCCCTCCAGGCGTGCCTCCAGTGCCCGCCCCCGTTCAGCCTCCGCGTCCACAATCAAAATGCGCATGTGGTCACTTCCCTGTACTCCGCTTTTCTCTTATTACTTTAATAAAAAATTATAGTGGGAGAAAGACGCGCTGCCAAATGGCCTGTCTGGGCAGATATATCAATTGAATAGCCCTTCAGTCTCATGTATACTGATACCAGTGGTGGCCGGTCGCCCCATTTTGCGTTCGCTACCACCACCTTATCCAGGATCGCGTTTCATCACCTAACCCACAATCCAGACGCGGATCACAAACTGGCGGGCTGTCCCGGCGGCAGCTTGCGCTATCAATCTGGAGTTTATCCATGTCTCACTTTCGTTTCTCTCGCCGTATATTGCTCCCTTTCTGTCTTCTCTCCCTCCTGCCCGCATTTCTCTGGCTAAGTGCCCGGGCCGCGCTTGGCCAGGAAGAACTGCCACCACCTTCCGTTCCCGCCGAGAATCCGGAAGGCGAGCCGCCTGTGGTGCCAGCTCTGGACCCAGGCGAACCGGCCGCTGGCGGACCGCCCCCGGAGGGCCTCGCCCTGGCCCAGGCGCGCGACCGGCTCTGGGCAGAGATAGAGCAGGCTGTGCAGGCAATGGATGGCCACCGCCTGGGCGCGCTGGCAACGGAAGCACCTGCTGCCTGGGAACCGGTTATCGCTCGCCTTCAGGCCGAGCTGGCCGGAGAACCGCTCGCGCAGGCTCCCCGGCCGGCAGAACCGGCCGCGGCTATTGCCGGCATCAACGGCGCGGTCTGCAGCTACGCAACCATTGGCGACGCCATTCTTAACGCCAAGAGTGGCGACACCATTTACATCCTCCCCGGCACCTACACCGAACTGCTGCCGGACATTTCCAAGAAGACGCTGCTCTTTGTGCCGGCTACGACCAAGTGTGGCGGCGAGGACACCGGCGGCAACAGCACGACCGTCATCGTCGACGGCGGGGGCGGTTCTGTCGACAGCAACGGTGGCTTACTCGAGATTAACAGCGGCTCCCACGTCACCTTCCGCCACATGACCCTGCGTAACGCCACCGCCACCTATGGCGGCATTCTGTATGTTGCCGGGAGTTCTACGCTGATCCTGGACGATGCCGACGTCCGTAACGGCACCGCCTCCTCGACCGGCGGCGGCATCCGGGCCATTAACAGTAATGTTACCATCAAGAATGGCAGCTTTGTCAACGACAACAGCGCCACCCTCGGCAGCGGCGGCGGGGTTGCGCTGGACAATGCCACCCTCGAGCTCTTTAACGGCGACATCGGCACCTCCGTCAGCAGCACCAATAGCGCCGGCGGTAACGGCGGCGCCGTCTATGCCGTCAACAGCACGGTAACCGTCGACAACGTTAACGCCGATATGCGGAACAACAGCGTGCTCAACTTCGGCGGTGCTATCTACGCTCAAGATAGCATCCTCGATATCACCGGCGCCGAAATCAACAATAATATCGGCCCGGAAAGCGGTGGCGCCATCTACATTACCGGGAGCAACAGCGAGCTGCACCTGGACGACGTCCAGCTCGACTTCAATCAGGCGAGCTCCGCCGGGCAAAATGCCGGCGGCGGCGCCATCTACGCCACCAGCGGTGTCCAGATCACCGTCGACAACAGCGAGTTTCGCGGCAACAGCACCAACAACATCGGCGGTGCCCTGGCCGGGCGCAACAACACCGACGTCGTCATCACCGGCACCACCCTCATCACCGCCAACACCTCCTCCGGCAGTGGCGGCGCCATCTACATGTCCCAGAGCAGCAGCGACCTGCTCATTGCCAACAGCACCCTCTCCGACAACGAGGCCGGCAGCTCCGGCGGCGCCATCCAGGCCACCTTCGCCCCCGTCACCCTCGACAACGCCACCCTCGACCACAACCGGGCCGACTACGGCGGCGCCATCCGTCTCCAGTTGGCCGATGCCACCCTACGCAATAACAGCCAGATCATTTACAACAACGCCCTGTACAACGGCGGTGGCTTCTACATCTACCAGGGCACCCTCAGCGCCATCACCGCCACCATCGGCCTCAATGTGGCCGATGATCCTGGAGGCGGCAGCACCAATCACGGCGGCGGCATTTACGCCACGGACGCCACCCTCGTCTTTACCGGCACTTACCTGACCCTCAACACCGCCCGCCACAAAGGGGGCGGCATCTTCCTCTCCGGCTCCGGCAGCAGCCTGGTCATGTCCGAGAGTGGTTTCTCCGCCAACGAGACCACCCACACCACCACGAACGGTGGTGGTGGTGCCCTGTACGCGGAAGGCTTTATGCCCGTCACCCTGGAGGGCGCCGTTGTCGAAGGCAACAGCGCCATCGGGTCGGGTGGCGCCATTCAGCTTCGTAGTTCTCCCCAGTTGCTGCTTGACGACAGTATCGTCATGTACAATACCAGCAGCGGTTCCGGAGGCGGCATCTATGCTGCCCAATCCAGTTCCAGCGTGACCATCCTGGGAGGCAGCCTGTTTCAAAATACCGCCGGCACCACCGGCGGCGCCATCCAGGCTACCTTCACCCCCCTTCTGCTTCAAAACACCGAAATCTATGAAAACGAGGCCGGCGACGGCGGCGGAATGATGGTCTGGCTGGCCGAAGCTATCCTGGACAACGTCATCGTCCGCGATAACACCGTCACTGGCGTGGGCGGCGGCATCTATGCCAACCAGGCAGACGTGACCCTGCGCAGCACCCTGGGCAGCGGCCCCGGACAGTGTGATCCGGCCACCCTCGCCGCCGACCATTACTGTACCGAGTTACGCAACAATAGCGCCGGCGAATACGGTGGCGCCGCCTACGTCACCGGCTCCACCTCCGCCAATGCCAGCGGCACCTTCACCGCCACCCAGTCGGCCTTTATGAACAATAGTGCCCTGCTTGGCGGCGCCGCCCTGTATACTGGCGCGTACACCCCCACCGTGAACCTGGACAACGTGCTGGTCATGGGTAGCACCGATGACGAAGCAGTCGAGATTCCTGCGGCAGCCCGGATTACCGTCGACAGCAGCAGCCTCGTGGCCAACTACGACAACCCCCTCTACGTTACCAGCAGCAGTGCCCACATCACCCTCACCAATTCCATCCTCTGGGACAATCTCGCCGGCCCCTATGTCGGTTTCGGCTCGCCCTTCACCCGCACCTGCAACCACTCCCAGAGCACGGCCGGTGGCCAGAGCATGGGCGCTGCCGGCACCGACCCCCAGTTTGAGGTAACCGCCCGGGGCCAGTATCGGCTCTCCGCCGGTTCCCCCGCCCGGGATGTCTGTAACGACGGCCCTGCAGCCGACCTGGACGGCCTGGCCCGGCCCCAGGGCAGCAACCACGATCGTGGCGCCTTCGAGCGCGTCTGCCCCTTGCCGGCAACCGCCGTTACCCCCGCCATCGCCGTCAGTGGCAGCGATATCACCTTGAGCTGGAGTGCCGTGGGCGGCGCCACCGGCTACGCCATCTACCGCCTCGCCGATGATCCCTACGGCCCCCTTCCCGGCCCCCACGCTTCCGTCGCCTCCAGCCCCTACGTCGACAATGGCGCCGCCGGCAACCCGTCCACCAATTACACCTACGTCGTCGCCGCCACCAACGATTGCGGTGATTCTGGCCCGAGCTCGCGGTTGGGAGAATTCGACTTCTCTCTGACGCCGGGTAATTAGGATCGGGGGAAGCCGGGCATGGGCCGGCTTCCCTTTTTCCTAACCGGCCGCAAAATTCAGCCGCCCGCGCAGCCAGGGGTAGCTGCCCAGCAGATAAACCAGGCTGACCGCCACGTTGCCCAGCAACAGCGGTGCCAGCCCTGCCCACGATGTACCCTCCACCAGGATCGCCCGGAACCCGGCAAACGCCCAGTACGAGGGAAGCCAGTAAAGGGCCACGTGCCACCCCTCCGGCAGCAGAATCGTCAGCACCGCCGGCAACAGCACCAGCAGAAAGCCGAACTTCAGGTTGGCAATCCCCGTGATCTGGTTGCCGCTGGCTGCCCCCAGGACAAAACCAAAGAGCACGGCCGCCAGCGAACTGGCCAGCGTCGCCGCCACCATCTGGCCGCCAGCAAAATCTGTCAGGCCCAGCGCCAGCAGCGAGGAGAAGACGGCCACCAACGCCATGCCCACGACGAACAGGCCGCGCGCCAGCACGTAGGTTCGCCGCTGCAGCGGCGTCACCCCCAGTGCCTGCATCATGCCCGTCTCCTTATCTTCGATAATATGCAGCCCCATGATGATGCTCGCCAGGAAGCTGACGCTGAGGGCCACGAATGCCCCGATCCACTGCCGGTAGGGCACGCCTGCCTCTCCCACTTCCTCCATCTTCGCCACAAACCCGCTCTCCCCCTGGAGCCGTTGCAGGACCATGGCCGGCAAAACCCGGGCGTCATGGCTCTCATTCCCCCCCAATAACAGTTCGTAGCCGCTCCCGGCCGGCACGATCCCCACGGCGTCATCATAAGCCAGCACCCGCCGTTCCAGCGCCACCTCATCCGCTACTACCTCCACCTCCAGGTAAGCGGCCAGTTCATTCTCCAGCCTCGTCGCCGTCTCCTCAGTCACCACCACCTGCACCGACGCCTGGCCCACGTTGGGCAGGAAGAAGCGCAGGCCAAAGGACAACAGGATCGGCATCACCGCGACGTAAATCAAAATCGCGTCTCGCGTCATGCTGGTGAAATCTCGTCTCAAGATCGCAATAATTCGTCTAAACATCGTTCTACTCCAATAACCACTATCCGTAGGACATGCTGCCAGCTTGTCCCCAACGACCCGCTCGGGCCGGTCTCCCGACCGTGCCCGCACCTCAGCCCTGCACCAGTTGCCGCTTAAACACCCGGCTGCCAATCCCCAGCAGCACCATGCTCAATCCCAGCAACGTACCCAGCGCCGTCAACACAATCTCCGGGCTCCCGCTGGGAAACAGCGCCTCCCGCAACCCAAACACCAGCGGATAAGTCGGCAACAATCGTAGCCACCAGGGAGAAAAACTCGGTGCAAAATAAGCCACCGACGGCACACTCAACGCCACCATCAGCGTCAGCGCCGGGAACAAATACTGGCTCAGGTTGTCAAAATAAACGGCCACCCACGCTCCCAACAGAGAGCCGAAGAGGCTGCCGGCAACCATTAATAAAAGCAGGTAAAGATAATTCGGTCCGGCCCCGATCGTCGCCGGCACGAAAATCAGCGTGAACAGCCCGGCCAGCAGCGCCAGCGCCAGCGCCTTCGAGAGCAAATACTCCCACGGTTGCCCCGGCGTCACCAGGAATGCCCGCAATGTCCCCTCCTCCTTCTCCATAAAAAGCAGGGCCGCGATAAAGATCATCCCGATCAGCGCCGTATCCGTGAACAGCAGGATCGGCACCCACATCTCGTTAAAGGGCACTTTCACCTCCTCGCCCTGGCCGCGCAACACCATTTCCCGGATCGCCGCTTCCCCCGTTGCCGGCAACTCAAACAGCGAACGTAACTCCGCCTCAGTAGACACCGCCATCAGGTTGCGCACCCGCGCATTGTGATGCTGCTGAAAATAAAGCGTCGTCTCCGGCAGCGCCCTGCCCGCTTCGCCCCCTTCCAACACCAGGCCCACACTATTCTCATTCTCCGCCATTGCCCGGCGCATCTCCGCCACCCCGGCAAACCCTTCCACGGCCGCCGCTTGTTCCTCCGCCGCCACATAAGCGGCAAAGCGCTCTCCCTCGCTCTTGTCGACGAAGTACACGGCCGGCTTCAGGTTCGTGTCCGCCGGGATCAGCCAGCGCACCATCGCCACGTAAATAAGGGCAATCACTATCGTCACGGCCACAAAGCCATTGCGCCAGTTAATCAGGTTGTCTCTTCTAAACGCGCTCCATAAACGTCCTAACATCTTTCCATACTCCAGCGATAATTGAACCTCCGGGAGGCCAGGCGAAAGCCTCCCGGTGGTTGATCTCTTGATTTGAGAAATGTGTCACTCAGGCCAATTCCCGGCCGGTAAGCGCGATAAAGATACTCTCCAGGGTTGCTTCCTGGGAGTGAACTGTCTCCACGCGCCCTGCTTCCATCAGGGACAGCAGGCGCTGCCGGTCGGCCGGGTCTTTCTGGTTCAACTGCTCCACCGCCACCTGGCCGTTCACCCGGTGTTCCACCCGCAGATTCCGTTCTCCGTGGGCCAGCTTTAATGCCCGCGGGCTATCCAGGGCCACAATCTCGCCACTGTTGAGAAACGCCACCCGGTCGCACAACTCATCCGCCACGTGCATATCGTGGGTCGTGAGAAAGATCGTCACCCCTTCCGCCTGCTTCTCCCGAATCAGTTGCTTCACCTCCCGCGCCGACTGCGGGTCCAGGCCCGAAGTCGGTTCGTCCAGGAACCAGATCCGGGGGCTGTTAATCAGGCTCCGGGCCAGCACCAGCCGCTGCTGCATCCCTTTGGAATAGGCGCTCACTTTCTTATTCGCCGCTTCTTCCAGATCAAAGCGGCGCAGCAGTACCAACGGGTCCACCGTCTCCACATCGTACAGGCCGGCGTAAAAGTGCAGATTTTCCCGGCCGGTCAATTTCCGATACAGGTTCGGTTGCTCGAATGCCACGCCGATCTCGTTAAAGATCCGCCGGCTCGCCTGGCGCACGTCGACGCCCGCAATCTCCGCCCGCCCCTTTTGCAGGGGTAGCAGGCCGTTCAGGATCTTCTGCGTCGTGCTCTTCCCGGCCCCGTTCGGCCCCAGGAAGCCAAAGATTTCCCCTTCCTCAATCGCAAAGGAGATCCCCTTTACCTCATACTGCTCATTCTCGTTGTACGAATGATATAAATTCTCGACCGTAATCATCACAAACTCCATAAAAACCTGAGTTCAGAGAGCTGAAGAAGCCCCAATCGCAACCCAGCCAATCTCCAAATCTCTAATCTCCAATCTCAATCACTACCAATCCCATGCTCTAACACGTACAAAAACGCATCGACCTGTTCGCCAAAGCGCTCATACTCCTCCGCGCTCAGGCCAGATTCCGCCAGCCTCTGCGGGTCGAGGCCAATCTGCTCGATCAGGTAATTGCCGAACTCATTCAACAATGTCCCCAGGACAAAAGCAGCCATGTCCGGATCCACCCGCGGATCGATATCGCCCCGCTCGATACCCTGCTCGATCAACTGCCGGTAGAAAGCGGTTGCCGCGTTCTTCATTCGCATCAACAGCTCCTCCCGGAAAGGCGCGTCCGTATACAGGGCGCGGTAACCGACCTGGGCCAGGCGAGGGTGCGAGAACTGGAAGCGCGCGCCACCCTCATAGAGCCAGCGCAGATATGCAAACAGCGCCATCTGTGGATCCGGCGGTTCCTGCGCCTGCAGAAACGCCAGCTTCTCTTCGCTGGCCAGGTCCAGCAGGTAAAGATAGAGATCGCGCTTATCCTCGAAATACTGGTAGAAACTACCCTTGGCAATATCCGCCCGCGCCACCAGCCGCGACACCGACACATTGCGATAACTGTTCTCCGCAAATTCGTCGATGGCCACGTCCACAATCCGCCGCCGTTTCTCATCCGGCAGGTTAAAGAATGTTTCTTTCGGCATAACGTTCACCTTTATGACTATCCGGTCATGTGACCGAATGGTCATATGACTGACCGGTCACATCTTAATGGATTTAGGCAGCCGTGTCAAGCAACTGGCACGCCACTCATTCTTCCCTCACCCGGCCACCGGCTGGCGCCGGCATGTCCAGCACTCATCCAACTTCGCCCGCCCTTCACGGGTTTTTCACGTCCCTGCCCTCGCCATCTGTGTTAAAATACTCTTGTGTCCCACGAACATGAATCCCCATCCGCCCGTTTCCATACGCCAGAGGTTGAACAAAAAGTGAGAAACATGATCATCTTGATCATCTTGATCGCCTACCCCACCGGCCGCTTGCCCACAATTTCCAGGTGACTATACTCGGTATCGAGCAAAACAGTGTGAGAGTCCGCCTATGTCATCTTTCGTTTTCAGCCGCAACCCCACGACCCTGAAACATCCCCCCGGCCCGGTGGGACACCCCATCTGGGGCACGATGCCCGCCTTCCGCCGGGACGACAACTTCCTGCATACCCTCTCCCGCTGGGTGGACGAATACGGAGACGCCATCCGTTTCCGCTTCTTTCTCCACTTCCACGGCTACTTCTTCTTCCACCCTGACCACAACCGGCACATCCTCCAGGATAACAATCGCAACTACACCAAGATGCCCAATCCCTCCAACCAGGTCCTGAAGCCCCTGGTCGGGAACGGCCTCCTCACCAGCGACGGCAACTTCTGGCTCCGGCAGCGGCGGCTCGCCCAGCCGGCCTTCCACCGCCGCCGCATCGAATCCTTCGCCGAGACGATGACGGCAGCCACCGAGCGGCTGCTGGCGCGCTGGGAAGAACCGGCAGCCGCCGGGAAAGTGCTGGACGTTAGCGAAGAAATGATGGAGCTGACCCTGGAAATCGCCGGCCGCACCCTCTTTAGCGTCGACCTGACCCGCGAGGCGGACACCGTCGGCCAGGCCTTCATGGCCGCCAACCGCCAGGTCATCGAGTTCAGTACCCAGCCCTTTGGCGCCTCCCTGATCACCGTCCCCTGGTGGCCGCCCACCGGCCGCCTCAACCAGAATGTGCAGGTACTGGACGAGGTTGTCAAGGGCATCATCGCCCAACGTCGCCGGGAAAGATCCGCCGGCCACCAGAATGGCGAGCGGGCCGATCTCCTCGACATGCTCATGGCTGCCCGCGATGAAGAAACGGGCCAGGGCATGAGTGACGAGCAATTGCGCGACGAGATAATGACCATTATGCTCGCCGGCCACGAGACCACCGCCCTGGCCCTCTCCTGGACCTTCTACCTGCTCTCCCAACACCCGGATGTGCGCCACCGCCTGGAAGCCGAAGTGGACGGCGTTCTCGGCGGGCGCACGCCAACCTATGCCGACATCCCGGACCTGGCCTATAACACCATGGTCATCGAGGAGTCAATGCGCCTGTACCCGCCCGCCTACGCCATCGCCCGCTGGGGGAACGACTGGGACAGAGTGGGCGGCTATGACGTTCCCCCTGATAGCGCCATAACCCTCAGCCCCTACTTCACCCACCGCCACCCTGCCTTCTGGAAGGAACCGGAACGCTTCGATCCCGAACGCTTCACCGCGGAACGGAAAGCAGAGCGCTCTCGTTGGGCCTACATTCCCTTCGGCGGCG
>Ga0207752_1000177_pt1 | contig 29409 bp, 18 predicted proteins | sample Pon2CUnioCityCA_6_FD_187272 | JGI IMG/M metagenome (GOLD analysis project Ga0207752, IMG submission 187272) | Marine sediment microbial community from Union City, CA, USA - Pond 2C Sediment 2 (SPAdes) | ecosystem: Environmental > Aquatic > Marine > Intertidal zone > Salt pond sediment ... | reverse complement strand
CCCATATTGGCGAGCGTGCGCATCTGGTCCTCCATGCCGTCCTTCTGGTCGAGGAACCACCAGCCGGAGCCGTGCTGGAGCTTGCCGGGGGCCGAGCCGTCCTGGAAGTTACCGATCATCGTGGCCAACACGGCGTTGTCCCGCGGGTTCAGGTTGTATAGGATCGTCTTGGGCAGTCTGTTCTGCACGTCCAGGCGGTCGAGGAACTTCGACAGGTCCCGGGCGATCTCGAAGTCGCCGATGGAATCGCAGCCGATGTCCGGGCCGAGCTTCTTGAACAGCCGCGTCGAGTTGTTTCGCAGGGCGCCAAGGTGGAGCTGCTGCACCCACCCTCGCTCGGCGTCCATCAGGGCGAACTCGATCATCATGGCCGATTTGAACTGCCTCGCCTCGTGGACGGTCAGCGGCTTGCCGGATCGGATCTTCGTGAAGATGGCGTGGATTTCACGGTCGGTGTAGTCCTCGGCGTACGCCGTTTCCAGCCCGTGGTCGGAGAGGCGGCAGCCGCGCTCGTGGAAGTAGGTGTGCCGCTCGCGCAGGGCCGCCAGGTAGTGGCCGAAATCGGCGATGTCCATATCGCAGAGCTCTTCGAGCTTGTCGATGAAGACGTTGACTTTCCCGAGGTCCTCGACGGCCATGGCCTGGTCGGGTCGCCACGCGGCGTGCACCGGGATCTCGAAGCCGTCACGTCGGATCTTCTCGTGGTGTTCGAGCGAATCGAGCGGGCCTTCCGTCGTGCAGACGAGCTTGACGTTCATCTTGCGCATGATGTTGCGCGTGCTGAACTCGGGCGAGCGGAGCATATCGCTGCACGTGTGGTAGATGTCGCGGGCGGTGCCGGCGTCGAGCCGCTTGCCCTGAATCCCGAAGGGCTTTTTCAATTCCAGGTGGGTCCAATGGTATAGCGGGTTGCCGAGGCAGACCGGCACCGTCTCGGCCCACTTCTCGAACTTCTCATGGTCACTTGCGTCGCCCGTGATGTATCGCTCGGGGACGCCGTTGGTCCGCATCGCGCGCCATTTGTAATGGTCGCCGGCGAGCCAGGCCTGCGTGAGGTTCTCAAACCGGTGGTCGGTGGCGATCTGGTGGGCGGGCAGGTGGCAGTGATAGTCGTAGATCGGCATCCGCGACGCGTGCTCGTGGTACAGGGCCCTCGCCGTCTTGTTTTGCAGCAGGAAATCATCCGTCAGGAACTGGCCGGCCATAGCTTTCCTCAATCACTCAAGACTGTATGAATTCAGGAATAAAGAACACAAACAAAGGCGCACGTCCGGATCGGCCTGCGGACAGGATCATCCGCTTCGCCTCTCACCTTCCCGCTCCGCATTTCATTGGCCCGGGTCGTCTTCAAATCGTTTCTTAGGCGCCGGGCTCTTGAACTCGGCCATCTTCTTGGCCCAGTCAGAGATCTCGCCGTGGGTCTTCTGGAGCCGCTCGGACCGTTGCTTCGGCTGTTTGGCCTCCTCCTTGCGCATCTTGTAGTCCCAGAGGAAGTATGCGGCCCAACCCACGCCTACGACGATCAAGCCGACGATCATGAATATCTTGTACATGGCGCCTTTCCTTCATGCGGATCCGGGTCCCCACTGGGAGCCCCACAAAGCCATCGACACTTCGCCATTCGTGCGTGCATACTAATCGGACGGCGGGTCGAGGTCAACCCGCGAGATCAGGCCGGTGACGGGCACGATCCGACCCGTGCGGGCGGCTCCGAATTTCCTTGAACAAACCCCCGGCGGCTCCATAATACGAGGCAGCCAAGATGTCTTACTGAGGAGTTCGAAGCCTATGGATCTGGTGATTACGGTCAAGGAAGTCAAAGGGCACTGCCCCGCTCACAAGGTCGGCGATACCTTCACTCTCAAAGCCTGCTACCAGCTCGTAAGCGACATCCCCATCTGCATGCACGGCTTGGCGGCGCTGATGCCCTGGTACAACGCCCTGCGGATCTCCGAGCCCGCCGACTGGGGCCTTGACGGCAAGAACGACAAGACCAAGGCCTACGTCCAGTGCCCCGACTGCTGCCAGTATACCGGCGGAGGCACGGTCATCTACGAAATCAGCAAGGTCTGAAAGCCGGCTGCAGGTGACGACGCCCGTCAGTAGCGGGCCCGGATCTCGGACGGCTCGCTCAAAGTGATCGCCAGCGTTCGCTGTTGCGGATCGAAATGCGTCAAGGCCCGTCCGGGCTTATCGGAGGCGATGGATCGGGCCGTGATCTCCTCGGGCTCCTGCGCGACGCCGGCGAGCAAAACGTAGAACGTCTTCCCGCCCCAGCCGTCAACGACGAACGTGACGGAATCCTGCGCCTCGCGAAGATCGCGAATGGCGCACGGCGCGTGGATGAACCATCCTTTGCCCGACAGCCGCTTCACCTCGTACAGCGTGCCTTTGTCGAAGAGTTCCGGCACGTGGGCCTGGACCGTGCCGGGGTTGATGGCGGGGCCGTCGCTGAGCTGCTCGCGAAGGTAGAAGAAGTCGGGCAGCAGGCCCTGGCGTTTCTCGTCGCTGACCGGCCAGGTCATTTGGAGGCCCGTGGCCGTGATGCCTTTGGCGATCTTCGCCCACGGTCCTTCCTTGTCGTACTGGCTCAAGAGGTGCAGGGCCGAGCCATATACGAGGCCGCACCATTGGACGGGCCGGCCGAACCACGACGGCGCCTGCCAGTTCGTCGCGCCGAGCACGGCGATGGTCGCATACGGTCCGACCCGGCCCTCGGTCGGATTGGCGAGGTACAAGAAGGGCACTCCGGTCCACGCCCAGTAGCGGGCCTGTTCCAGGTACTCCTGCTTGCCGGAAATGATGTAGCCCAGCGTGTACGCCTTGACCATGTGTGCCGAGGCGAGAATGTCCGGCGTGTGCAGCGGGACCTCCCAGACCTGCGCGCCGCGCGGGACCGTGTTCGCGTAGAGCGACGTCTGCTTGTCGAGCAGCGTCAGACCCTGCTCGATCAACTCGGGGTCGGCCGAGAGGGTGGCCGCTTCCAGGATCTTGACCACGTCCACGCTGGCGTGGCCGTTGGCGTGCCTGGCGAAGTGCGTCCTGGCGTAATCCACCTTCCCCGGTCGATAGAGCTTGATCCCCCGCTTGTCGAAATGCGTCAGGAGACCCTCTGCCTCGGCCAGGCGCTGGTCAATATAGGGATACACGCCTCCGAAGACGAACGGGGCCGTCGGGGTCCGTGTGTGGGAGACCGTGCTTGCATAGGGCTGTCCGCGCGGCATCCTGGTTACGCCGAGATCCCTGCCCTCGGCGAGTCGTTTCGCAAGATCAGGGTCCTTCGCGTGGTTCACCAGCCAGTCCATATACATGAGGGCATCGCCGGCCGGCCCGGCCCGGAAGCTCCCGCCCCAGACGGCGTGCCGGAAGATGCCGCCCTCGTTGATTGTCGAATCCAGCCACCCGTGAGCGAGCAACTTGACGGCCGCATCGAAACCGTCTTCAACCGTAGGAATACTTGGCAATCCCCGTATCTCGACGTATTTCTGCACGGCCGGAACGATTGTTCTGCCCTTGCCGCCGATGAGGATGGCCCGCATCCGAAGCGGCTGGTTCGCTGCGAGCTTCAACGGCGTGTGAGCCGCCAGAGCGTTCTCGAAGCGGCCCTCACTGATGCCCGGGCCGGTCAGCGCCATCACGTGTGCGCCCGAGTTGTAGAGCCGGTCGGGTGAATCGAAGATCGCCGCCACGGCGTCGGAGGGCTCCCAGATCAGGCCGATGTAACGGTCATCGTGGGCAATCGCCATCAGAGGGAATGTGATCTTGACCGGGTCGGGCACCCGGCGGATGTGCTCGGGCGTCGTGATATCGGCCTCGCTGCTGCTCGGCTCATCGGCCAGATATTCCAGGCCCGCAAAGAGGCCCTGGGTCTTCCGCGCGGCGAACGTGCCGAGCCCGGGAAAGAGTGTCAGCCAGGGCAGGGAAAGGACATCCGTGTCTCTGTCCACCGTCACTGCCGTCTCGACGACGATCGTGCCCGCCGCCGTCCCTGCCTGGAAGCGGCGTGTCAGCTCCCACTGCCCGCCCCGACAGTCCTTCAGGGTCGCGCGGGAGAGGATTGCACCGGCCTTCGCGACGGCGTCGAATCGTGCCTCACTCAGTCTCAGCCACTCGGGCCGGTCGTGAACCATCACGCCGATTATTTCCGCGTGATAGCCCACAGCCATCTCTTTTCCATCCACTGTGACCGCGAAATCGCCCCAGTTGGCTTGATGATGCTCAATGGTGATTTCCCCCGAGTTCACGGAGGCAGATGCGGCCCCTTGCCGGCGGCGCGGCCTCTTGGGCCGCTCGAATGTGGGCGGTTGCAGCGGAGCGAGCGTTTCGATCTGGATTGAGCGGACCACGACAGGCCCCTCGCTGGCGGTCGGATCGAGACGAAAACGGGCGCCCGGTCCCAATGGTTCGTGGATGAGCACCGAGTATTCATGCCACTGTCCGTCGTTGAGCACGGTGAAACGAACGGAGCGGCCCGCCTGAAAGGTTCTGCCGTAGAAGAGCTCGGCGTGTGTGTCGGCATTTGACTTCATCGACACGCGGACCCGGGTCATCCCCTCGCCCGGCAGGTCCACCGCCGGTCCCTCGATCCACGGGTCGTTCCCGGCCGAGCGGAACGCAAGACCCTCCGACGAGACGGCTGTCTCTTCCACGTACTGGTTGCCCTGCCAGCCCTGCATGCCTTTCGCGAAGTCCCACGTGACAGCCACCTTCGACGAGGCCTCCGCAGAGACGATGGCTCCAAGCGAGAGCACTGCGAATGTCAAGCCGGCACGTGTCCCTGCAACAGCGGTGTCGATCATAAGTATCCTCCATGTTCATCGGGGTCGAACTACAGGAGCCCGATAGTATAATGGTTTCCATGAGCCTGGAACAGGAAACTAAAGACAAGGCCCTGGAACTCGGCTTCGATGCGGTGGGCATCACAGACGCTTCGCCTATCGGGCCCGAGCATGTCGAGCATTTCGAGGCTTGGCTTCGATCCGGCTACGCGGGGCGGATGCACTACATGCATCGCAATCTGGACAAGCGAATCGATCCGGGCAAGCTCCTGGACGGCGCCAGATCGGTAATCGTCGTCGCGCTGAACTACAAGATCCGCGAGGAGGCGGTCGAGCTGGCCGACCCGGACAATCCGGTCGGCAGGGTGGCCCAGTACGCGCGGTACGAGGACTACCACCCGTTCCTCAAGTCGCTTTTGCACAAACTGGCCGACTTCCTCCAGGCAATGACGGACCAGCGGCACACGTTCAAGATCTGCGTGGATTCTGCCCCCGCGGCGGAAAAAGCCCTGGCGGTTCGGGCAGGTCTGGGCTTCATCGGGAAGAACCATCTGCTGATCCATCCGCAGTTCGGACCGCAAGTCTTGCTCGGCGTGCTGATAACGACCGCGGGTCTGCGTCCCGACCACCCGCATACCGGGACGTGTGGGCAGTGCCGCCTTTGCCTGGAGGCGTGTCCGACCGGCGCACTGCGGCCCGACGGCTTTCTCGATGCACGCCGGTGCATCAGCTACCTGACCCAGTACGAATCGAAGGACCACCGGGCCCGCGACATCGGCCACTGGCTGTTCGGCTGCGATGAGTGTTTGCTGGTATGTCCCTTCCAGCAGAACGCCCCGGCGTGTGCCAATCAGCATTTCAGACGCCACATCGGGGGGGCCGGGCTGGACCTTCGGGAGTTGCTTGAGCTTACCCCGGAGGCTTTCAAGGCTGAGTTTGGCGACTTACCCCTGGCCGGACCGGGGTTCGAAATGCTGAGACGCAATGCGAGGCTCTGTATGGAGAATCTCAGAATCGCCTGAGCCGTGTCCCGGGGAAGCTCTCGGCAAGCTTCGCATTCTACTTCGACCCGCGCACATCGAGTCCTCGGCCCCGACGGGCGGCGGTCGGCTCTGCGCGCAAGCGCAGCGGTTCGACCGGTCGTTAAGGAAATTCCTTACTGGGACCTGCCGCTACGGGACGAGGAAGAAGTCGGTGTCGCAGGAGGGGACTTCGCAGCCAGTGACTTCTGTGCCGCAGTACATATCGCGCAGAGTGTAGATGTCGTCGTCGGAGATGCTCGTATATCGCACCTTTGTGAATTCCACAGAGCCGTCGTACAACAGGGCGTTCTGACCGCGGTAATCATGGTTCCTGCTGTTGGAGCTGACTTGGTGCTCGGAGAGCTTGAGGCGGAGCAATGCGGAGTGATCCAACGGAAGATCCTCGAAAAGCGGATTTCGATCCGCCATGAGCACTCGTTTTTGCATCAGACCCCGACTGTCGGACGTGGGACAGGTAACACATACACTGAAGCTGATGTACATCCGACCGGGAAAATCGTTGAAGTCTTGAATCTCGAATCCCTCAAAGTTGAGCCTACGTGTCTCGCGTCGCCCGCGACAGAGGAACATTTTCGGCTCGACATAGCCGCCCCTGACGAGCAGCCAGGCCCGACGGCTGTTGGAATGGTTCTCCTTGCCCTGGTAGCCCACCTTCCACAACGGCATTCCCGGGGTCATCGCCACAGCCGGCAAGAGGCCGTCATGATCCGCCACATAGTTGCTCAATCCCCCGTAGATATTGGCCAATTGACTTCCGCATCGGGTTTGCCAGTATTGGCCTCGCACGAAACCGATCGTCGGCAAGAGGATGCCCACGAACAGGATAATCGCGGCTGCAGCGGTAATTACCTCGCTCCAGTTGCGCCACAAGGGGATTCTGACGGTGCGAAACCTCGATTGCTCGGCGGCGAGCAGCTCCTCCAGCCGGTCGCGGTTGGCTCCGCCGGGCGAGGCCTCATTCAGGCGTGAAAAAAGCCGCTCCGTCAGATCATCCGGACACGGCTCCACCTCGACGCTCTCCAGCGGTGCAAGCGTACCCCGAAGCGTCTGATGGATTTCGGCGGCCTCCGGACTGGACGCCAGGAGCATTTCGGCTTCAGTGATTTCGTGCTCAGAGGTCAACCCCAGGGAGTAGTCGAATAGCAATTGCTTCTGGTCGTCATTTAGCGTTGTCATCTGACCTCTTTGCTCCCCACTGATTCCTTCCAGTCTTTGGCGAAGCGGGCCACGGCGGTATGGAGCCTGCTCTTGACGGTCCCTATGGGTATACTGAGTGTGTCGGCCATTTGTTTGTAGGAAAATCTGTTAAAATAGGCCAGGATGAGGATCTCGCGCAGACTCTCCGGCATATTCGCTATAACCTCGCTAACCCGCTCCGCCGTTTCCGTTCGTTCCACCTCGTCGTACGGCACGGTCGTGTCGGAACCAAGGCTGTTGAGCATCTCGTCGAACGACATGTCCTCCGATTCGGAGATGGTCCCGATGGGCACGGCGGCGGTCCTCTGGTTCTTGCGCAGGGCGTCTTTGGCCTTGTTGGCTGCGATCGTGAACAGCCACGGGCGGAGCGGCCGGCTCAGATCGAAGCTCTTCCGGCTGGCGAACAACTGGAGAAAAGTCTCCTGGAAGACGTCATCCACGAGGTCCGGCTGATTCAGGAACTGCTTCAGAAAGGCGTACAAACCGTTCTTGTACCGGCGGACGATCTCGCGAAAGGCCGCCTCGTCGCCCTCCATGTAGCACTGCAGGAGTCCTGCATCCGTCAGTTTTTCAAAGGGATGTTTCATAAGGGTTTTCCCCGTACGAAATCCCATTATAAGAGATACCTCCCAAAAGAGAAGCCCCTGCCGGATTGATCGCGTCACAAAAGCCCGGTCTCGGATGGCTGCACCGCCCGCCGTCGGAGAACCTCGGTGCCGATTCCGGTTATCGGGCCCTTTGGCTGGCGGTCTTCGGCCGTGGGGCACGAGTAGCCAGGCCGCCCCGCGCCCGGCTACGCCCTCCAAAATGGCAAAAACCCCCGGAAAGGATGGCAATTCAAGAACCGCGTGCCTCTGAGGATTGTATCAAATTGCCTCATGACCCATACGGAAACGTCAATCGTGAAAGGGCAGACCATGGAAAGCTACAGAAGGACCTTAGGAAAGCTCGTTCTTGCATTGACGCTCTTTGCCTCGTTTGGGGCTTCCGTCGCGAGCGCAGCCGAGGGCGCAGAACCGAACGCGGCGGGCAGCTCCGCCATGGACCTGAGCAAGCTGGACGTGAGCACTGGCCAGGAGATTCTCACCAGAATCTATGGCTACATGGCCGAATACGGCCTGAAGATCGTCGCGGCCGTATTGATCTTCCTCGTGGGGCGCTGGGTGGCGAAGCTCCTTTCCCGGCTCGGCGGCAAGGCCATGACGAAAACCAAAATGGACCCAACACTCGTCCATTTCGTCCAGGACCTGTGCTACGTGGCCCTGCTGATGTTCGTCCTCATTGCCGTCCTGGCGAAACTTGGTATTCAGACCGCCTCTTTCATCGCGGTCCTCGGTGCCGCCGGTCTGGCCGTCGGCCTGGCGCTGCAGGGATCCTTGTCCAATTTCGCCGCGGGGATCCTGATGCTCATCTTCAAGCCGATCCGCGTGGGCGATTTCGTGGAGGCCGGCGGCGTGAAGGGGTCCGTCAAGGAGCTCGGGATCTTCACGACGGTATTGAACTCGCCGGACAACGTGAGGATCATCGTGCCGAACTCGCAGGTCATGGGGGGAAGCATCAGCAACTATACCGTCAATGGAACGCGGCGCGTCGACATGGTGATTGGCGTCTCCTATGGCGATGATCTCAAGAAGGCCAAAGAGGTCATCGAAGGCGTGTTGAGGGCCGAAGAACGTATTCTTGCGGAGCCGGCGCCGGTCGTGGCCGTCTCGGCTCTGGCCGACAGCAGCGTGAACTTTGTCGTCAGGCCGTGGGTCAACGTGGCCGACTACTGGCCCACCTATTTCGACCTGACGGCTCGGATCAAGCTTGCACTCGATGAGAACGGCATTACAATACCCTTCCCGCAGCGCGACGTGCATTTGAAGGACGGAAATCTGCCTGCTGCGAAGAAGTAGCGTGGACGAAGGCAACAAGGAGATCGGGGCTGCCTGCGTGCAGACCCGCGAACGGAACTCATGTAAGGAGGCCGAGAAATGCGCAGCTCCATATGGAAATCGATGATCGTGTGCGTGGTCGCACTCACTGGGCTCGTCCAGGCCGACGAGGTCCTTTTCAAGAATGGGGACCGCCTTTCCGGCGAGATCCTTCGATTGACGGACGGCAAGCTCGTCCTCAAGTCGGAGACAGCCGGCGAGGTCACGCTGAACCTGGCGGACATCCAGACCTTCAGCAGTGAGTCGGCCCTGTCGATCCACCTGAAGGACGGCACGGTGCTGCATCAGCCCGTCGCCGCCGCCCAGCCGGATGAGTTCGCCATAGAAGAGGGTGAGCCGCTTCGTGCCCAGACGTTTCCCCTGGCCCAGATTGCGTCCATCAATCCTCCCGCCAAGCCGAAGCCGAAGTGGACGGGCAGCATTTCCGGGGCCGTTGCGTCGACGCACGGCAACACCAAGGCCGACTCTGTCACCGGCAGTCTGAGCGTCGGCAGGCGGAGCGAGAAGGACCGGACGACGGTGACCGCCGATTACGCCCGCACGGAGCAGGAAGACCAGGTTACCAAGCAGGACGAGACCATTGAGAACTGGTGGCGAGCGACGGGGCAGTATGACTATTTCTTCACGAAGAAGCTCTACGGCTTTGTCAATGGCCGGTATGAGAAGGATGACGTCTCGGAGTTGGACCGCCGCGTCATCGTCGGTGCCGGTGTCGGTTACCAGTGGGTCGAACGGGAGGATCTGGCCTTCTCCACCAACCTCGGTTTGGCCTCACTGTACGAGAAGTTCGACACCGTGAATAACAGCAACAGCGAGATCTCGCTTCTGTTGGGATATAACCTCAACAAGACCCTGTGGCACAAGGTCAAGCTTCTGCACGATCTGACCTACTACCCGAGTCTGGAGAAGTTCTCCGACTACTATCTGACGAGCACGGGAGAGCTGCGGGCGACGATGATCGAGAACCTGTTCGCGAGCTTCCGGGTGATCTTCAACTATGATGCCACACCCGCACCGGGTCAGGGCAATACCGACGTCAAGTACCTGCTCGGGGTCGGCCTGACGTTTTAGCCAAACAAGGACCGAAGAAGAATCAAGCCGGTCGAGACTGCAAGGTCTGGCCGGCTTTCCTTTCTCGCCGTGCGCCGGCTGCAACACACGAGAAGAGCCCCTTCCGTGGGGAAGAGGCTCTTGGATTTCCGGGGACTCTGTAGGCCGCGGTCCGGCGACGCTATTCCGCCAAGATTGTGGAAGGCAGATCCTTGCGACAGGCCACCGCGCCATAGTAGGCGATGAAGACAAAGCAAAGCAGTGGGACCCAATAGGCCGCATTGATACTGCCTGTTTTGGTGGAGACATAGCCTTCAATCTGGGTGATGACCGCAGCGCCGGCAATCGCCATGATTTGTAGCGACGAAGCGATCTTGGTGTCTTCACCCAGGCCACGCACGGCCAGCCCGAAGATCGTCGGGAACATCAGTGACATGCAGCCCGAGATACCCACCATGGCGTACACGCCGACCCGACCGCCGACATAGATGACCATGACGCTGAACACGGCGGCCAGGCACGACAGGATCGCGAGCAGGTTGGAGGGCTTGATATACTTCATGATGTACGTGCAGACAAAGCGCGAGGCCACAAACAATATCAGCGAGGCGATGTAATAGGTAGCCGCCATCTGCTCGGCCGTCTTGCCCCCGCCTCCGCCGCTGGCGACCAGCTCCTCAAGTTTCAGTTCCTGCATGGCATAGCGGATAATGAAAGACCAGACGCCAATCTGCGCGCCGACGTAGAAGAACTGGGCGAAGACACCCCACATGTAATGTCTATTGCGGAGCAGCCGGCCGAAAGTGGGCCCCAAGTTCAGCGGCCCGCCGGCCTCGTGCGTTCTGGGCATGTTCTTGTTGATGGCGATCAGTATCCAGGTCACGGTGAGGATGAGCCCCACGGTCACGTAGGTCATGGTAACCGCATTCAACTCCCCGGTCTGAATGGCCTGCAACTCCGCCTGGCTCATGGCCGCGCGTTCCTCGGCACTGGCGGTGTTCAAATTGGAGAGAATGAACGCCTGACTGATGATGACGCCCATGATAGATCCCATGGGATTGAAGGACTGGGCAAAGTTCAGCCGGCGCGTGGCGGTGGCCTCGGGTCCCATCGAAATAATGTAGGGGTTCGCCGCCGTTTCGAGAATTGACAGCCCGCCGAACAAGATCCAAATGGCGCCGAGGAAGCAATAGTAGTTGGCCGTCAGCTTGGCCGGGAAGAACAGCAGAGCGCCCATCGAGTAGAGACCCAGCCCCAGAAGCACGCCGGATTTGTAGCTGTACTTTTTGATGTAAATAGCCGCCGGAATCGCGAGCAAGCCGTAGCCGGCGCCGTAGCAGACGACCTGAATCAGAGCCGTCTTCGTGTCGGTCATGCTCATGATTCTCTTGAACGCCGCCAGCAGGGTATCGGTCATGTTGTTGGCCAAGCCCCACCAGGCGAAGAGACTGGTCAGAAGAATGAAGGGCCACAGAATTCCAGGCGGAAGCAATACCGGTTTTTCCGTCGAACCGCCCACGCTGTGAGAAGACGTCTCTGCCATAGTTGCGTCCTGTACTTGGGTGAACACGTCCCATTCTGTCCGAGCGAGGGAACGACCCCGGCTGACAGAAAGCGCTATAGAATGATCTCCGGGCCCCAGAACGTCAAGGACTGTTTGCCATCACGACCTATTATTCCGGCCAGCCACAAACGACCAAGCATTGGCATGGTCTCGCTGGGTATCACAGCTACGTCAACTGGAACTGCGGCCAGGACGACACCAAGGGGTCCGGATTCGAGGCCAATTTCAATCCGGTCAAGGACCGCATTCGCAACATCCACATGCATCGCCTGTATGCTGAGGATTATCTCTATCACAAGCTCGTCGGCATCGCCGCAATGATGGCGACCCGTCGGCTGGTCTCGGCCCGGCCGACGGCCGGTGTCAATCTGGAGCCCGATATCATCGCCGCCGTGGTCATCGGCGGCGCCGGCCTCTCCGACGGACGCGGCACCGTCGTCTGAACGATCATCGCCGCCCTGCTGATACCACCTGTCACTTCAGGATCGGCTTGAGGACGATGTTTCGATAGTTGACGCCGGTGTGGTCGCCTTGCAGGTAGATGGGGCCGGGCTTGAATTCGTCGGACCACAGGGCGCCGCCCGTGCAGCCGAGGAGCGGCTCGTTGTCGATGATCGGCTTGCCGTTCAGGATCACTGTCACGTGGCGATCGAGGAGCGTAATATCGAACGTTTGCCACTGTCCGGCCGGCTTCTCGGCGCTCACCCGCGGCTTGATCCGGCTGTAGACGCCTCCCATGTTGTGGGAGTCGCGACCCCGCCCGTAGGTATCGGCGACCTGGACCTCGTAAATGCCGCGCAGATAGATGCCGCTGTTGTTGCCCTTGCCGACATTGACCTCCAGTTTGAGATTGAAGTCCTCGAACTCGGCGACCGTGCGCAGGTTGCCGTAAGAGATATGTGGCTGGCCCTCGCGCTGCACGGGGTTGTTCACCAGGACGCCGTTCTCGACCGACCAGCCGTTCTTCTGCCCCGGGTTCGTCAGCGTCCAGCCGTCCAGGTTGTCACCGTTGAACAGAACAATCGACTGCCCGTACCTCGCCTTGGACAGGTCCGGCTTGGCCGGCAGCGGCGGAATCCGCTTGCCCGTAAACTCCTGCCGGCTGACGCTCGTGCCGTCTCTGCGCGGATCGAGCCGCGTCAGTTGAAGCGTGTCGCCTTCTACCTTCGCGGCGATAACCTCCGGGAACATCTGCGTACGCACCACGTTGCCCCCGGCGTCTTTTCGCTCCACCTTGCGAAGGCGAACGACGACCAAGGTATCACGGTCGATGAAGACGCTGTCCACCGGGACCACACTGCCGCCGCCCCAGAGGATGCTGGCATCGAGATAGCCGGCTTCCTGCGTGACGCCGAGCCAGCCGGCACCCCCGCCGGGGATGGTCAGCGCCCAGCGCCCGATATACGGATTGTCCGTTCCGGCGGCGCCGACGGCCGTGCAGATGATCCACAAAACCATGATTGCCAATGCGTGACGAGCGATCTTCTTCATGCCCAATACCCTTTCCGATGACGTTAAGGACTCTGCGTTCATCCGTTCGTTTGATCCGTGCCGAGAGCGACGAGCCGTATGGCGAAGGTGATGAACCGTCGGGCCCTTCTTCATTGAGCTTGTCACTCGCCTGACAGGATACCGGCATTCCCGCGAGAATTCAACAGATCGTCCGGCCGTCTGTACGGCATCCGTGGCAGCCCGTGCGGCGGGGAGGGAGCGGACCTTGCTGGAAGATCACAGCTTGTCGTCGAAGCCGTAGGTGGTGATCGTTGGTCCGCTCATGCCGCCATGGACGTGGATCAGGCGGATGTTCTTCTCGCCTAATTCGGCGAGGACCTCGGGTGACAAGCCGGGCTCGAGCTGTGGCTCGAACAGAAAATGCTCGTTGAAGTTGTGGTGATCGGGTTTGTACGTCTGCGAGTAGTAGCCACGAAGCACAATGGGCTCGCGCGTGTATCCTTCGATTCGCGTCTCGACCCAGCGGGACAGCGGGGCGGTATAGCCGGCGGTGGGGCCCGTCGGCGCGGGCGGCCAGTAGAACGTCGTCGCGACGGACACCCCCTTCGGGCCCTCGAAGCGCCGCTTCTGCAGAAGGTCTTTGGCCGAGGGCTCTGGGCATGGGCTGAGCTGGACCTGCTCCTTCGTCGTGGGGGTGGGGGCGGGCCAATCCCAGCGCAGCACGGGCTCATCGTATTCGACATCGAAGGTGAGATTGCCGAAGTCCTGCAGCGTCAGGATGGCGCTCTCGGCCGGTGAAACGAGTGTTGGGATGTTGTCTGTGTGTAGCCTGCAATTGCGTGGGTTTCGCGAGTCGGCGATCCGCCAGGCGTCCATCGTGCCTGATGCAGTATAGCCGTGAGAGGCCGAGGGCCATTCCGACATGTGGCCGGTGAGTCGGCCGATCGCGGCATTGGCCGCATAGTCGAGGGTCACCTGACCATAGAGCGTGCTGCTCAAGCTCTCCTCGGTGAGCCAGAGGTTGACCGTCTCAAATTGCCAGCGCGATTTGAGTCGATGGTTGGCAAAGATGTCCCCGTACTCGCCCTGGAAGACGCAATACTCCACGGGCTCGTTGACGAGAAACGGCGTGATCGAAGGCGTATCGTCCGGCTGCGGAATCTCCCGAACCTGCTTGACGACGAGCTTCCCCTCCGGAGCGACCTTCTTATACTCCATCTCCAGCACAAAGTTTTCTTCGCCCGTGACGCCCGCGAACTCGTCGCCCACCTTGACCAGCAGCTCCGCCAGATACGTGTAGTCCTTCTGCCATTCCATGACCGTCGCTCCGAGCGGAACGAGGTTGGACTGGCGCACCTGCCTGGCATACGTGTCGAACGAGTACCTGTGCACGACGACCTCCTCGGGGATGCTGCCGTCGGTCGGATTCGTCACCGAGGTTGCGCCGGCCTGCGTCACAAGCGTGATCTCCCAGTTCGATCCGGAGCGGCGTTTCACAGCGGCGACGCCGTTGGCCATTTCGATCTCGTCGGGGAACGAGTGGTGGGCAAGCATCGCCATGCCGACGTCGGATTCGTCGACGTCGTGACGCAGGCGTTCGAGCCAGGCGTTCTCATTGTAGAAGCTCGCGAAGACCTTGCGAATGACGGTGTACACGCCGCGCTCCTTGGAGCGGCCGGGGTCGCACAAGCACGGCCCGCGATTGTCCCCGTCGAGGTCGTCGGCCAGGCAGCCGCTGTAGCTGTCGTACAGCCCGGCCCCGGTGAATTCCTCGGCGTCCTCCATGTTCGTCGAGCTGCGGAATCGCAATTTCTGGAGCGGATCGAAGCCGTACAGCGGTTCCTGCAAGGCCGACACAATCGCCTGTCTCTGCGCGTCCGTGAAATCCGTCACGGCCTCATCCGTGAACATGTTGCGAATCTCGCTCAGACGCCAGGAGACCGCGGCCATGTCCGAGGGCGGATACCGAAAGCCCGACAGATGGGCGGTGATCGTCTCGCGAAGCGTCCGGCCGTCGGCCAACTCCTGACTGAGGAAATCGTTCCACAGATCGAAGGAGAATGCCATGGCGACCGGTGAATGCTCGGGGATGGCCCTTCGCAGGATCCCGAAGTTCGCGGCTTTGCCGCCGAAGTAGCGAATGTCGGAAGGCATGAGCGCATCCGTACTCATGGCGTAAGAGCCGTAGGCCGTGACCGGTGCGAGATCGAGTTGCGGCGGCTTTTTCAGCGCGAGGATCTCCTGTATCGTGGCGTCATCGAGAGTGCCCTCGAGATCGATCAATCGGACATCCGTTCGGCCGTAGTTCTCGAACGCACGGAGGCAGATCGTGTGGCCCACCAGCTCCTGCGCGCGATTTGCGTCTTCCACCAGGGCCAAGTGCGCGAAGGGAACGCCGTAGGTCTTGGCGAGGATGGCGACATGGGAGTTCGGCGTGGACGGCGAGAGTGTGATGATCCCGGCAACGAACGGGATCTCCGCCGGGACGCCGTCGGTCAGCAGGATATCGTTGGGTTCGAGCGTGCCGTTCAGGTACGCCTCGCCGATAGCGGCGCCTTCCACATACTTCAGCGGGCCGAGGGCCCAGCCTTCGGAGTAGCACGTGTTACCTTCCGCCCAGCGGCCGGCGGAGCTGATCACGATTCCTCGGGTCTCCAGCCACGCGCGATCCGCCTCGGCGGCCGCCCGTTGCTCGTACGTCGGAAAATAGAAGGCGAGGAATTCCTCTGTCGTCAGGACGGCTTGCCTGACGGCGTCGAAGAGCTCGGCGACTTCTTCCTTCGTATAGGGGTCCCGGCCGACAAGCTGGATGCCGTACTCGTTGGGTTGCGACCCGATCTGCGGCGGCGTGATGACCGCTCCGAGCACGCCCTTACGCCCTTCGCGGTAGAGCGTGGCGCGGTCGAATTCCTCGGGCGTCATGCCCGCGAACACCGCAAGATGCTCGGTCGCGAAATGGTAGTGGAACGGGTACTGACGGCCGTCCTGGAAGTACACGCGCAGCGCGCCGTCCGGCTCTCGCAGGATCGTGAACTTCACCCATCCCGGCTCATTTCCGGCCAGTCCATAGACCACGAACGGGTCACCGGGTAACTGGATCTGCGGCTTCCACGGCGGCCCGGACAATGGAGGCGCCGGCCTGTCCTGCGCCGAAACCACGAGCGAAAGCCCCGATATAACCGCGATAATCCACAGGACCCGTGCTCGCAACCGATTCATGTCCTTCATTCGTTGCCCTTCAACCATGCCTTCGCCAGCAGTCCACACGACCACACTACGTAGGGCCCGCCACAGATGTTTATGTGCCGGCAATTTCCCGAAACGTAACGGTCTTTCCCGAGTTTTCGGCACACTGGCCTGTTTACTGAATCCGGAATTGGCGTTGACGGCGCGAGATCGGCCACTATATATGGATTCCTTCAGAGAGCCTTGGGCTGGGTGTCGTGCTTGCGCTTGGCGGAGCGTGCTCCCAGGCTTGGAACGTCCGTCATGCTTCAAACGAGGAGAAGAACATGTCCGGAAAATGCACACGAAGGGATATCCTGAAATCTTCCGCGGTGACGGCTTCGCTGCTGCTGGCCGAGGCGACCCGCGGCGCGAATCCGCAAGCCCCGATCCCTAATCCGCCGTCGGCACAGCCCTTGCGGCTCGGCCTGATGACCTACAACCTCGCGAAGGACTGGGATATTCCCACGATCATCAAGAACTGCACCGAAACGGGCTTCGAGCACGTCGAGCTGCGGACCACGCACGCCCACGGCGTCGAAGTGACGCTCAACCAGAGCCGGCGGCAGGAAGTCCGCCAGCGGTTCGAAGACGCCGGGATCAAGCTCAGCCTCGCCAGCGCCTTCGCCTATCACTCGCCGGACGCCGACGAGTTGAAGAAGAACATCGAGGGCACCAAGGAATACACGCTCCTCGCGCGCGATATCGGCGCGCTGGGCATCCGCGTCTTCCCGAACGCTCTGCTGGCGGACAAGGGCATTCCCGAGGAGCAGACCATTCGGCAGATTGGCAAGGCCGCCGGTGAGGTTGCCGATTTTGCCCACGAGCACGGCGTGCAGATTCGCCTGGCGGTGCATGGGCGGGGCACCAACGTCGTCGGCAAGGTCAAGCAGATGGTCGATTGCTCCGGCAGCCCGCACTTAGCCATCAACTGGAACTGCGACATAAACGACACGAAGGGTCCCGGCTTCGACGCGAACTTCCACTCCGTCAAGGACCGCATCGGCAACATCCACCTGCACGAGCTGACCGACGAGCGGTACCCATATCGCAGGTTGTTCCAGTTGCTTCGAGAATCGGGCTATCAGGGCTATTGTGACGCCGAGATCCCCGCGAGCGCCGAGCCGATCCGCCTGATGAAGTACTACCGAGCCTGCTTCCTGGCGATGCAAAATGTGATCTAATCGGGTCTGGGGGCAGAGCCCCGGATTGGAGGATTAAAATGAACGGGCTGAATCGCAGACAGTTTCTCCGTGGCTCACTGGCGGCCGGCGCGTTCCTTGCCACGCCGCTGTCGAGGGTCCTCGGCGCCAACGATGCCATCCGACTGGGTGTCATCGGCGTCGGCTCAAGCGTCAAGATCGGCGGCATGGGCAAGAAGGAAATCCGCGCGTTTCTGCAGAAGCCGGGCATTCGCTTCACGGCCCTGTGCGATTGCGACACGGCGCACCTCATGCCTCAGATCGAGAAGCTTCGCGACCACAATCCCGGCATCAAGGCCTATACGGACATGCGCGAACTGCTCGACGACAAGAACGTGGACGCCGTCATCGTCACCACCCCCAACCACTGGCACGCACTGGCGACCATCTGGGCGTGCCAGGCGGGCAAGGACGTCTACGTGCAGAAGCCGACGTCGCACACGATCTTCGAGGGCCGCCAGATGGTGGAGGCGGCGAACAAGTACCGACGCATCGTGCAGGCACCGCACGGCCCGCGCGAGCGGACGGGTTTCGGCGAGGCGTTTGCATACATTCGGGAGGGCAAGCTCGGCAAGGTCCTCTACGCGCACGGGCTCAACTACAAGCCCCGCCCCAGCATCGGCAAGGTCAACGGCCCCCAGCCGATCCCGTCATCGATCGACTACGACCTATGGTCCGGCCCGGCCGACAAACGCCCGCTCCTGCGCGAGTATCTCCACTACGACTGGCACTGGGACTGGAACACCGGCAACGGCGACCTCGGCAATATGGGCATCCACTACATGGACGGCTGCCGCTGGGGCCTCGGCCAGGACACGCTGCCCAGGCACGTCATGAGTCTGGGCGGCCGGTTTGGCTACGAGGACGACGGCGAGACGCCCAACACGCAGATCATCTTCCTCGACTACGATCCGGCGCCGATTCTCTTCGAGGTCCGCGGCCTGCCAAAAAGCAAGGACCGACGCACCGACAACTGGCGCGCATCCGACATGGATGCGTACAACGGCGTCCAGATCGGCACGATCATCCGTTGTGAGGATGGCTACGTCACCGGCCGTTCCGGCGGCGGCGCAGCAGCCTACGACAACAGCGGCAACCTCATCCGGGAATTCGAGCCGACCAACCCCGATCTGCGCACCAACTTCCTGGAAGCCGTGCGCAGCCGCCGGGCCGGGGATTTGAACGCGCCCGTTCTCCAGGGCCACCTCTCCGGGGCTCTCGTCCACTTGGCCAACATCTCCTACCGCCTCGGTAAGGAGACGGCCCCCGATGACATTCGCGAGAGGATTGAGGGCGAGAAAGCCCTCACGGATTCCTTCGACCGCTTCCTTACCCACCTCGACGCAAACGGGATCGATCTCACGAAGACCCCGATCCGCATGGGTCCCATGCTCACGATGGACCCGGGACAGGAACGGTTCACCGGCGCGTTCGGCGAATCGGCCAACATGCTCGTCTCGCGCAATTACCGCGAGCCCTATGTCGTGCCGGATGAGGTCTGACCATCGATCAAGTCCCCCTCCTGCGGGGGCGTCCGCGTGGGGGGCAGGGCCGGAAATCACGTGACGAAGCGGCTTTTTCCGGGCTTTCCGGCCGGCCGGCGGCGAAAAAGAGGCCGGTATGGGGGGGATTTTCGGTTGAATCCGGCCAGACGCGGGATATTACCCTATTGTGAGCTTCTATGACTGAGTCACCCGATACAAACGAATTCCTCCGCCTGCTGATGGCGAATCAGAAGCGGATCTATGCCTTTATTCTGGCGATGGTCCCGAATCACGGCGATGCGGAGGACCTGTTCCAGGAGACGGTCCTGCTGATGTGGTCCAGGTTCGCCAGCTTCGCACGGGGCACGAACTTCGCCGCGTGGGGGATTACCGTAGCCCGGTACCAGATCCTGAGCGCCCGGAAGCGCCATTCCACGCGCCGATTGCGGTTCAGCCGGATCGCCCAGGACTTGTTACAGGCCGACTCGGCCGATTTCGTCGATCAGATCGACATCCGGATGCAGGCGTTGCGAGGTTGTATTCGCAAGCTCCGGCAGGCCGATTACGACCTCATCCGAATGCGCTATGAGGATGAGGTGGCGATCAAGGCGATTGCCGAGCGGATGGGACGGTCCGTGCAGAGCGTGTACAAGCGGATGGCCCGCGTTCATGATGCGCTGCTGCGATGTGTACGCAGGGCGATCGGCAGAGAGGAGTTCGCATGAGCCAGCAGGAGGCGCATATCCCGGGGAGCTTCGCGGAGTGGATCGTTCGTTCTCTGGACGGGACGATCACCGACGAGCAATTCGCATCGCTGGACCGCGAGATCGCCACCAATGCGGCGGCCCGTATGTACTATCTGGAGTTCATCGCGACCTACGTCGGCCTGGTCGATTTGGCCGGAGTCCTGCCGAAGGCCGAGAGCATTGTCGGCACGGACGCCGTGTCCGGCGCCGACGATGCCTTGGAACAACTCGGCGCTGCACCTGGCATCGCGGAGCGTCGCACGCCAAAGGCGGCCAGGAACCGGGATGAGGGGGCCCTTCGTATCGGTGCCGACGTCTCGGAGGAAGAGAAAGTTCGCGAGATCGAACGTTACGCGCGTCAGCAGCTTGCCGCCTTCCTGGCCGAGGAGCATGAGCAGCGGCGCGAGCCGGATGTTGGCGAGCCCGGGTGGGACCTGTGGGATGCCGTGGGCAGAGCCGCCCACACCGCCGGCCGGCTTTGGGCCACGGGCACGCGGGCGGTCAAGACCGCAGGCACGGTTCTGCTGGTGGTCGGCGTTGCTGTGGTCATCGGCCTCTACATCTACGCGCATCGGACCCTGGGTGTGCTGGTTGACTCGGTCGACGCCAAGTGGGACATCGCCATCGAGAGTACCGGGAAGCTGCGGCCCGGCCGCATGACCCTGGAAGAGGGGTATGCCCGCATCCGGCTCAAGAAAGGCGCCGACGTGATCCTGCAAGCGCCCAGCACCTTCTGGCTGCAGACAACCAACCGGATGTTTCTGGACAATGGCTGGCTCACGGCCAAGGTCCCTCCTGCCGCACGTGGATTGACGATCAGAACATCCGCCTCCACCTTCGTCGACCACGGCACAGAGTTTGGCCTGTTGGTTGGTGCCCAGAGCAGTGCGGAAATACACGTCTTCGACGGACGAGTGGGATTGACATCCGGCGGTAAGGCAGACGCCGCGGGCGGACTGCAGGAATTGAGCGAGGGACAGGCCGCTACGATCGATGTAAGTGGTCAGGTCGACCGTACGACTGTGAAGAACAGGCCTCATCTGTTTGTCCGTGATATGCCCTCCGGCGGCGGCTTTGGGATTCCCGGAAAACGACTTGGTCTGGCCGATATGATCGGGGGCGGCAACGGACTTGACGTCGGCCAATTAGGGCAGGGCATCGATCCCACGACCGGGCAGACCACCGCTCAGCGCAAGCTCATTAAGAAAGGGAGCGCCGGCTATCGGGAGACGCCCTCGCTGCTGTTTGTCGACGGGGCCTTCGTGCCGGATGCCAACAGTAGGCCAATCGTCATCACCTCAACAGGAATCATATTTAACGAATGTCCGACGACGTGTGGAGTGTGCTACGAGAGCATCAACAACGGGGCCATCTTCCGGCCCGGCTCGCGGCCCGCTCATTCGGGCTCGCTGCTGGGGCACGTCTATGACACCAAGGCTCGGCCCTCGATTGGGATGCATCCCAATGCGGGGATCACCTTCGATCTGGACAAGATTCGGGCCTGCACGCCGGACGCAAGAATCGTCCGTTTTCGAGCCTTGTGCGGCCTGTCCGAGACCGTCGCACGATACTTCGACCGGGAATGGGACCCGCGCCAGATCAAGGCGGACTTCTGGGTCCTGATCGATGGACACGTCCGGTTCTCGCAAAAGTTGGGAGCGGTCCCACCACAGGCCCAGCAAATCGACATGCCGATTGGTCCGGCAGACCGGTTCCTAACGCTGGCGGTGACAAACCCCGGGGATTATCTGTACTGCTGGGGCATATTCGCCGAACCTATGCTGGAACTGACAAGGAATTGAGCGCTGTGAAGATGGCGTAGGGTAAGAAAACTGTTTTGGCCAGATCGTTCGAGTTCGACGGGGAGTTTGATGGAGGCTTCGGCCGGAAGGAGGAAAGGGCACTCTTGTGAGGTACAGACCGCGGTCTTTGCGTGGTTCTGCAATTGTCCAGATTGATTTTTCTGTAGGAGGATTGTTATGTGCAAGAAACTGATGTACCTGGTGTTGGTCGTTTTCGCGTCGGGTGTGGTTCTGACGAGCCCGGCCGGCGCCGAGTTGGTTGGCTGGTGGAAGCTCGATGAGACCTCCGGTACGGTCGCCGCCGATTCATCTGGCAACGGCCTCGACGGCACCCTCACCGGTGGCGGGACATGGGTGGCCGGTCAGCTCGGCGGGGCCTGGCAGGGGGACGGTTCCGATGACTACATCGAATTGGGAGATCCTGCGGCCTTGGACTTGAGCGGCGCCGGTCAGGCAACCATCACGGCCTGGGCGAATGTGGCCGTCACGAAGAATCACAACTCCATTCTTACCAAGGGAGAATGGAGAGATGCCTACTCGCTGCTGGTCAAAGGGGATACCAGTCCTCCCAATCGGCTCTGGACGGGGAACAACACTTCCGTCTTCTCTGCCGACCCTGTTCCTCTCAATGAGTGGACCCATGTGGCCGTGACGATCAGTGGCGATCTGACGAATTTCTACATCAATGGCACGCTCAACGGCCCGGCCGACCAGGACCGGGGCGAGCCCATTGACAACCCGGCCCGGAATGCGGCGATCGGCCGAGAGGATCGAAGCGGGAGCGATCCCCGGTGGTATTTCAACGGGATGCTCGACGACGTGCGCGTTTACAACGAGGCCCTGCCCGAGGAGCAGATTCAGGCCATCATGCTGGGGCGTGACATGGGCGCACAACTTGCCATCAACCCGGGGCCTGCCGATGGAGCCGCCGATGTGCCTTTCGATGTGGTCCTGAGCTGGGCGCCGGGCGAGTTTGCCGCAAAACATGATGTCTACCTCGGCGCCTCGTTCGACGATGTCAACGCCGCCGAGATCGGCGCCGACAGGGGCGTATTGGCCAGTGAAGGACAGACTGATAGTACTTACCAGCCGCTCGAGCCGCTCGAATTCGGCGCGACCTATTACTGGCGGGTCGACGAGGTCAACGCTCCGCCGGACGGCAGCATTTTCAAGGGAACCGTCTGGAGCTTTACGGTCGAGCCATACGCCTACCCGATCGAGAATATTGTCGCCTCCGCCAGCTCTTCCAGCGCAGACATGGGCCCGGAGAAGACAGTGGACGGCTCCGGCCTGAACGATGCCGACGAGCACTCGAAGGAAGACGTAACGATGTGGCTCAGCCAGTTCGGGGCCGCCGAGCCGACCTGGATTCAGTATGAATTCGATCGAGTCTATAAGCTCGACGAGATGTGGGTGTGGAACTTCAATCAAGGGATCGAGCCCTACGTCGGCTTCGGCGTCAAGGACGCCATGATCGAATACTCCGCCGACGGCGAGACCTGGACCACGCTGGAGGGCGTGCCTGAGTTTACCCGAGCGGCGGGAAAAGACGGGTACGTACACGATACCACGGTCGATTTCGGCGGGGTTTCGGCAAAGCTCGTCAAGCTGACCTGTACCGACAACTGGGGCGCCCTGTCGCAGTATGGCCTCAGTGAAGTGCGGTTCTTCCACGTGCCGGTCCAGGCGCGAGGTCCGGAGCCGGCGGATGGGGCGACCGGCGTGGAGCTGGATGTCGCCCTGAACTGGCGGCCGGGCCGCGAGGCCGTTTCGCATGAGGTCTATTTCAGTGATGACGCCGAGGCAGTCGCCGCCGGCACGGCCCCGATGGAAACCCTGGACGAGCATCGCTTCGACGTGACTTCGCTGGACTTCGGGACGGCCTACTCCTGGAAGGTGGACGAGGTCGGTGAGGCGGCCAGTTATCCGGGCGAGGTCTGGAGCTTCACGACGAAAGAGTACGCGGTGATCGATGACTTCGAGAGCTACAACGACGACGTGGACGCCGGCACGACGATCTTCGACACCTGGATCGACGGCCTGACGAACAACACCGGTTCGCTCGTCGGTTACTGGGAGGCGCCATTCGCCGAGCAGACGGTCGTTCACGGCGGCAAGCAGTCGATGCCGTTAGACTACAACAACGTGGTTTCGCCATGGTACAGCGAGGCGTATCGGGACTTCTCGGTCGCACAGAACTGGACCGTGAACGGATCGGACACGTTCGTGCTGTACTTCCGGGGCCGGCCGCTGTCGTTCCTGGAGCCTGCGCCGGGCTCGATCATCATGAGCGGCGAGGGCACGGACATCTACGGGACCGCAGACCAGTTCCGGTTTGTGTATAAGTCGCTCAGCGGCGACGGTTCGATTGTGGCCAGGGTCGAGAGCTTGGACGATACGCATGACTGGGCGAAGGTCGGCGTGATGATCCGGGAGAGCCTGGATCCGGGCTCGCGGTTTGCCATCGTCTGCGCCACGCCGGCCAACGGCGTTCGGTACCAGGCTCGCTTGCTAAATCTCGGTGGAGCGACGAGCGATACGCCGGTGGCGACGCCGGAACAGATGGCCCTGCAGACGCCCGTCTGGGTCAAGGTGGAACGGTCGGGTGATGAGTTCAACGGGTACTATTCGACCGACGGGGCGACCTGGACGGCGATGTCGTGGAACCCGCAGACGATCAGCATGATGAATAGCGCCTACATCGGTTTGGCGGTGACCAGTCACGCGTCCGGCGTTTCGTGTACCGGTGAATTCTCGGGGATCACGACGAGCGGTGGCGTGAGCGGGTCGTGGCAGACGGCGGAGATCGGCGTGGCGCAGCCGAGCAATACGCCGGCGCCGCTGTACGTTGTGGTCGAGGACAGCAGCAGCCGGAGCAAAGCGGTGACCCATCCGGACGAGTCGGCGACGGTCGCGACGGATTGGCAGTCGTGGGCGATCCCGCTCGATGAGTTCCGCTCGGGCGGCGTGGACGTGACGAAGGTCAAGCGGCTGTACATCGGGGTCGGGGACCGGGCCAACCCGCAAGCGGGCGGCGCCGGCTTGCTCTACATCGATGACATCGGCTTCGGCCATCCCGCCGAATAAGCCCGGGGGCTCACTGGCCGTCTCGGCGGTGGGCCTGGATATGGCATGACAGTGCCAGGCGGGCCTGCGTCAATGCGACGCAGGTCCCGCCTTCTCAGGGCATAGGGCAGGATCACGTGCCCGTGCAGGCAGATTCTGCACAGGCCTCCGTGGGAGCGGCAGCCGTCGCTTGGCCGGCGCCCCGTGTCGATACAGCGCGTCGAAGGTGCTGGATTGGGCCTGGCAGGCTCATTGAATAGGAGGCTCCAATATGATATAGTGGCAACAGTTGCTATCGGGCTCTCAGACGTCCCGGCCGGGGGCGTTGGGTCTTGAGAGGCCGAACTCCGCAAGAGTGCCGAGGTGGGTGCATGAGTGCAGACCAAGCCATACGAGAAAGCCTGGTGCAGGGTCTCTGGAGGGAGACATCACGGGGACCCAGAGCGTCATTTCGCAGTATGTCAGATCGGCTCTATCTTCCAGTTATGAGGGAGAACATCCTGCCGGTCTTGTGTCGTTGGGCGTAGCGTGTGCTTCTGACAGGAATGTGTGTTGATATCGGTTGTGAAAGGGTTTGATGATGATGCGATCAATTGGAGTCATGGTTGGGATTGTGCTGTCGATTTTGGCCGGCGCGACCGCCCAGGCGGAACTGAAACTGGTGGTGGATTTCGAAGGCCTTTCGGGCAATCCCGACGGTCAGCCGTGCAACGGGGTCCTGGGCGGCACGTTGGACACCGAGAGCGAGGGTACGGGCAATTCCTCCCTGCGGACTCAAGACGGCAGCAATACGATGAGTGTCATCGGCCACAGTTCGGGCAACCTCGCCCGCGCGATTGGTTTTGGCGGCACAGACAATCCGATCGACAACACCGAAACGGGGATAGGCTTCTTCCGGTTCATGGTTGCCTCCGGCAATATACGCCCCCATATGGGTCTGGTTACGGATACAGACGGCAATCCTGTAAACAGCACGAACACGCAAGACCCGCAGACGGTTCCAGCCGGCTTCAGGCTGGTCGCCAACGGAGCCGGATTTGATGTCGTCACAGTGGACGGTGCGACCGTGCTGGAAACCGGTCTTTCCAGCGGCCAGTGGTACAATGTCTGGATTGTGGCCGATAATTCGGCTGACGTGTTCGATCTGTACATGAGTGAAGCCGAAGGTCCGGCCGGAGCGGCGACCTTGCCGGGTGCCGCGGATCTCATTGAACGCGCCATTCCCTTTGCGGTTGCGACGACAGATCCTCTGAACGGCATGATCTTCGCCAATCCGACCGGCACCGGTCAGGCCTCGAGAATCTACGTCGATGAGATCTACTGGGATGGGGATCAGGGCCTGTCGGCGCCGACGACGGCCAAGAATCCGAGTCCCGGCCCAGCGGAGACGGACGTGCCGACGGATGTGATCCTGGCCTGGACTGGTGCGCCCTCCGCTGTGAAGCACGATGTCTACCTGGGAACGAGCCTGGCCGACGTCGAGGCAGCCTCCATCGACAATCCATTGGGTGTGTTGGCCAGCGAAGGCCAGGCCGACAGCACGTACCAGCCGATTGAGCCGCTTGAATTCGGCACGACCTACTACTGGCGGATCGACGAAGTGAACGCTCCACCGGATGGGGCGGTCTTCACGGGGGCCGTCTGGAGTTTCACCGTTGAGCCGTTCGGCTATCCGATCGAGAACGTGGTCGCCTCCGCCAGCTCTTCCAGCCTCGACATGGGCCCGGAAAAGACGGTGGACGGCTCGGGCCTGAACGATGCCGACGAGCACTCGAAGGAAGATGGGACGATGTGGCTCAGCGCGCTTGGGGCCGCCGAGCCGACCTGGATTCAGTACGAATTCGATCGCGCCTACAAGCTCGATGAGATGTGGGTGTGGAACTTCAATCAGGGGATCGAGCCCTACGTCGGCTTCGGCGTCAAGGACGCCATGATCGAATACTCCGCCGACGGCGAGACCTGGACCACGCTCGAGGGCGTGCCCGAGTTTACCCGGGCGCCGGGAGCCGATGGGTACATGTACGACACGGTTGTTGATTTCGGTGGGGTCTCGGCGAGGTTCGTCAAGCTGACCTGTACGGACAACTGGGGCATACTGTCTCAGTATGGTCTTAGCGAAGTGCGGTTCTCCCACGTGCCGGTCCAGGCGCGAGGGCCGGAGCCGGCTGATGGAGCGACCGACCTGGAACTGGACGTCACCCTCAATTGGCGGCCGGGCCGCGAGGCCGTTTCGCATGAGGTCTACTTCAGTGATGACGCAGAGGCGGTGGCCGCCGGCACGGCCGTGCCGACCACGCTGGACGAACACCGCTTCGATGCGACCTCGCTGAACTTCGGGACGGTCTACTCCTGGAAGGTCAACGAAATCGGTGAGGCAGCCAGCTATCCGGGCGAGGTCTGGAGCTTCACGACGAAAGAGTACGCCGTCGTCGATGACTTCGAGAGCTACACCGACGATATCGACGCCGGCACGACGATCTGGCAGACCTGGCTGGACGGCCTGACCAACGACACCGGGTCAACCGTCGGCTACTGGGAGGCGCCGTTCGCCGAGCAGACGATCGTTCACGGCGGCAAGCAGTCGATGCCGTTCGACTACAACAATGTGAATTCGCCGTACTACTCAGAGATCGAGCGGAGTTGGGATTCTCCCCAGGACTGGACGATCAACGGCGCCGATACACTCAGCCTCTACGTTCGGGGCAATCCCGCCGGCTTTGTGGAAACGCCGCCCGACACGATCACAATGAGTGCCGGTGGATACGACATCTGGGGTACGGAGGACGAATTCACGTACGCCTTCAAATCACTCAACGGCAACGGCTCGATTACGGTCCGTGTGGACAGCCTGGTGAATTCTGATCCGTGGGCGAAGGCCGGCGTAATGATCCGTAACGGTCTCGGGACAGACGTCAAGAATGCGATGGCCTATGTCACTCCAGACGGCCGGGTCGGCTGGCAGTACCGCGAGCTTCCCGTTGGCGATTCCGTCAGCACGCGAAGCGAACCGGGCGTCGCGCCGCTGCCCCACTGGGTCCGATTGACTCGCACGGGCAATCTCATCAAAGCCGAGCACTCGAGTGACGGCACGACATGGGAGCCCATGGTCGAAGAGGCCAATCCGGCCGAGCCGTCCTCAATCGAGATTACCATGACCGGCACGGTGCTCGTCGGCTTGGCCGTGACCAGCCACACCACAACCGCTACCACAACCGCCGAGTTCTTCGGGGCTTCCACAGAGGTCCCGGGCCCATGGCAGGTGGCGCAAATCGGAACGGACCTTGTCTTCAACGACCGTGCCGATCTGTACGTGGCGCTCCAGGATAAGAGCAATCGCCTCGCGGTGGTCAAGCATCCCGATCCGGGTGCCGTGCTGCAGGATGCGTGGCAGCAGTGGCGTATTTCCCTGGCGGACTTCACCAACGTCAACCTCGCGGCGATCACGAAGCTGTATATCGGGGTAGGGGACCGGGACAACCCGCAAGCGGGCGGCGCCGGCATGCTCTACATCGACGACATCGGCTTCGGCCATCCCGCTCCCGGCGACGGAGCCGCCGAATAGCGTCGGCAGCGAATTCGCGGACAGCGCATCTCGGGGCCTGTGCCGGTTCGGCATGGGCCCCGTTTCTTTGGTGCGACCGCGACCGTCGAGCTTGCATCGATCCTTCGGCGGGAGTATCCTTCGAGACGAGAGCATCCGGCATCGTAGTACCGTGACAATCGCGTCCATGGGAGGCAACATGAAACAGATCGTTCTGCTCTTCGGCATCGCCGTAGTTCTGGCTTCGAGCGCCCACGCCCGCGACTACCACGTCGCGACGGACGGCGACAATGCAAATCCCGGCACGATGGACAGGCCCTTTGCCACGCTGGAAAAGGCCCGAGACGTCATCCGGCGGATTCGAACCCGCGTGCCGGCCGACGAAGCGATCACCGTGTATATCCGTAGCGGCCAGTATTTCCGCACATCGTCCTGCGTGCTCACAAAGGATGATTCCGGCGTCGAGGGCAGGCCGATCACCTACCGGGCGTATCCGGGCGAGGACGCTCGCTTCATTGGGGGCCGGCAGCTTGAGCCGCAGTGGTTCTCACCCGTTGCGCAGGATTCTCCGGAATGGACGCGCCTTGACCCGAGCGCTCGTGGTCATTGTCTCAGGGCCGACCTGCCCTCGCATGGCGTCCACCCCCGGGGCGAGCCTCTGCAGGCGGAGCTGAGCTTCAACGGCGCGCTGATGCCGCTGGCCCGTTGGCCGAACGAAGGCTTTGTGCTCACGACCTCGGCGGAAAACGACATCACGTTCGGCTACGACGATCCTCGGCCTCAGCGATGGCTCAACGCACCCGAGGCCTACGCCGCGGGTTATTGGCGCCACGGTTGGGCCAATCGCATCGTGCCGATCGCCAATATCGACGTCCAGAACCGCAAGATCACGCTCGCCGAATCACCCAGCTACGGCATCCAGGCCAATAAGCCTTATTACGTCCTCAATCTGTTGGAGGAGATCGACCGCCCCGGCGAGTGGTGCCTGGACCGGCAGACGGGGGTGCTGTATCTCTGGCCACCCGATGACTTCGAGCAAAGCGAGATTCTGCTCTCAATGTTGAATGAGCCGATCATCTCGCTCAAGAATGCTTCCCACGTTCGACTGGAAGGACTGACGTTTGAGATGGCCGCGGGCAATGGAATCGAGATCTCCGGCGGTCGCAGCAATCTCGTCACGGACTGCACGGTGCGCAACATGCGCGCCGATGGGATCGTGCTGTCCGGCCAGAGCAACGGCGTCGTGCGGTGCCACATCCACGGCATCGGCGAGACGGGCGTCCCTGTCTCGGGTGGGGACCGGCGTCAGCTCACGGCGGGCG